>Ga0255767_1003641_pt1 | contig 12877 bp, 11 predicted proteins | sample 071ome_24_FD_179967 | JGI IMG/M metagenome (GOLD analysis project Ga0255767, IMG submission 179967) | Coastal salt marsh microbial communities from the Groves Creek Marsh, Skidaway Island, Georgia - 071402CT metaG (version 2) | ecosystem: Environmental > Aquatic > Marine > Intertidal zone > Salt...
CAGCCGCGATGAGGCGTTGCTGCGGATTGACCCGATTGCCCTCGACCAGCTTCTGCATCCGACGCTTGACCCCGACGCGCCGAAGACGGTGATCACCCAGGGGCTTCCGGCCTCGCCGGGTGCCGCCGCCGGCGAGATCGTCCTGACCGCCGACAAGGCCGAGGAAATGGCCGCGAATGGCCACCAGGTGATTCTCGTCAGGCTCGAGACAAGCCCCGAGGACATTCATGGCATGCATGCCGCCGCCGGCATTCTGACGGCGCGTGGGGGCATGACAAGCCACGCCGCCGTTGTCGCCCGCGGCATGGGGAGGGCCTGTGTGTCCGGTGCCGGCGAGGTCAGGTTCGACGAGGTGAACAACAAGGTCATTGTTCGCGACCATGAACTTTCCGAAGGCGACACAATCACCATCGACGGGGGTACGGGCGAGGTGTTTCTTGGCCGTGTCGATACCATCCAGCCGGAAATGTCGGGCGGCTTCGCGACGATCATGGAATGGGCCGATGATATCCGCCGCATGGCTGTGCGCACGAACGCCGAAACACCGGCAGATGCGCGCACCGCTGTCGGTTTTGGCGCCGAGGGGATCGGCCTGTGCCGTACCGAGCACATGTTCTTTGATGTCGACCGGATTATCGCGATGCGCGAGATGATCATGGCGGTCGACAGCGAAGGCCGTGAGGCGGCGCTTGCCAAATTGCTGCCGATGCAGCGCCAGGATTTCGAGGAACTGTTTACCATCATGGCCGGGCTGCCAGTGACGATCCGTCTTCTGGACCCGCCACTTCACGAGTTTCTGCCGCATTCCGCCGAAGAGCTTGCCGATGTGGCCGCCGCGGCCGGCATCTCGCCGGAAACGGCGCGCCAACGTTCACTGAAGCTGTCCGAATCGAACCCGATGCTGGGGCATCGTGGCTGCCGTCTTGCCGTGACCTATCCGGAAATCTGCCGGATGCAGGCCCGCGCCATCTTCGAGGCCGCCACCGCCATAGCCGGCCGCGGCGGCGAGGCACCGGTTCCCGAGGTGATGATCCCACTAGCCGCGACGGCGAAGGAGCTGGAACTGTGCAAGGCGGTGATTGATTCCGAGGCCGAAGCGGTGATGGCCGAGACCGGCACCAGGATCGACTATCTTGTCGGCACGATGGTCGAGTTGCCGCGCGCCGCCGTCTGTGCTGATGATCTGGCAAGCCAGGCCGAATTCTTTTCCTTCGGCACCAATGATCTGACGCAGACCGCGCTTGGCATCAGCCGCGACGATGCCGGTGCCTTCATGCATGCCTATACCGATGCGGAAATCTATCCGACCGACCCGTTCGTCTCGATCGACCGCGAGGGTGTCGGCGCGCTGGTGCGCATGGGGGCCGAAAAGGGCCGCGCGACACGCGACGGGTTGAAGCTTGGCGTCTGCGGCGAACATGGCGGCGATCCGGCATCAATCGCCTTCTTCGAGGAGGTCGGGCTGGATTATGTGTCCTGTTCGCCCTACCGGGTGCCGGCGGCACGGCTGGCGGCCGCGCAGGCGGCGATCCGCCACCGCGGCTGACGCATGTCTCTGAACAAAAAGGCAGACAAACAAAAAGGCCGGGATGTCCCGGCCTTTTTTCATGCGCCCGGCATTGGCTTGCCGGTCGCGGACGAGATCGCGGCGGTTTACTTGATGCCGAGATTCGAGAAGCGCTTGTTGAAGCGTGCCACCTGACCGCCCGAATCGACGATCCGGTGCTGGCCGGTCCAGGCGGGATGTGTCTTCGGGTCGATATCAAGCTTCAGCACATCGCCTGGCTTGCCCCATGTCGAGCGCGTCTTGCGCTCGCTGCCATCGGTCATCACGATGGTGATTTCGTGATATTCGGGATGGATATCCTTCTTCATAACATGCTCCTGCCTGTCAGACTGTCTTGTCCGGCCGCTCTGCCGGACCGCCCTGTTCCGCGCGCGCCTGCCGGCGGCGCTGGTCAATATTCGGATGCGGTGGTATATCGTCAACCACCCCGCAAGGCAAGCCCGAATTGGCCCGTACTGCTTGGCGTGGCCACATCATACCATATGACAGACAGGCAACGCAGCGTGACCTCCTCTCCTTCTCCTCGGCCAGCCGACAGAAACTTTACAACGGCGGCTTTGTGGCGGGTCTTCTGGCCTTATCTGCGCCCGCACCGGCATCGCATTGTCGGTGCGGTGATTTCGCTGTTGATGGTTGCCGGCGCATTGCTGACGATGGGCCGGGGACTTGCCTATCTTGTTGATGAGGGGCTTGGCCGCCAGGATCCGGCGCTGCTTGACCGGGCGGTAATCGGCACCGCCGTGATCGCGCTGGTCCTCGCCGCCGGAAGTTATCTTCGCACCACCCTTGTCAACCAGATCGGCGAGAGCGTTCTTGCCGATATCAGGCAGGCGCTGTTCGGCCATCTGCTGAGTTTGTCGCCGGCCTGGTATGAGACGGCTCGTACCGGCGATGTGCTGGCGCGGATCACCACCGACACCGCGATTGTGCAGACGGTCATGACCTCCACCATCTCGATGGCGGCGCGCAATGTCATCCTGCTGTTTGGCGGGTTGGTGATGGTGGTGCTGTCCAGTCCGAAAATGTCACTTGTCGTGCTGGTTGTGGTGCCAATGGTCGTGGTGCCATTGATTTTCCTTGGACGGCGGCTTCGGCGGGCCTCGAGGCTGGCCCAGGACCGGCTTGCCGATGTCGCTGTTCAGGCCGAGGAAACCGTCACCGCCATCCGCACCGTGCAGGCCTTTGGACGCCAGCGGCTGATGCGTGAGCGGTTCGACGAGGCGGTGGATTCCAGTCTTGAAGCGGCGCTGGCACGGGTCAGGCTACGGGGCTGGATGAGCGGCATTATCATCTTTCTCGTTTTCAGCGGCATCGCGGCCATTCTCTGGATCGGCGGGCAGGATCTGCTGGCTGGAAGGATCAGCCCCGGTGATCTGTCATCCTTTGTGTTCTATGCCTTCCTTGTGGCTGCCTCGACCGGCTTTCTGTCGGAGCTGGCCGGTGAACTGCAGCGTGCCGCCGGCGCCGCTGAGCGAATCGCGCAGGCGCTGCTGGCATCGGCAAGCCTGCCACTGCCCGCGCAACCGGTGGCACTGCCACGCGATCATGAAACCGCCTGTGAATTCGAGAATGTCGATTTCGCCTATCCTGCCGGCGCGTCCCGCCCGGCGGTGAGCGGTGTCGACCTTGCCGTCAGGCGCGGTGAGCGGGTGGCGCTCGTCGGCCCTAGCGGGGCCGGCAAATCCACACTGTTCCATCTTTTGTTGCGCTTCTACGATCCGGGCGCCGGCCGGGTGCGGCTTGGCGGACAGGATCTTCGTGATCTCGACCTTGCCGCCATCCGCGACTTCATCGGGCTGGTGCCGCAGGATCCGGCGCTGTTCTCGACAAGCATTCGTGACAACATCGCCTTTGGACGCCCCGACGCGGCCGAGGCGGAGATTGTCGCCGCCGCCCGCCAGGCCGAGGCGCATGACTTCATCATGGCGCTTGATCAGGGTTATGACACGCCTGTTGGTGAAAAAGGCGTTCGCCTGTCAGGTGGCCAGCGCCAGCGTATCGCCATCGCGCGTGCCATCCTGCGCGATCCGGGATTGCTGCTTCTCGATGAGGCGACGAGCGCGCTTGACGCGCGCTCGGAAGCGGCTGTGCAGGCGGCGTTGGAGGCGCTGATGAAGGACCGCACCTCGATCGTCATCGCGCATCGTCTTGCAACGGTGATCCGGGCGGACCGTATCTTTCTTCTTGATGGTGGTCAGATTGTCGCCACAGGCACGCACGAACAGCTGATCACTGAATCACCGCTCTACCGCCATCTGGCCGATCTTCAGTTCTCGACGCCGCAGACAGGTACGCATCCGTCGCCGCTGAACTGACCGGCGAAAGCGCCCTTGTCGAGCGAATCCCCGGTTGGAGTCCCGATAAAGGCGCCCTCCATCATCTGTCGCGCGCCGCGCCATAGCAGAAGGCGGGTCGCCAGATCCATCCTGTCCTGATCGATCGCAAGCCGCAGCATCGCCAAATCGGCGGTGAGGACATTTCTGTTCGAATCATGGAGCGTGAATTCCATCTCGCCATGGGCCGTCTGCCCGCTGGCGCCGCGCAGATCGATATTGGTGATCCGCCCCTCGCCAAGGGGTTTGATCTGCATCTCCAACCTGCCGGTGCCATCAAATCGCAGAAAGGAACCGTTCGGTCCACAGGCGCCGCATGTAATTTGCATGGTCACCGGTTGCGACAGCGATTGCAAAGGCCAGGCATTGTCTGTCGGCAGGACTGCAATTCGCGTCATCACAAGGATGCCGGGGTCACCCCCTTCTGTCATCAGCGTAAGGCCCGGCAGCGTGGCCTGGGCCGGCAGGATACCTCGCTCCGGGTCGGCACCCGGCAATAATTCAAAGAACATATCCGCCTCCCCGCCATGCGGAACTGACCCGGCGACAAGTGTCTGCGTAACCGCCAGTCTCTGCATCGGTTCATTTATGGGCGATACCGGCGGTGGCTTGTCCGGTAGTGCCTCCGGTATGATGGTAACGCGCCGCGCGGATGCCGGCTTTGGCGGGGCCAGCGGGACACTGTGGGAGTCACCGAGGCTTGAGGTGATCGAGGGCAGGAAGAATCCGTCAATGGCCGACGCTGCGCACGAGCTGTCGGGGCTGCATGAAAATGCCGGAAGGACTTTTGTCGTGGCGCATAGCAGCCCAACCGCCATGACGGTCACCTTGCCCGGTCCGATGCGTGACTTACCTGAAAGGTTCATGCTTTCAGGTAAGTCACGCCGCAGTTAAGGAAAGCCGGGCGTCACCTCACTTTAAGGTGAAGGTTGTGGTCAATTGCCGGAAATACGCTGTGTCAGCTTCATTTCGATACGCCTGTTACGGCGCCGCGCCTCATCGCTTCCGGCACTGTCAAGCGGCTGAAACTCGCCATAGCCGGCGGCGGCGAGCCGGTTTGGCGGCAGGCCCTGCATGGCCAGGAAGCGAACCACCGACAGCGCCCGCTCGGTCGACAGGTCCCAATTGTCGGCAAAACGGCCGGCCCGCACCGGGATATCGTCAGTATGGCCCTCAACCTGCAGAACCCAGTCGATATCCTCGGGAATCTCGGCGGCGATCTGGTTCAGCGCAATGGCGAGTTTGGCAAGCTGCTGCTCACCCGCGGCGGCGATGCTGGCCTGCCCCTGTGCGAACAGTACCTCGGACTGGAAGACAAACCTGTCACCGACGATCCGGACATCGTCGCGACCGCGGAGGATGTCGCGCAATCGGCCGAAGAATTCCGAGCGGAAGCGTTGCAACTCCTGTACGCGCGAAGCCAGCGCGTTGTTCAACGATTTGCCAAGGCTGGCGATGGCGATCTTGTCGCGCGCGGCCTGGGCCTCTTTTTCGGCCAGCAGGGTGGTCAGCTCCTCGATCCGCCGCCGCAGCGCGGTGAGGGCGTTCGTCATCTGGATTATTTCGGCCTTCGAGGCGGCATTTTCCTCCTCAAGCGCGCCAATCCTCGCCAGTGACAGCGTGTTCTTGTCGGCGGCGTCGGCAAGGTCACTTTCAGCCTTCTGACGCTGTATCTCGCTGGCTTCGAGAGCGGCGACCCGTTCCTCGAGTGTCAGTTCAAGCGCCGCGATCCGTTCTTGCGACTCCGCCAGTGCCGCCTTGGCGCGTTCCAGCGCGGCGAGACGATCGGCAAGCGTGGCTTCGGCCGCCGCCAGCGCCGCCTGGCTGTCCACCTGCAGAGCGGTCAGGCGCGCAACCTCGGATTCGCGCTCCTCAAGGGTGGTGCTGGTATCGGCAAGCTGCGCCTCCAGCGCGTCACGCTCGCGCGTGGCATCGGCAAGATTGCGAGAAATGCGGGCAAGTTCCGACGCCAGATCATCATTCGCCTTGCGCTCGAGGTTCAGCAATTCACCAAGGCTGGCGATCTGCGCGCGCATGTCATTCATCGTCGCGTCCTGGCCGGCCACCCGATAGGCAAGGTTGACCTGAATCAGCACGAACACCAGCAGCACGAACATGATGACCATCAGCAAGGTCGCCAGCGCGTCGACAAAGCCGGGCCAGGTGTAGCTGTCAGGGCGGCGGGCGCCGCCGAGCCGCGCCAGAGCCATCGTCAGGACCCTTTCGTCTGGCGGCCGCTACGGGTGGTCGTGCCGGCCATCTTGTTGATGGCGTTCGACAGTGACCTCAATTCGGCACTGACGGCATCGGCCGAGCGCGTCCGGTCATCGCGCAGGTCGGCCGCCAGATGGGCGATGCCGGCGTTCAGCTGCGCCAGCTGCTCGCGAAGACGCCGGTCGTCTGTCATCGCCTCGTTCAGCGCGGCCAGCGTCATGTTGATGCTGGACAGCTGTTCGAGGACACGCTGCCTGTTGTCCTCGCCAGCGGCAATGGAATTGCCAAGATGGATCAGTGAGCGGGCGGCTTCCTCGCTCATCCCGCCGGCCAGAGGCGTGACGCCTTCATTGCCGGCCGGCCCGCCATCATTGAAGCGGGCGAAGGCGGACAGCCAGTCTTCCAGCTCATTGAAGAAACGCCCCATCGCCTGGCCAAGCTGCAGGTCCAGAAAGCCGAGAATGAGCGATCCGGCGAGACCGAACAGCGATGATGAAAATGCCGTGGCCATGCCCGACAGCGGCGCGTCGAGGCCGCCCTTGAGCTGTGCCATCATGGCTTCGAAATCGGTGCCGGCGGTATCCAGCGAGCCGACAACAAGCCCGACCGCGCCGATGGTCTGCAACAGCCCCCAGAAGGTGCCGAGAAGGCCAAGAAATACCAGCAGCCCGATCATGTAGCGCGAAATCTCGCGCCCTTCATCAAGCCGTGCCGCGACACCGTCCAGAACCGAGCGTAGCGACAGCGCGGAAAGCTGCGCCTCCTGCCGCTGGTCGGCCAGCATCGCGTTGACCGTCGCCAGCAGGACCGGCTTGACCTGCCGGTTGTCGAGCTTGCCGGTCTTCTGGATGCCGGTCAGCCACCGCCGCTCGGGCACCAACCGCAGGATCTGGCGGAAGGTATAGAGGATGCCAAGGCCAAGCGCGCCGACAATCACTCCGTTCAGCGCCGGATTGCCCATGAACGCGCGCCACAGGGGTGCATGAAGCAGCGCCGCGATGGCGACAACTATCAACAGGAAAATCAGCATGCGCACAAGATAGCGTCGCGGGTCGGTCATCATGGCCTGGTCTCCCATAACGGCGTGGTACGGCAGAGGAAATGACATCTGCAAATTGCTGTCAAAGAATGGCAGGAATGAGGCCGGATTCAATCAGCCGCGCAGCAGACGGATGAGGTCGCCATGAATGGACGGGTTGGCGGCGACAACGTCTCCGCTGTCCAGCGCCTTGTCGCGCGAGGCGAAATCGGAAATGAACCCGCCGGCCTCGCGAACCAGAATGACGCCGGCGGCGATGTCCCACAGGCTGAGGCCACGTTCCCAGAAGCCGTCAAAGCGGCCGGCCGCCACCCAGGCAAGATCAAGCGCGGCGGCGCCGTTGCGGCGCACGCCCGAACTGACCGCCATGACATGCCCGAGTTCCTTCAGGAAGGCTGCATGCTCGGTCTCTTCGCCGCGGCCAAGAAACGGTATGCCGGTGGCAAACAGCGAATCTGCCATCGCCCGGCGTCCCGACACGCGAAGCCGCCGCTCATTCAGGAACGCGCCCTTGCCCCGCTCGGCATAGAAGAACTCATTCTTCACCGGGTCGAAGATGCTGCCGGCGGTGATGCTGCGCCGACCCTGGGCGTCGGTTTCCATAACGGCGATCGAAATGCCGAAATGCGGGATGCCATGCAGGAAATTCGTCGTGCCATCCAGCGGGTCGACCACCCAGACTGGCGCGTCGGGATCGGATCCCTCGACAACACCGCCTTCCTCGAGATGGAATCCCCAGTCGGGGCGGGCCTTTGACAGCTCGCGCCGGATTGTCTTTTCGGCATTGATGTCGGCGCGGCTGACGAAATCGCCGGGGCCCTTGCGGCTGACCTGCAGATTCTCGACTTCGCCGAAATCGCGAAGCAGCCCCTTGCTGGCATAGATCGAGGCTTTCTGCATGACGTTGATCAGCGCCGATTGGCTGGCCATAGCTTTACTTTCTTTTCTGGGCCCGGAGCGGGGCGCTTTCAGTATTGGGCGCCTTCAGTATCGGGCGTCGTCAAGCGTGTGAAGGGTCAATCCTTGGCGCGCTCGACATAGGTTTCGTCCTCGGGCCGGACGACGATGCGTGTGCCGGCCTCGATATGCGGCGGCACAAGCACCCGCACGCCATTTTCCAGAATGGCTGGCTTGTAGCTTGAGGATGCTGTCTGGCCTTTGACCACCGCATCGGCCTCGACAACCTCCATCACCACCTTGTCGGGAAGCTGCACCGAGATCGCTTCGCTCTCATGGCTGTTGACGGTCACCGTCATGCCGTCCTGCAGGAAGGCGGCGCTGTCGCCGACCATATCGCGGCTGATCGCCATCTGCTCATAGGTCTGGCTGTGCATGAAGACCAGATTGTCACCATCATCATAGAGGAAGGTGCATTCCAGTTCCTCGAGGATCACCCGTTCGACCGTTTCCGAGGAGCGGAAGCGCTCGTTCAGCTTGGTGCCGTCGCGAATATCGCGAAGCTCGATCTGGGCGAAGGCGCCACCCTTGCCGGGCTTCACATGCTCGACCTTGACCGCGCTCCACAGCCGGCCGTTATGTTCGATGACATTGCCGGGCTTGATGGCGTTACCGTTCAGTTTCATCTTGAACCTCGCTGCAGGCATGCCGCGTCGGGCGGCGTCATGATGGCATCGGGGCGGGGCCTCGATGTCGCACTATGGTGAATGGCTAGAGTGTTTTGCCGATTTCGGCCGCGTTGTCCAGCATCCGGCACGAAAAACCCCACTCATTGTCATACCAGGCCAACACCCGGACAAGGCGGCCATTCATGACATGCGTCTGTGTCAGATCGGCGATCGAACTGTGCGGATCATGGTTGAAGTCAATCGAGACAAGCGGCCGCTCATTGATTCCCAGCACGCCTTTCAGCGGTCCTTCGGCGGCGGTCCTGAGCAAGGCGTTGACTTCCTGCGTGCTGGTATCCTGGTTCGAGGTGAAGCCGAAATCGACAACCGAGACATTGGCTGTCGGCACGCGGATGGCCGACCCGTTCATGCGGCCGCGAAGATGCGGCAACACCTCGCCAACCGATCGCGCGGCGCCGGTCGAGGTGGGGATCATCGACATCGCCGCGGCGCGGGCCCGCCGCAGATCCTTGTGGCTTGTGTCAAGCGTCGGCTGGTCGCCGGTATAGGCATGGATGGTCGTCATGTAGCCGGCCTCGATGCCGACCGAGTCCGACATCACCTTGGCGACAGGCGCCAGACAGTTGGTGGTGCAGGAGGCGTTCGAGATGACAAGCTGGTCTGGTGTGATCTCCTGGTGATTGACGCCATAGACGATGGTGGCGTCGGCATTCTTGCAGGGTGCCGAGACCAGAACACGCTTCGCGCCGCCGGCAAGATGCGCGGCGCTTTTCTCGCGGTCATTGAACCTGCCGGAACATTCAAGAACGATGTCGACGCCATGATCGGCATGCGGGATCATCGACGGGTCGCGTTCATGCGTCATCGCGATGCGGCCGGTACCGACATCCATCCAGCCGTCGCCATGGCTGACCGGCGCGCGGGCGCGGCCATGTACGGAGTCGAATTCATAGAGATGGGCCGAGGTCTCGACCGGGCCGGGGGTGTTGATCAGAACAATTTCGACATCCTTGCGCTTTGTTTCTACAAGGGCGCGAAGAACCATGCGCCCGATACGGCCAAAGCCGCTGATTGCAAGTCGAATTGTCAAAGCCCTGTCCTCATGTCGCTGGTCGTCTTTCCGGTGTCGTGGTGCTAGGCAAGCATCGCCCTGGCGCGGGCCGCCACGGCGTCGGCGGTGATGCCGAAATGCTCGAACAGCGCGCCGGCCGGTCCGGACGCGCCAAACCCGTCCATGCCGATGAAATCGTCACCGTCGCGCAGCATCCAGTCCCATGGCTGGCGGATCGCCGCCTCGACCGCGATGCGCGGGCATGTACCAAGAACGGCCTCGCGTGCGGCGGCGTCCTGCTGCCGGAACAATTCCATCGAGGGAACCGACACCACGCTGGCGGTGATCCCGTCGGCCGCCAGTTGGTCGCGGGCAGCAAGCGCGATGCCGACCTCCGATCCGGAGGCCATGATCGTCACCTGCCTCTCTCGATGGCTGGCCTGATCGCTGCCGGCGACGACATAGGCACCCTCGGCTGTCCTGTTGGCCGTCAAATCGCCAAGGCGGAACTGCTCCAGCCCCTGGCGGCTGAGCGCCAGAACCGACGGGCGGTCATGCGCGGCCAGCGCGCATTGCCAGGCCTCCGCCGTTTCGACAGCATCGCCGGGCCGGAACACCAGAAGGTTCGGGATGGCCCGCAGTGCCGCCAGATGTTCAACCGGCTGGTGCGTTGGTCCATCCTCGCCAAGGCCGATCGAATCATGCGTCATCACATAGATAACGCGCTGTTTCATCAGCGCCGACAGGCGGATCGAGGGACGGCAATAATCGGCAAACATCAGGAAGGTGCCACCATAGGGGATCGCCCCGCCATGAAGCGCGATGCCGTTCATCGCCGCCGCCATGCCATGTTCGCGAACGCCGTAATAGACATAGGTGCCGGCCGGATTGTCACGGCTGAAGATGTCCTGCCCGCCGGCACGGGTGTTGTTGGAGCCGGTCAGGTCGGCGGAGCCGCCGATCAATGCCGGGCAGGCCGGAACGATCGCGTCAAGCGCCTTCTGGCTGGCGACGCGGGTGGCGATTTTCTGCGGGTCCGCGGCAAGGGCGGATTTCCACCCCTGGACAGCGTCATCGATGGCGGCGTCGAAATCTCCGGCCAACGCGGCGTCGAAGGCGGCGCTGTCGGCGGCGTCATGGCGTGCCTGCCACGCTTCGCGTGCGGCCCGTCCGCGGGCCCCGACGGCGCGCCAGCTGTCGATGATCGATTGCGGAATGTCGAATGGCTCATGACTCCAGCCAAGTGCCGAGCGCGTGCCGGCGATCTCGTCGCCACCAAGCGGTGCGCCATGAATGCCGGATGTGCCGGCCTTGGTAGGAGCGCCATATCCAATCACCGTGCGGCAGCGGATCAATGTCGGTCTGTCCTCTTCGGCGCGCGCCTCGGCGATGGCTTCAGACACAGCCTTCATGTCATGCCCGTCAACGGCCAGCACCTGCCAGCCATAGGCGGTGAAGCGCGCCGTGGTGTCGTCGGAAACGGCGAGGTCGGTGCTGCCATCGATCGAGATGCCGTTATCATCGAACAGCACGATCAACCGGCCAAGCCTCATATGACCTGCCATCGAGGCGGCCTCGTGGCTTACACCCTCCATCAGGCAGCCATCACCGGCGATGGCATAGGTGAAATGGTCGACAAGGTCCCGCCCATGGCGAGCCGCCAGATGCGTTTCCGCCATCGCCATGCCGACAGCATTGGCAAATCCCTGGCCAAGCGGGCCGGTCGTCGTCTCGATGCCGCCGGCATGACCGAATTCCGGATGGCCGGCGGTGATGGCGCCAATCTGACGGAAGTTGCGAAGCTGCGCCATCGTCATGTCTTCGTAACCGGTCAGATGCAGCAGCGCATAGATCAGCATCGAGCCATGGCCGGCGGACAGGATGAATCTGTCACGGTCCGGCCAGTCCGGCGCCGCGGCGTCGAATTTCAGATGGTCGGCAAACAGCGCCGTGGCGGCATCGGCTATGCCCATGGGCATGCCGGGGTGACCGGATTTCGCCGCTTCGACGGCGTCCATCGAAAGGGCCCGGATGGCGTTTGCCATATCCTGACGCTCGGGGGAATTGACCATGAAAATCTCCAAAGGATGTCACGGGCGAAAAGGTCTTCATGACGCCACCGGCGACAGGCCGCAATCTGCCCTCACAGCGCCGTTTCGTCAATTGGTGAGTCGGCCTTCAGATTACATATTCCTCGCCGCGATCGCGGTGGGCAAGCCCCGCAGGCCAGAGAAAGTCAAGGAAAAGGCGGGGATAGAAAATCGGACTTTATTTGACTCCCCGCTTCGGGCAGTCTTTGGCGGTGGCGGCGCATGGTGCCCGCATCGGTGATCTTTGCCGCGCGCACCAGCCCCGGCACCACGATTCGCCGTCCTGATCCGGACCGGACGCGCCCGTCACAGACCATTCCTCTGGGGAGATTACACATGTCGCGCCTTGCCGAAGCCCAAGCCAAGCTGGAGGACGCGTTACAGCAGCTCGAGGCGGCGCTAGCCAACCGGCCGACGGATATGAAGGCACATGCGACCGGCACCGACCACATCGTGGATCGCGCGGCGATCATCGCGGAGATTGGCAGGATCGATGAACAGCTCAGCTCGGCGATGCAGATCATCGACCGGGTTCGGCATGCTTCCGGCCGTAAGGGAGGCACGGCATGAGCCAGTCGGTTGTCACCATTCGCCTCAACGGCACTCCCTATCAGATTGGCTGCGGTGAGGGCGAGGAGGCCCATATCGAATCGCTGGCCGCCGAGATCGAAGCCATCCTGCAGTCGCTTGTCGGCTCGGTCGGGCAGATCGGCGAGGCGCGCCTGCTGGCGATGGCGGCGCTGATCCTGGCTGACCGCGCGGATGAGGCCGGCCCCGTGACCGGCGCGCCGACAGCAGGCGCGGATAAAGGCGGTGAGGCCGCGGCGGCGGCATTGGAAAGTGCCGCGGATCGAATCCTGGCGCTTGCATCACGGCTGTCTTCCCACTAGATAGACCCTGTGCGGCAACTGGGCTTTGCGCTTGGATTTTCGATCCCTGGGGCCATAAATCATCTCTTGGGAGCTGCCTCTGGCCGGATCGTGGTCCGGTTATCCGC
>Ga0255767_1003665_pt1 | contig 12837 bp, 13 predicted proteins | sample 071ome_24_FD_179967 | JGI IMG/M metagenome (GOLD analysis project Ga0255767, IMG submission 179967) | Coastal salt marsh microbial communities from the Groves Creek Marsh, Skidaway Island, Georgia - 071402CT metaG (version 2) | ecosystem: Environmental > Aquatic > Marine > Intertidal zone > Salt...
CAACACGCAAGGCGTGCGCGTGATCCGCACGCGAGAGGGTGAAGCATTGGTGAGCGTGAGCCGGATTGCTGAAGACGATGTGGATGCCACCGAGATTCAGGCCTCCCCTGACGGGGTGGCTGAGAGTGCTGCACCAGCCGCAGAACCAAGCGATGCCAACGGTTCGGCCGCAGAGGGGGACGAGGACACCGGAGAGTGACTCGAGCCCATAACTTCTGCGCGGGTCCCGCCGCGCTCCCGCAATCCGTTCTCGAGCATGCGCAGGCCGAATTACTGAATTGGTCCGGTGGTGGTACCTCTGTCATGGAGGTCAGTCATCGTAGCCCCGCGTTTGTGGACGCGGCGAGTCAGGCGGAGGCTGCATTGCGCCGCCTGTTGGGCATGACAGATGACTACGCTGTGCTGTTTTTACAGGGCGGCGCCTCGCTGCAGTTTGCCTCGGTGCCACTGAATCTGAGCGCGACCGGCCAGTCCGTCGACCAGATCGTGACCGGGCAGTGGTCAAAAAAGGCTTTGCAGGAGGGGCAGCGTTTCGGGCCGGTGAACGTTGCCGCAACCTCTGAAGCCTCGAATTTCACAACGGTGCCGCCACAGGATGGGTGGCAGCTGGATGCCGATGCGGCGTACCTGCACTACTGCCCCAACGAGACCATTGGGGGGTTGGAATTCGATTTTGTCCCCCGCGTTGAGGCGCCGCTGGTCGCCGATATGTCATCGACCATCCTGTCGCGGCCGATCGACGTGCAACAGTATGGCGTGATTTATGCGGGCGCCCAGAAAAATATCGGCCCTGCAGGCTTGTGCCTGGTCATTGTGCATCGCGAGTTGCTGGGGCGCGCCCGGGCCCAAACACCGGCCATGCTGAATTGGCAGACGGCGGCTGATAACGACTCGATGTACAACACACCGCCTACCTTCGCGCTGTATCTGACAGGTTTGGTATTTCAGTGGCTGGAGAATCTCGGCGGGCTGGAAGAAATGGCGGCGATTAATCGTCGAAAAGCCGGCAAGCTTTATCGTGTCATTGATGAGAGCGACTTCTACGGTAATCCGGTGGAGGCGATGAGTCGTTCGTTAATGAATGTACCCTTTACGCTGGCCGATGACCGCCTAGACCCGATTTTCTTGCAAGAAGCCGAGGAGGCCAGCCTCCTGAACCTCAAAGGGCATCGCTCGGTCGGCGGGATGCGCGCGAGCCTATACAATGCGGTGGAAGAAGCTTCGGTGGACGCCCTGTGTGACTTCATGCAGGATTTCGAACAACGCCACGGTTAGGAAACCCGGCGAGGGGATACCCCATGAACCCTGATGAACAACTCAGCAAGATTCGCGAGCGCATTGACGCCATCGACAGTCAGTTGCTCGAGCTGATCAGCGAGCGAGCACGGTGCGCGCAAGCGGTCGCGCAGGTGAAGCTCGATGCGTCGCAGTCTGACGAGGCGCCTCCCGTCTTTTATCGGCCAGAGCGAGAGGCACAGGTGTTGCGGGCCATTCAGGAGCGCAACCCGGGGCCGCTGGCGTCCGAGCATATTGCCTCGGTCTTCCGGGAGCTCATGTCCAGCTGCTTGGCGCTCGAGCAGCCGCTGTCGGTTGCCTTTTTGGGGCCCGAGGGCACCTATTCACAAGCCGCGGCTTTGAAGCATTTTGGCCAATCGGCACTGCCGCAAGGTCAAGCCAGCATTCACAAAGTCTTTCGGCAGGTGGAAGAACGCCTGTGTGACTACGGCGTGGTGCCCGTTGAAAATTCGACCGAAGGCATGGTGGGTCAGACACTGGATTGCTTTCTCGAGTCGCCGCTGCAGATCACGGGCGAGATCGAACTGCCGGTCGTGCACCACCTTCTCGCAGGTCAGGGCACCGAGCAATCTGATATCCGGTTGATTCTGGGTCATGAGCAGGCGCTGGGGCAGTGCAGGCAATGGCTCGACAGTCACCTACCGAACGTCCCCCGTGAGGCAGTTGCCAGCAATGGCGAGGCAGCGCGCAGGGCAGGAGTTGAGGCTGGCGTTGCAGCGATTGCTGGTGAGCTGGCAGCAGGTCTGCATCAGCTGGACACCTTGGCGAGCGCCATACAGGACAGTTCCACCAACACCACACGATTTCTAGTGCTGGGGAAGGAGAGTGTGCCACCCAGCGGTCATGATAAAACCTCGCTTCTCGTCTCTGCGCGGAACCGGCCCGGTGCTTTGCTGGGCCTGTTGAGTCCCTTCGAGGAAAACGGCGTTAGTTTGACGCGCATCGATTCCCGGCCCTCTAAAACCGAAAAGTGGACCTATGTGTTCTACATCGAGTGCGAGGGTCACCTCGCCGATGACGTCATGGTGGAGGTGATTGGGCAGATCGAAGAACACTCGATCATGTTGAAGAGGCTGGGCTCTTATCCCCGAGCACCTATTTGATCGTGGACGCTGACCACGACCCCATCGTTGCTTTTTTGGGTCTCGGACTGATTTCCGGGTCCTTGGCCGGTGCGCTCAAGCGCGGTAACTGGCAAGCTGATCTCATTGCCTGGGGTCCGCGCGCGCCCTCGCTTGAGCGTGGGTTGGTCTTAGGTCTGATCGATCGTTTTAGTCTGGATCTGCCGGCCGTCGTTGCCGAGGCTGATGTCATCGTCATCGGGGCCCCACCGGAAGCCACGGCGCAGCTGTTGCCAGAGGTGTTGGATCTGGCCTCATCCTCAGGAGAACCCGTGGTCACGGATATGGCCAGCATCAAAGGGGTGATTGTTGAGGCTGCGGGCACCGACTATCCACGGTTTGTCCCCGGGCACCCCATCGCAGGCAGCGAAAACAGCGGTGTCGAGGCCGCGTACTCTGAGTTATTTGATGGGCGCGAGGTGATTCTCACGCCCTCTGGCGAAACCGACACGTCGGCACTCAGGACCGTGGAGCGGCTGTGGACCACCGCGGGTGCGCGCATTACGCATATGTCGGTGGAAGATCACGACGCGGCACTGGCGGCCAGCAGCCATGTACCTCATATGGTGGCCTACGCGCTGACATCAATGCTCGCCGATCATACGTTGTCGCCCATGAAGCATGGTGGGGGCGCGCTCCGAGACATGACCCGAATTGCGGCGTCAGATCCGCTAATGTGGCGTGATATTGCGTTAACGAATCGCGACGCCATTCTTACCGCTATGGATGCCATGGCGCAGGAGCATGACCATCTGCGGAGGCTGATCGCCGAGGCTGATGGCGACGCGATAGAAACCTTCTTTGCCCGGTGCAGGGACGTGCGGCGCAAGCACGATGACATTCTGAACCCCCTTAACCCCCAGTCGGAGCAGACGGACTGATGCATTTTTATCTCGACCCGGGTGGCTCCCTCACCGGCCGCATTCGCGTCCCGGGCGATAAGTCGATGTCGCATCGGGCCATTATGCTGGGGTCGATCGCCGAGGGTCGCACCACCGTGAGTGGCTTTCTGGAGGGCGAGGACGCACTGGCCACGCTGTCAGCCTTCCGCGAGATGGGTGTGGACATTACGGATCCGCAAACGGGTCGACTGACGATAGACGGTGTTGGTCTTCGTGGGCTGACTGCGCCCACACAGGTCATGGATGTCGGTAACTCAGGCACCAGCATCAGGTTGATGGCGGGCCTGCTTGCCGGGCAGTCCTTCGATAGCATCCTGACGGGTGACGAGTCGTTGCTGCGTCGTCCCATGGCCAGGGTGATTACCCCGTTGTCGCAAATGGGGGCGCTCATCAGTTCACATGAGGGCTGCCCACCCCTGGAGATTCAGGGAGGCCGGGCTTTGGGTGGCATTCACTATGATATGCCGGTAGCCAGCGCACAGGTGAAGTCCAGTGTTCTGCTGGCGGGTTTGTTTGCCGACGGCCGCACCAGCGTGACTGAGCCGGCCCCCACTCGGGATCACACCGAGCGCATGCTGACTGGCTTTGGCTACGCCGTCGATCGTGATCAGGGCGTAATCAGTCTGGAAGGCGGGGGCTCACTTAAGGGCACAGACATCGATATCCCCGCCGACATCTCATCCGCCGCTTTTTTTCTGGTGGGTGCTTCGATTGCGCCAGGCTCGGATCTCACACTGGAACACGTGGGCATTAACCCCACCCGCGACGGGGTCATCACCATTTTGCGCGCCATGGGCGCCAACATCGAAGTTCTAAATGAGCGACTGGTTGGAGGCGAGCCGGTCGCGGATCTTCGTGTTCGATATGCACCGCTGAAAGGGATCGAGATTCCTGTCGAGGCGGTGCCGCTTGCGATTGACGAATTACCTGCCGTGCTGATTGCTGCTGCCTGTGCCGAGGGCGTCACCTTGCTGCAGGGCGCAGAGGAATTGCGGGTGAAGGAGAGTGATCGCATCGCCAGTATGGCTGAAGGACTGTCGCAGCTGGGTATCGACAATACCGTTCAACCGGACGGGATCGAGGTGGTGGGCGGAGACATGTCGGGAGGCGTGATCACAACCCATCACGATCACCGCATCGCCATGAGCTTTTCTATGGCGGCGCTCAGAGCGTCCGACCGCATTAAGGTGAGTGACTGTGCCCATGTGGCCACTTCCTTTCCCGGTTTTGCAGACCTGGCGTTGCAAACGGGCTTGCGCCTAGAGGTGGCCGACGAATGACTGGCACCGCGCCGGTGATTTGTATCGATGGTCCAAGCGGTGCGGGAAAGGGCACGCTCAGTCAACACCTCGCCGCTGAATTGGGCTGGCATCTGCTGGATAGCGGTGCGCTCTACCGCGTAGTGGGTTTTGCCGGCCGGCTCGCAGCCGTCTCACTCGAGGACAGCGATGCTGTTGCCGGGATTGCGAGATCCCTAGATGTCGATTTTCGACCGACCGATGACGGTGTTTCGGTGTGGTTGGCTGGTGACGATGTGACGGCACACCTGCGTACCGAGGAGGGAGGCCGGGATGCCTCGACGGTGGCGGCATTGCCTGCGGTGCGGGAAGCGCTCCTGCTAAGGCAGCAGGAACTGGCCAGAGCGCCCGGGTTGATTGCCGACGGCCGGGACATGGGTACGGTCGTTTTCCCTCGGGCACCGCTAAAAATCTTTCTGACTGCCAGCGCTGAGGCGCGCGCCGAGCGCCGTTTCCATCAGTTGCAGGGCATGGGGGAGAGTGTTAGTCTCGCGCGCCTTCTGACTGACATACAGCAGCGAGATGCCCGGGATGAGTCCCGCGCCGTGTCTCCACTGGTGCCGGCAGAGGACGCCATCGTTATCGACAGCACCGCGCTGTCCGCTGATGAGGTGTTGCAGGCAGCACGCGACTTGGCAGCTGCCCGCGATTTATAACGCGACGCATCGGAGTCACGGCTGGACCCCGCCGAAGCGTCAAGACCACAAACCCGGCTGGGTCTGGAAGCCGGCAGGAGTGACCTCACTCCGCAATGCAGGAATAGCATCATGAGCGAATCCTTCGCTGAACTCTTTGAAGAAAGCCTCCAAACCGTCGATATGGAACCCGGATCAATTGTCACGGGTGTCGTGATCGATATCGATAACGAGTGGGTAACCGTCCACGCCGGTTTGAAGTCAGAAGGGGTGATTCCCCTTGATCAATTTACCAATGCCAACGGTGAGTGCAGTCTCAGCGTGGGTGATGAAGTGCAGGTGGCGCTGGAGACCGTTGAAGACGGTTTCGGAGAAACCAAGCTTTCACGTGAAAAAGCCAAGCGCGCAGAAGCCTGGAAGGGCCTGGAGGCAGCGCACGTTGCCGATGAAGTGGTGATGGGCGTAATCAATGGCAAGGTCAAGGGTGGCTTCACCGTTGACATCGACTCGATCCGCGCATTCTTGCCCGGTTCGCTGATCGACGTGCGTCCCATCCGGGAGACCACGCACCTCGAGGGCAAAGAGCTCGAATTCAAGGTCATCAAGCTCGATCAAAAGCGCAACAATGTAGTGGTTTCACGCCGCGCGGTGATGGAATCCGCTAACAGTGCGGAGCGCGAGGAGCTGCTGCAAAACTTGCAGGAAGGCCAGTCAGTAAAGGGCGTGGTCAAGAACCTCACCGACTACGGCGCGTTCGTGGACCTCGGCGGTGTCGATGGCCTGCTGCACATTACCGATATGGCATGGAAGCGTATCAAGCACCCGAGCGAGATCGTGGAAGTCGGACAGGAGATGGATGTCAAAATCCTCAAGTTCGATCGCGAGCGCAACCGCGTGTCGTTGGGCCTCAAGCAATTGGGCGAGGATCCTTGGGTACAGATTACCGGTCGCTATCCCGAGGGCAGCCGTGTTGTCGCCAAGGTCACCAACCTCACCGATTATGGCTGCTTTGCTGAAATCGAAGAGGGTGTCGAGGGTCTGGTCCACGTCTCCGAGATGGATTGGACCAACAAAAATGTCCACCCCTCGAAAATCGTGCAGCTCGGCGATGAGGTTGAGGTAATGGTGCTCGACATTGACGAAGAGCGTCGCCGTATTTCGCTTGGCATCAAGCAGTGTGCCCAGAACCCATGGGATGCGTTTGCCGCAGACCACGCCAAGGGCGACAAGATTTCGGGCAGTATTAAGTCGATTACTGACTTCGGCATCTTTATCGGCCTTGAGGGCAATATCGACGGGCTTGTTCATCTGAGTGACATCAGCTGGAACGAAACCGGTGAAGAGGCCGTGCGCAATTACAAGAAGGGTGACGAGATCGAGACGGTGATTCTGTCGATCGATCCTGAGCGTGAGCGCATCTCGCTGGGTATCAAGCAACTCGAGGAAGACGCGTTCTCACTCTACGTTAGCGACAACGACCGCGGCAGCTTGGTCACAGGTACTGTGACAGAAGTTGATGCCAAAGGAGCGACCATCAAGCTTTCTGATGAGGTCGACGGATACCTGAAGGCGGGAGACATCAGCTTTGATCGTGTCGATGATGCGCGCGCTGTCCTCAGCGTCGGCGATACCGTCGAAGCCAAAGTCGTCAACGTGGATCGCAAGAGCCGCGGACTAGGACTTTCTATCAAAGCCAAGGACATGGACGACGAGAAAGAAGCTGTTGAGTCGCTGAAGGAGCAGGATGAGAGTTCTTCACCGGGCACAATTGGTGACCTGATCAAGGCAAAAATGGAAGATCAGTGATCTCGATACAGTTACAGGAGGCCGGCTTGATGCCGGCCTTTTTTTTGCCGTGATTAAAAGGCCGATATGCCTCTACAAAACCCATTTAAAATGAATAACTTGCCAATATCTGAGGCGTCGGCCAAAATGCTCCGAGCGAACAAGGGGTGACAGCATGACGCGGAGCGAATTGATTGACTTGATGGCCGATGGTCAGAGCCAGTTGAGCGCGAAAGACGTTGAGCTGGCGGTTAAGCTGCTGATTGACCACATGGCGGAGACGCTGTCCTCCGGTGAGCGTATTGAGATCAGAGGGTTTGGCAGTTTCTCTCTGCACTATCGGGAGCCTCGCCAGGGTCGCAATCCCCGAACCGGCGATACAGTGGCGCTGCGTGGTAAGCATGTGCCGCACTTCAAACCGGGGAAAGAGCTGCGCGAGCGGGTTAATCGGGCAGTCAAGTCCGGCTTCTGACCATGCGATGGTTGAAACAGGGGCTGACGCTACTGCTTGCGGTTGGCGCTGTCGCGGCCGGCGGACTCTTCTCTCTTCAGAACACCGAGAAAATCCCCCTCGATCTCATTTTGGTGCAACTGCCTGCGCAACCAGTGGCGATATGGATTTTGGCGGCATTGGCCGTCGGCGTCGTCTTAGGGTTGGGCGCCGGTACGCTACTTGCGCTCAAGCGCTCCGCAACGATCCGTCGACTGCGTAAACAGCGAGATCGCCTGTTGGCGGCGGCTGAGCAAGGAACCGGGCTTGATTCTTAATAACGCACTGCTCTTGGTGCTGCTTGCACTGGCGATTGCCGCAGGCTGGACGCTGGGTCGCGGTGGACTCCGCATAGACGGTGCCGATCGGGCACAACTTCCCTCGCAGTATTACCGGGGCTTTAATTTTTTGCTGGACGGTGAAGAGGATGACGCGGTTGACGCCTTCACTGAGGCGTTGGCGGTGAACGAAGACACACTCGATACACACATTGCACTGGGCAGCGTGTTGCGCAAGCGAGGTGAGGTCGACCGGGCGATCAGAATTCACCAAAACCTGCTCAAGCGACCGCAGCTGACGGCGGTGCAGTTGCACCAATCCCATCTCGAATTAGCCAGAGACTTTATTGCTGCGGGCCTCTACGACCGTGCTGAGCAGTTGCTCTCTGATCTGGCCGTGCAATCGACGGAATTCAGTGCGACAGCCCAGCGGCATTTGCTGGACGTACATGAAGCGCAGCGAGACTGGATTGCTGCGACAGAGATTGCCGACCAGCTCATAGCCCAAGCTGGGGAGGGCGGTCAGTCGGCGACGGGTCAGGGCCAACCTGCCCAGCAGCTGAGAGGGCATTACTTGTGCGAGCAGGCCGATGCCGCGTTGGAGTCTGGCGACGATGCGACTGCGGGCGAGTTCTATGAAGACGCGCTGAGAGATCAGAATCAGGACCTCCGTGCGCGGATGGGTTTGGCCAGGCTGTGCCTCTCAGCGGGAGATCCTGAGGCCGCATTGGCACACTTCAGGGTGATCATGGGAAGCGGACGCAACTGCACCCCCGAGCTGCTCGCACTCCTCAGTGATATTTGCGCTGCACAGGATGGCGGGTCTCAGTATCTCGCGGCGTTGGAAGAGTATTACGCTCTGCAATCCTCCTCCTTACTGGCGCTGGCACTCGCCGGCGAGCTGGAAAAGCAGCGAGGTCGAGAGGCCGCCGAGGCCTTCCTGCGCAAGACATTGACGACTCACCCGTCTGTCTCCGTTGCCGCATCACTAGTATTGCAGGGGCTGCAGACCGACGCCTCGCTGCCCGAGCGCGAGGTGTTTGATCGGCTCACCAGTGCCGCGGAGGGTTACCAATGTGATCACTGCGGATTCACGGGCAAGGCACGTCACTGGCGGTGCCCAGGCTGTCGCCATTGGGATTCCATCCACTACCGCGGTGGCGCATTGGAGCAATCCCATGGCTGAAGCGGGCAGTAACTTAATCGTTGCCCTCGACTACGATTCTCCAGAGGCCGCCTTGGATTTGGCGAAGCGGCTCGATCCGGCCACCGTGCGCCTCAAGGTCGGCAAGCAGCTGTTTACGCTTGCAGGGCCCGACGTGGTGCGCTCACTGCAGAATCTGGGTTTCGATATTTTCCTTGATCTGAAGTTTCACGATATTCCGACTACGGTGGCCAAGGCGGTCAAGGCGGCTGCTCAGTTGGGTGTGTGGATGGTCAATGTCCATGCGTCAGGTGGATCAAGAATGATGCGTGCAGCGGCAGAAGCGCTAAATGACCTATCTCGCCCCCCTCTACTGGTGGGGGTGACTGTGCTGACCAGCATGGACCTGGATGATCTGGCTGAGCTCGGCTGCCAAGACGCACCCATCGATCGCGTTTGCCAGTTGGCAGCGCTGGCAGAATCGGCCGGACTTGATGGCGTAGTCTGCTCAGCCGCCGAGGCAGCCGTCCTCTCGAGCAGGCAGCGCGACGGGTTTTTACTGGTGACGCCCGGTATACGGCTGGCCGGCGACGAGGCGGGTGATCAGCGTCGTATCGTGACCCCCGAGAGCGCGGTTGCTGACGGCGCGACGCATTTGGTCGTAGGACGATCTATCACGGGCTCTGATGACCCAGCAAAAACAGCAGCAGATATCCGCGCTTCACTGGATGCATACGCCAGTGGCTAGTTTGCAGGGTGTCTGCGGAAACCCGCGGTGGGCAGCCATGGTTTGCGCCCGAAGGAGATGCTCAGCGTTCACTGATCTGTCTCGACCCCACGGCGCGCCCCATAGTTGATCAGAGCCCACTCACGTGGGGATCTGCAATTGACTGATGGAGAAAACACCATGAATTCACCGCTCATAACACCGACACCCAATACCGCTTACAGACTCACTCATGCCCGCGAGGGAAGACAGTTTGGATTGGCGGCGAAAATGCTGGCGATCTGTACTTTGTTACTGGGTTTGAGTCCCTTTGCCAGCTGGGCATCAGCGCCCGTTAACATCAACCTCGCCAGCGCCGAGGTATTGGCAGAGAGCTTGCAGGGCGTGGGTCTCGCGAAGGCGCATCGCATCGTCGAGTATCGGGAGGCGCATGGCCCGTTTGAGCACATTGATGAGCTGGCGGCAGTGCAGGGCATAGGGTCCGCGACAGTGGAGAAGAACCGCAGTGTCATCCGGCTTCAATAACGCCAAGCGGAGCTGTGCGCCTTGATATTACTGACGGGCGCCACGGGTTATGTGGGCGCCGCGCTTCGCGCGGCGCTTGAACAGCGGGACCAGCCGCTGCGGTTACTGGCACGCGCTACGCATGCGACGAACGAAACGTCGCACGGGGAGTGGGTGCAATGGGACATGGGCAGTGGCGATGATCTGCCGGGTGGCGCGTTTGACGGCGTGTCTGCCGTCATTCATTGCGCGGGGTTGGCGCATCGCCACGCAGACGAGCGCGATTACCAGCGCCTTAACGTTGAGGCCACTTCTGACCTCGCGCGGCGCGCTGCGGATGCGGGTGTATCTCACTTTATCTATGTGAGCTCGCTGAACGTGGTCCCCTTCGACGCACCCTCGGCCAGAGACCCGGCGCATCAGTACCCCGAGCCAAAGGAGCGTTATGCGGCGTCCAAATGGCGCGCCGAGCAGAGTTTGGGTCAGATGTTCGCCGGGAGTTACTGCCAGTTGACGGTGTTACGCCCGGGGCTTGTTTATGACGTCGAGCTCACCGCAAATCTCAAAACAGTGAAAAGCGTGTTGCGTTGGTGGCCCTGGCTCCTGCCCTCAGTGGGACGCCGGAGTATGGTAGCTCGCAGGGATCTGGTGGCATTGCTGGTTAGCTGTGCACTGGGTGAGTCAGGAGCGCCGACGGGTCAAGAAATGCTCTCGGTTACTGACGGAGCTGTCTATGATGCCGAGAGAATCTCGCGCGCACTGTCTCAAGGAATCAAATGGGGCGTGATGCCGCAGTGGCTCTGCCGTCTTGCAGGCAGAGCGCTTGATTGGAGGGTGGGCAATGAGGCTGGAACTCACTGGCGTAGCCTCAGCGCGGATTATTGGACCGGTGACGTTCCTGTTGTGACGGGTTGGCAGCCTTCTGTGACGCTCGAATCCTGTGCCGCCAGCGAGACAGGGCATTCATGATGATGCTCATCGCCATGGCGCTTTTGGTCAGCCTCGGTCTGTGGGTATTTGTCCGGGTGGCTCCGCACTGGGGTTTGGTTGACCAGCCCAACTCACGCAGTCTGCATACGACGCCGACTGTGGTCAGTGGCGGCATCGCACCAATACTGGTGCTGACAGCCGCGTTTTCCATCACCATGACCTTTCCCGGAGCACAGGCCGTCGCCCTCATCACGCTCGGGCTCTCTGGCATCGGCTTGTTGGATGATCGGCGGGGTTTACCCAGCGGATTGCGCTTATTGTGTTACCTCGCTGCAGGGCTTCTGCTCTGTTGGCTCCTGCTGCCAGCAGGGTCGGCGAGTATCGCCCTGTTGGCGATGGCTGGCGTGGCCGTGGCCTGGTGCATCAACCTGGTGAACTTCATGGATGGTGCCGATGGTTTGGCCTCCACGCAGGCGCTGTGCGTGGCGATGGGAATGGGACTGATCGCCACCTTCGGAACGGTTCCCAATGCGCAGTTGGCATGGCTGTCTGCCATGCTGTTTGCCTGTTGGGCGCCAATGCTGTGGTTCAACTGGCCTCCGGCGAGACTCTTTATGGGAGATGCGGGAGCGATCCCTCTCGGATTTTTACTGGCACTGATGGGACTGATGGCGTTCCTAACGGATCTCTCAGTGGGGCTGGCATGGCTCATTTTGATGATGCCGTTTCTGGTCGACACGGGATTCACGCTTTGTATCAGAGTCCTCCTGGGCGAACCGCCACACATTGCCCACCGGGACCACGCGTATCAGCGCCTGATCGGGCAGGTTGGCAGTCCATTGCCCATTACGTTGGGATTACTGGGTATGCAGGTCATCTGGCAATTTCCGCTGGCAGTGACGGCCGTCAATAGCACTGTATTCCCGCCGCTTCTGGTACTTTTATCAGCCATTCCATCGGTCGCGGCTGTGGTGTATGCGCGCCTGAGGGCTTAAACTGGCGCTTTCCAAGTAACCAACTGAATCCTCTGCGGATTTGGTTGCGTGGTTCAGGTGAATATGGTCAAGAAGATGGCATCGCGGGTGCGCGCGATGAGCGCTCATTCGGTCTCCACTGTCATCTGGCTTTTTGCCCGACGCTCACTCCCCTCGTCTTTCCGTTTCTCGGGATGGTTAGTCCTCGATTTACTGGTCGTGCTCGGCGCCCTTTACGGTGCCGCCGCGATCGGCGGGGCAGAAGGCGTCGGCGTATTAAGTTCGCTGGCTCCAATCACTGTCGCCTTATTGCTGATCGGATCCGCCGTCATTTTCAGTATGCAGGGCCTCTACCTGTCCGTTATCCGTTACATGGGTCAACAGGCGGTGTGGGATTTGGTCAAAGCCGTCAGCTTTTCGACCGTGGCGCTGGGTGCCGCCATCTTCTTTACAGAATCATCGATGCCCGCCACAGCGGCGTTGGTCTATTGGCTCTTGCTGTTTGTGGGTATCGGAGGATTGCGCCTGATTTCGCGGGGCTGGCTGCAGGCGAATACCCATGCAGACGCGAGGCGGGTCATTATTTATGGTGCGGGTGAGTCAGGTCGCCAGTTGCTGAATGCGCTCAATCACGGCACGGATTACCGCGTGGTGGCCTTTATCGACGATAACCCCAACCTGCACGAGACGGTGATCAATGGCCGTCCGGTGTTGGGCGCGGACGACCTGACCAATTTGGTAGAAGAGCATGCA
>Ga0255767_1003673_pt1 | contig 12824 bp, 8 predicted proteins | sample 071ome_24_FD_179967 | JGI IMG/M metagenome (GOLD analysis project Ga0255767, IMG submission 179967) | Coastal salt marsh microbial communities from the Groves Creek Marsh, Skidaway Island, Georgia - 071402CT metaG (version 2) | ecosystem: Environmental > Aquatic > Marine > Intertidal zone > Salt...
GGCCGCCGCAACGACGCCCTCAAGCTCTTCCTTGCGTGGCGGTCGAAGGGCGACGCTGGGTGGGGGGCGATGGTGGACCGCTACATGGACCTCGCCGCCCACCTCGCCGACCGCATCGAGGCGGAACCCATGCTGGAACTCGTTGGACGGCCCGCATGGACGAACGTCTGCTTCCGCCACCTTGGGGCGGGTGCGGGCCTCGGCGAAGCGTCCGACCGCTTCAACGCAGGCCTGCGTGACGCCTTGCTCGAGGACGGCCGCTACATGGTCAGCCGTGCCGACCTCGACGGGCGGGTGGTGCTTCGCCCGGTCATCGCGAACCCGGCCGTCGACGCCTCGACCCTCGACGGCCTCATCGACCACGTGCTTCGCCTCGCAAGGACGCTTGAGGCCGGGTCACAGGTTGAAGAACCGCAGCCCTAAGCCTGCGCCATGAGCGACGCGCCTCCCGTTCGCACCCCCCTGTACGCCGAGCACCTCGCCTTGGACGGTCGCATGGTGGATTTCCACGGCTTCGAATTGCCCATCTGGTATTCGTCCATCTCCGAGGAGCACCTGGCCACACGTTCCGGTGCTGGCTTGTTCGACGTCTCCCACATGGGGCTCTTCCGTTTCACCGGGGCTGACGTGCGTGGGTGGCTGCAGGGGCTGGCGACGCAGGCGGTGACGTCCATCGCCCCGGGACGGTGCGCGTACACGCACTTCCTCGACGAGGATGGCCTGCTCATCGACGACATGATCTTCGCAGTGGTGAGCGAGGAGGAAATCCTCGGCGTGCCCAACGCCTCCATGATCCCGGTGATGCTGGACTGGTTCAGCCGTCACCTCCCCGAGGACGGGTCGGTGCAGATCGAGGACCTCTCCGACGCGACCGCCATCCTCGCGCTGCAAGGTCCCCAAGCGAAGGCAATACTGACCTCGGTGTTGGGTGAAGGAGCGCACGTCGGTCGCTTCCGCTGGGGGCCGCTCGACGGTGCTGCGCTCGGCATCGAAGGTTTCCTTCAGGGCACGGGCTACACCGGCGAAGCAGGCTACGAAATCATGCTCTCCGGTGAACACGCCGTGACGCTGTGGCGTGCCCTCCTCGAGGCCGGTGCGACCCCCGTTGGGCTCGGTGCACGCGACACCCTGCGCCTTGAGAAGGGCTTCCTGCTCTCCGGCGTGGACTTCCTCTCCCCTGCGTTGGCCAGCACCGAGGAGGAGGCCTTCCTTGCACGCGATTCGTGGGAAACGAACGTGCCGTTCGGGTGGGGCAGCGAGCACGACCACGTTGGTTCGTCCCGCTGGCGTTCCCACGAGGACAGCGATGCTCGCTGGTGGGGGGTGCGCTACGTCGAGAAGGGCCCTCTGCCGCGTCCAGGAAAGCCGGTCACGACGCTCGACGGTGCACCGATCGGCAGGCTGACCTCCGGCGCCCCCGCGCCCTCGCTGGACAACGTTGGCATCGGCATTGGCTACATGGCCGGGGTCAAGGAGGGCGATGAGGTGCTCGTGCAGGCCAACCCGAGGAAGTCGGTCCGCGCCGTGGTGGTGCGCCCGCCTTTCGTCTGAGCCGGCCTAGGAGCCCGTCAGCAGGTCTTCGATGGCCGAGGCCCATGCACGGCGTTGTTCGCTTGGCAGCACGGCTGCGGATGGTTCGACCCGCTCATATCGCGCCGCCAGCATCGCGGTCGCCAAGGCTTCGGGATGGCCCCAGGTCACGGCGAAGCCAAGCCCGAGGGCCTCCGCGACCTCGCCCATCAGCACGCCATCGTTCACCAGGGTGGGGACCCCTCGGCAAGCGGCCTCAAACATGCGCACCGGCAGGGCGCCGTCGGCAATGTTGCCACGGGCCGGGTCGTACAGCGCAACGGCGACGTTGACGCCGTCGTGAAGCTCGTCAAGGTCCTCGCTGCGGAAGGCGCCGCGAAGGTCGAGGTCCACGCCAAGCGCGGCGCATCCGTCGCGCATCAAGCGCGCCGCAGCCTCCGACGCCACGCCGTCGCCGGCCCATCGGACGGCGGGGCGTTCCTCCGGTGCCATGGACGCGAGGGCGTCGAGGAGCAGTGCGGCCGTGGCGGTGTCGCGGACCCGACCAAGGCAGGCCACGCGCCACCCCTCGCTGGGGACGTCGCTCGTTCGACCGGCGTCCAAAGGTCGGTTCTCAAGCAGGACGGGGCGCACGCCTCGGTCGGACAGCCACGAGGCGAGCCCGGGTGCGCCTCCGGGGCGGATGCGCTGGCTGGAGGTGACGCAGAGGTCCACCTTCGGGAGCAGCCGGGTTGTGCTTCGGGCCAGCCACCACGCGGCCAAGCGTCGGGTCGTGCTGGTCGGCCGCCCGATGCGGACCCAGGTGTGGCGCAGGTCGTGCATGTCGAAGACGATCTTGGCCCCCTGACGTCGCAGCGCGGTGGCGAGGGGGAGGGTGTCGGCGTCATGAAGCACGACGAGGTCGGGCCGTTGGGACTTCAGGGCGGTTTGGACGGAGGCGCGGAAGCGGCGCAGGCCGCGCAGGGTCGCGATGGACACGCCGCTGGCTTGCTGGCCGAGGTGATGCCGCACGACGCGCCAGCCGGCGTGTTCGCTGCTCGTCGGATGGGCCTCCTGCCGGTCGAAGGCGTGAACCACGACCTCGTGGCCGGACTCGGCCAGCCATGCTGCTTGACGCTCGACACGCGGGTCGGGGGCGCAGGCGTTGGTGACGACCATCGCCACCTGCGCCATGGGGGGAGGTCGCCGGTTGGGGTCATGAGGATTCGCCGTCCTGTGCGCGCATGGCGAGGATTAAGACCGGCCGGAGCACGCTTCGCAGCAGAGGGGTGCCGCATGGTTGACCAGCTCCCAAACCGAGGCCTTGAGGCACAGATGCTCGAAGCGATGGGGCTCGCCAGCATCGACGACCTGTTCTCCGACGTTCCCGAACGCGTTCGGATGACGGAGGACCTGCCGCTTCGCCCGCCGCAAACGGAAGAGGAGATCATCGCCGATGCGCGGCGGCTGCTCGGGGCGAACGTGACCTTGGGCAGCATGGCGTCCTTCGTCGGCGCCGGGCTCTACCGCAACCACGTCCCTGCCGCGGTCTTCCAACTGGTGACCCGTGGGGAGTTCCTCACGGCCTATACACCGTACCAAGCCGAAGTCAGCCAAGGCATGCTGCAAGCGATGTGGGAATTCCAGACGCTGGTTTCGGAGTTGGTCGGCCTTCCCGTGGCCAACCTCTCGGTGTACGACGGTTCCTCCGCCGCCGCCGAGGCGCTCACCTGCGCCGTGCGCGTGCACGGCCGAAAGGCAAGCCAGCCCGGCGTGGTCTACGTGTCCGAACTCGTTCCGCCGGACCGGCAATCGGTGATCCACAACTACACCCAAGGCGGCGGCATTGAGGTTCGACCCCTCCGCCACACGTCCGACGGACTGGTTGACCTTGACGCGCTGCACGAAGCCACGGGTGCGTGCGCGGTCTACGTCGAACAGCCGAACCCCCTCGGCCTGCTCGACGAGGGCCTTGTCGGCATGAAGGAGGTGCTCGGCGAGCACACCGCGCTCATCGTTGGCGTCAACCCCGTGTCCCTTGGGCTGTACGAGGCACCGGGCCATTACGGTGCGGACATCGTGGTGGGCGAAGGGCAGCCCTTCGGGTCACCGATGACCGGTGGTGGTCCAATCTACGGCTTCTTTGCCTGCGCCAGCGCCTACATGCGTCAGATGCCGGGCCGTATCGTGGGACGAACCATCGACGTGGACGGCGAGAACGCGTACTGCCTGACCCTCTCGACCCGGGAGCAGCACATCCGTCGCCACCGCGCGACGTCCAACCTCTGCACCAACGAGACCCTCATCGCGTTGATGGGGGCCATGCACATGGCCTTGCTCGGTCCGGAAGGGCTGCGCTCCCTCGCGGTGCGCAACGCAGCGGCCCTTGAGGCGGTCAAGCGAGCGCTGAGCGGCGTGGCTGGTGTGGACGCCGTTCACGCGAACGGGGTCCACTTCAACGAGTTCGCCGTCCGTCTCCCGGCCTCCGCCGCGGCCTGCATCCGCGACCTCGAAGCCGACGGCGTGCTGCCCGGCTTCGACCTCGGTCGCTGGGACGAGGCGCGCTCCAACCAACTCCTCATCACCGCCACCGACCAAACGTCGCAGCGTGACATCGACCGTCTTGCTGCGGCCTTGGGTGCTTGGTGCGCCCGTCAGGAGGTGGTGGCATGAGCAACCTTTGGAGCCACAAGGGCGGGGCCGGGATGGGCTACGCTCAGCCAGCACCCCTGCTTGGTGAGGAGGAACTTCCCCTCGCGACCGGGCTGATGCGCTCCGCCTTGCCGCGTTGGCCCCGGCTCTCTGAGCCCGAAATGGTGCGCCACTACACCGGGCTGTCGAGGAAGAACTTCGGCATCGACACGGGCTTCTATCCGCTTGGTTCGTGCACGATGAAGCACAACCCACGCGTCAACGAGGTCATCGCGCAGATGCCGGGCATCTGCGACGTGCACCCGCACCAGCCCGAGCATCACCTGCAGGGCTTGCTGTCCATCTTCCATGAGATGCAGCACATGCTCTCGGTCTGCGCAGGGATGGACGAGGTCACGCTGCAGCCGGTTGCAGGTGCCCAAGGCGAGTTCACCGCGGTCCGCTGCATCCAGGAGTACTTCCGCCACCGCGGGGAGGCGCAACGCACCCGCATTGTGGTGCCGGACTCCGCCCATGGCACCAACCCAGCGAGCGCCGCGATGGCCGGTTTCGAGATCGTCGAAGTACCGAGCACCGTCGACGGTCGCATCGACCTCGAGGCCTTGGAAGCGGTGCTCGACGACACCATTGCCGCGATGATGATCACCAACCCAAACACGCTCGGCCTGTTTGAGACCGACATCGCAGCGGCAGCGGAACTTGTGCACGGCGTGGGTGGCCAGATGTACTACGACGGAGCGAACTTCAACGCCATCATCGGGCGGACGTCGCCGGGACTGATGGGCTTCGATGCCGTGCACTACAACCTGCACAAGACCTTCAGCCAGCCCCACGGCGGTGGCGGTCCCGGTTCGGGCCCCATCGGCGTGAAGGCGCACCTCGCGCCCTTCCTGCCGGGCCCTGTCGTCGACGTGCGGGCGCCCGAAGCGGGCGAACAGCCCGTCGACGAGGGCCGCTGGTACGTGTGGAGGGAGCCAGCACACTCCATCGGCAAGGTCCAGCAATGGCACGGCAACGCCGGGGCCGTCGTCCGCTGTTGGGCCTTCTATCGACGCTACGGTCGTGACCTCCGCACCATGACGGAGCATGCGGTGCTGAACGCGAACTACCTGAGGCACGCCATCCACCGGGAAGCGAAGGAAGCAGGTGTTGACCACCTCTTTGTGGACGGGGCCGTGACGGACGTGGCCAAGCACGAATTCACCCTCTCGATGCAGCCGGCCAAGGAGGCGAACGGCGTCACGGCGATGGACATCGCCAAGGGGCTGCTGGACCGTGGATACATGGCGCCGACCGTCTATTTCCCGCTCGTCGTGCCGGAGTGCCTGATGATCGAACCGACCGAAACCGAGGCGAAGTCCACCCTCGACGCGTTCGCGAAGGATTTCGTCGCGGTGGTTGGAACGGACGCGGACACGCTCCATGCAGCGCCCACCACCACACCGGTCCGCCGCGTGGACGAGGTGTACGCAGCCCGCAACCTCTGCGTTCGCGTTCCCGAGGACGAACTCTGAGGCCAACGCGCGCGGCAGGCTCAAGCATCCACGGCCAAAAGCAACGCCATGGAGGCGTGGGCGCGGGACACGAGCGCGCCGGAAGGCGGGACCTTGCTGTTCCCGCTCGCATGGTCCCCGTTGCTGCTGCTCGCGTCCCTGGCAGGACCATCGATTGGGCTCCCCGAAACGGTGGAACTGGCGCTGCTCTGGATTGGCCTGCTCCTCATGGGCTTCCCGCTGTGGCGGCTGATGGAACTGCGCCCCCTCGGTCGAAGGAACGCGAGGAACTTCCTCGTGCTCGGAGCGGTGCTGGCCTTCGTTCCCCTCTTCACGGAACGGTCGACGCTGTTTCCTCCAGCGCTCCCCGCCCTCGTGCTGTGGCTCGGGGCCGTGTTCGCGGTCCAGAGCACGATGAAACTCGAGCGATGGGTCGGGCCGTCGACCAAACCCCTTGCGCTGCGCGCCCTCGGGTGGCATCAAGACCGGGCGCGACCCGACCTCTTCCTGCTCCGGAAGCACGGCGTTGAGGCGGTGCTTCGTGTGGACGCGGGACGAAGCGTGTTGGACCTCCGTGGGTCCACGCCCACCGCTTCGGCGCCCAACGACCTCGGGCTTCATGACGTCGAGCAGGAGTGACGGTTCGCGTTGAGCGAGGGCGTCAAGACGGTGCAGGTGCCCGTGGTGGGCCATGCACCTTGACGACCCTGTGGCGAAGCACTTGATCATGCTCGGGCTGGTGCCCAGGCGCTCAGCGGTGGCGCGCGCCATTGCGGGTGGAGCCGCACCACGCCACCGTGCCGTTGGCCTTGCCTTGCTGCGCGCCGACCTCCGCGCGGCACGGCGAGCGCTGAACCGACCGCTCGCTGCTGCTGGGTGGTACGATTGGCGTGACCTTGCGCCGCACGTGGTGTCCATGGCCCAGCAGCGAGCACGCCAACTCCGCATTCGTGTTGTGGTGCACCCCTATGGGCACGTTGAAAGACTGCCGAAGGGGCCCAAACCGCATGGAAGTCACCATCCTGCTTGGGTCGAAGTCCGACATGCCTGTTGCTGAAAAGTGCACCAAGGTGCTCAACATGTTCGAGGTCACGTACCAACTTCGTGTCGCCTCGGCCCACCGCTCGCCCGCCTTCGTGGAGTCCATCATCAAGGACGCAGAAGCGGACGGCTGCAAGGTGTTCATCGCCATGGCCGGCCTCGCGGCCGCGCTCCCTGGCGCCGTCGCCGCGCTCACGACCAAGCCCGTCATCGGTGTGCCGTGCGGCGGTCGCGTGCCGTACGATTCGCTGCTGTCCATCGTCCAGTTGCCGCCGGGCGTTCCTGCGGCGACCGTTGGCGTCGACCGTGGCGACAACGCGGGCTACCTCGCGACCCAGATCCTCGCGATTGCCGACCCAGCCCACGCGGCTCGCCTTGCACAGAACAAGCTCGACCAGGTCGAGAAGGTCATGGCGATGGACCGCGAAGTCAATGGGGGCGCGTGAATGTTCGACGCGGCCGACTTCATCGAGGAGGCCGTGAACGACCTCAAGTCCAGCATCGACGACGTGGCCATCATCGCCTGCTCAGGTGGCGTGGATTCCGCGGTCGCGGCCGTCCTCGCCCACCGAGCGGTGGGTGAGCTGCTTCACTGCGTCTACGTGGACACGGGCTTCATGCGCAAGGACGAGACGGCCGAGGTCGAGGCGATGTTTTCCGCGCACGGCATTGACCTGACGACCGTGCATGCCGCAGACCGATACTTTGCCGCCCTCGAAGGCGTCACCGACCCGGAAGCCAAGCGGAAGGTCATCGGTGAGATGTTCATCCGGGTGTTCGAAGACGAGCAGGTCAAGGTCGGTGCGCAGTACCTCGTCCAAGGCACCATCGCCCCCGACTGGATCGAATCCGGCGGTGGCGTTCGGGACACCATCAAGTCGCACCACAACGTCGGTGGCCTCCCCGAGGACATGACCCTCAAGGTCGTTGAACCGCTCCGTGAATTGTACAAGGACGAGGTCAGGGAACTGGCCCGTAGCCTCGGCATCAGCGTGGCCGAACGGCAACCATTCCCAGGCCCCGGCCTCGCGGTCCGCACCCTCGGCCCCCTCACGCCCGAGCGGGTGGCGGTGGTGCGGGAATGCTGCGCCATCGTCGAGGAAGAATTCGAAGCAGCCGCCGAGCGGGGCGAGATGGACCTGCCGTGGCAGTACTACGCGGCCCTGCTCCCCGTTCGCTCCGTTGGGGTGCACGGCGACGTTCGTGCCTACGGCGAGACCATCGTCGTTCGTGCCGTGCGGAGCATGGACGGCATGTCCGCTCGCTACTCCGAAATCCCGCACAGCATCCTGCAGAAGGTCAGCACGCGGATCACCAACGCCTGCAAGGGCGACGTGAACCGTGTGGTCTACGACATCACCCACAAGCCCCCGGGCACCATCGAGTGGGAGTGAGCCGCGAGGCTCATGTGCGAGGGCCACGGCCCACGTCCATGGTCAGTTCAGACGCTTCGAATCCCGCGGACTACCTTGCCGACCTCGAGGAGGGGCGACGCGCGCCAATGGCGCACCTCTTCGAGGCCATTTGCGAGGCCATGCCCGGCTGGGTTCCATCGATGCACTACGGCATGCTGAGTTGGTGCCTTCCGGACCCCTCAGGCGGCGAGGAGCCGCTCGTTCCGGTGTCCTTGGCCAGCCAGAAGCGGCACATGAGCCTCTACCTGATGCCCGTGTACATGAGCCCGACCCTGTCCGAGGCCGTCGTCGAGGGGTACGCCTCGATTGGGGTCAAGCCCAACATGGGCAAGTCCTGCCTTCGCTTCACGAAGGTGGAGCGCATCCCGCTCGACGTGATCCTTGGCCTCCTGCGCGGGATGACCCCCGAGGCGTACCTCAACCTCAGGGCCGAGGCCCTGGCGCGGGGCACCTGCGACTGAGGCTCAATCCCGGCGCGACGCCAGCATGGCAGCACCGAGCAAGGCCACGACCGCGAGGCCCATGCCGGGTGCGGGCAGGACCACTTCGGGGTTCTCGTCGGCGTACAGGCCCTCCGGTGTCGACAGGCGCATCGCGTTCCAGTCGGTCAGTTCGAAGTCCTCGCTGAGGTACAGGAAGTCCTCCTCATCGAGGACGCCGTTACCGTTGTCGTCGACCCACTCAAGCCCGGTGACCTCACCGGCCATGATCTCATCGAAGGTGTACCGTGCCAGTTCGTCGCCGCAGTCCGAGGGGATCGTGTACAATTCATCGCCCATGGCGTCTTCAATGACATCAAAGTTGGAGCAGAGGAAGAAGGCGACCTCCAGCATGTCGGCGTCCTCGCCCATGCTCCACGGGGCCATGCCAACGGTGCCCGTTCGGTAGGCGCCGTATCCGTGGCCTTCACCGAGTGGGGCCTCGTCGGATCCGTCCATGCAATCCGGACTCCCGTCGTTGACGTAGGAGACCGGGAAGACGTCTTCCCCGTCGTCGCACCACCATTCGGAGACGTCCTCCTCGTAGTACTGCGCCTCGTCGTCGCCGTCGGGGCAGTCCTCGTTGCCGTCGTTGGCGAGGGAGAGGGCGATGACGTCGCCGGACCAGCACTCGAGGGTGCTCACTTCGTCGCCGTTGCCGTCGTAGGCCGGCTCGTCCTCACCGTCGCTGCAGTCGTCCGTGCCGTCGTTGACCCACGAGAAGGGGATCCATTCGTCGTCCGCGCTGCAGTAGAACTCGCTCCACTCCACGTCCTCGTAGACCGGCTCATCCTCACCGTTCGCACAGTCCTCGACGCCGTCGTTGATGGCGGCACCCTCAATCTCCGAGCCGTCGTTGCACACAAACACCCGCGTGTCCTCGACCGGCATCGCATCGCCACTGAAGTCGATGTACCATGGCGGGGCGTGCTCGTCAAGGGTGCCGTCGACGGCGATGGCCTCGGCAAGGCTCGAATCGTAGGCTTCGGTCCAGAGCATTTCGTATGCTTCTGCGTCCTCGTCGTCGGTCCACGTGGACTCCATGAAGAGGAACTCGAAGGTGGACGCATCGAAGCCGGCAATCATCTCGCCGACCTCCTCAAGGGCCGTCAGCAACAACAGCATCGTGCCATCGTCGTCCTCCTCGAAGGAGGCCGTCCAGTCAAGGCTCGGGTCGAACATGAGTTCCTCGCACATCCAGCCGAGGTTCTCGTCCCATTCGCAGTCCACCAGGGATTCAAACCACATCTCGTCCCAGCCGTCGTCGCAGTCCTCCCATCCATCGTGGAAGGACGACACGGGCAGGCTTGAGGAGCCGTCCATGCAGTCGACGCTGCTCACGTCCTCCGCATCGGATTCGTCGGAGCCGTCGTCGCAGTCCTCCCATCCGTCGTTGATGGCCCCCCAGTCGAATTCGTTGGACCCGTCCGTGCATTCGAACATCTTCGCCTCGTCGGAGGCGTCGCTGCAGTCCTCGACGCCGTCGTTGACCTGGCTGTTCGTGATCTCGTCGCCGTTGGCACAGGTGTAGATGCTGATGTCCTCGCCCATGTCCCACACGGGCTCGTCCGAGCCGTCCTCGCAGTCCCCCCACCCGTCGTTGACCCAAGAAATGGCCAAGGAATACTGGCCGTCGTCGCACCACCATTCGGAGTCGTCGTATTCCTCAAAGTAGGGCTCGTCTTCGTAGTCACCGCAATCGTAGTTCCCGTCGTTCACGAGGGAGAGTTCGATGCTCTCGCCCGAAGAGGGGCACTGGTAGAAGGACGTCTCCGACTGGGTGATTGGGTCGTAGGTCGGCTCGTCGTCCCCAGCGGGGCAATCGTCCATGCCGTCGTTGACGTACGAGAGGGGGATGACGTCGCCGGAGGCGCAGTCGAAGGAGGTGACCTCCTCTTCGACCCAATTCGGCTCGTCCTCGGCGTCGGGGCAGTCCTCCCATCCGTCGTTCACCGCGGAGAGGCCGATGACGGAGCCGTCGTCGCAGGTGAAGGACGAGAGTTCCTCCATGTCCCATTCAGGCTCGTCCGATCCGTCGTTGCAATCGTTCCATCCGTCGTTGACCCCATCGAAGCCGATGATGTCACCGTCCGCGCACTCGAACAAGGTCTCCATGGTGAAGATGGGCTCGTCGTCGCCGTCGGCGCAATCCTCGATGCCGTCGTTGGCCCACGTGAGCGGGATGTCGGTGCCGTCCCAGCACGTCATGGTCGAATCCTCGTCGCCGTTGCCGTCGTAGGAAGGCTCGTCGGAGGCGTCGTCGCAGTCCTCGATGCCATCGGCGACCCAAGTCCATGGGAGGCCAATCATCTCCCCGTCAATGGTGCACTCAAACCAGTTGTCGGTCTCGTACGTGGTTTCGTCGTCGTGCAGCCAGCAATCGACACCGCCGTCGTTGACCGCGGAGAGGGCGATGGTGCTGGAGGCTTCCCATGCGAAGTAATTCCAGCAGGTGTAGGTGCTCGTTTCGTCGCCGTTGCCGTCGTAGGTCGGCTCGTCCTCGCCGTTCGCGCAATCGTCGACGCCGTCGTTCACCAAGGAGAGCGGAATGAAGTCGTCACCGTCCATGTCGCCGTCGCAAGGGAATTCGAACTGCTCGACCATTTCACCGGTGGTGGGGTGCTCGTCGGTGGCGTCGGGGCAGTCTTCGTTGCCGTCGTTCACCTCGCTGAGCAGCACGGTCGTGCCGTCTTCGCACACGTACGTGGTGATCTCCAGCGCGTCCATGTCGTACATGGGTTCGTCCGAGCCGTCCTCACAGTCGGCCCATCCGTCGTTCACGGCTGAGACGTGGAAGTCCCACGAGCCGTCCGCGCAGTAGAACCAGTTCGCCCGTTCTTCGTCCGAGCCGTCGGCGCAATCCTCGTCACCGTCGTTGACGAGGCGGAAGGCGATCTCGCTTCCGTCGTCGCACATGAAGGTGGTCGATTCGAAGAAGTCCGGCTCGTCCGAGCCGTCGGCACAGTCCTCCACGCCGTCGTTGACGGCGCTCAGGAGCACCGCGCTCTCGTCGTTGCAGGTGAAGAGGTGGTAGGCGTCCGTGGCGCTGTCGCTGTTGATGACCGGTTCGCCGTTTTCGTCGTAGAGGTCGGTGCAGTACCAGGTCTCGCCGTCTTGTTCGCAGTGAGACCATCCCGCCTCGTCGTCGCCCATGCCAAGGTAGTACAGGCCGTCCACAATGAAGGAGACCTCCTCCGTGAACCCGTCTTCATCGCTCATCAAGCGGTCGACCTGCACCATGCCGGAGCCGTCGTCGGTGTAGGTCCACACGAACACCTCCGTGCCGTCGTCGCCGAGGAAGGCCATGTGGATCTGGTGGTTGCCCGTGGCGACGTCCATCACCATCCGGGCCAAGAAGCCATCCTCGAGGGATTCCATGCCCACCAGCCCGGCACCCCATGCGGCTTCGGCGGCCGCTTCGGCGTCGGCAAGGTCGAAGCAGGAGCCGTCGTCCATGTTGGCTTCCTCATCGAAGTTGAAGGCGTTCTCGTCCATGCATCCGGGGAGGTCCTCCGACTTGGAGGGGTCCCGGGGGTAGAGGTCGTCGCTGTCGTTGACGCCGTCGTCGTCGTCGTCGTCGTCCAGCGCGTCGCAGATGCCGTCGTTGTCCAGGTCAGCCGGAAGGCTCGTGGCGTCGAGGGGGTCGCTGCCGCACAGGCCTTCCTCCTCGTCCGAGACGCCATCGCCGTCGTCGTCGGTGGACATCGAATCGCAGACGCCGTCGCCGTCGTTGTCCATGGGCTTCAGGGAGGCAACGAGCGGGTTGGTGCCGCAGGCCGCTTCATCGAGGTCGCTCCAACCGTCGTTGTCGTCGTCAAGGTCCTCAACGAGCGCCGGGTCGGAGGTGGAGGTGCCCACGATGACGTTGGGCATGCCGTCACCGTCCGTGTCGGTGTCGGCGCTTGCGTCACGCGGGAAGTCGTCGCTCAGGTCCGGGGTGCCGTCGCCGTCGTCGTCCTCGTCGTAGTCGTCGCAGACCTTGTCTCCGTCGAGGTCGGGCGGGGTGGAGGCCTCGTCAAGAGGGTCGGTGCCGCAGGACGATTCCATCACGTCGGTGTACCCGTCGTTGTCGTCGTCGAGGTCCTCGGTCAATCCCGTTGTGGACTCACCGTCCAAGGTGTCGGGCATGCCGTCGCCGTCCGTATCGGAATACGCGGCGTCGTCCTCGGGGAACATGTCGTTCGGATCGATCTCTTCCTTGACGCCGCCGAGGCAGCCGGACAAGATCAACATCA
>Ga0255767_1003685_pt1 | contig 12808 bp, 13 predicted proteins | sample 071ome_24_FD_179967 | JGI IMG/M metagenome (GOLD analysis project Ga0255767, IMG submission 179967) | Coastal salt marsh microbial communities from the Groves Creek Marsh, Skidaway Island, Georgia - 071402CT metaG (version 2) | ecosystem: Environmental > Aquatic > Marine > Intertidal zone > Salt...
GCGGCTTTGGCGTTCTTATCAATCTGCGGCACTTTGATTGTCGGGTCAATCTGACCCATTTCGATGACTTCGATGTAGCCGACCTGGGTACGGCCAATACCAGTGTTGTCGAAGTTATTCTTCGACTCGTCTGCGGCTGTCGCGGGATCGTCTTTGGTCTCCAGCTTGTCGCCCACGTACTTGGCATTTCTGAATGGAACACCCTCAGCAGGGATCGCGGGTACCGTACAAGAATTATCACCCGTTACGAGCTTAGCGCCGCCTTCGTCGGTCGCAGAGATCGAGAAAGAAAAGTGATCTTGAGGTGACAGGTACAGGTTAAAGTCAAGGACTTCCTGAGAGTTTTGCGCCTCGAGGATCCTGACCTTGACGGCTTTGGTACCGGTAGTTGTGTTGGCGAGGTTCACCAACGTGTTGTTGCCGTTCTCGGCGGAATAGAACGGGTAAATCAGGCTTTCGCCCGTTCCCCGCTCATTGATGTACATCGCCGCGTGTGCAGCGGACATCACTACCGCTGAGGCTGCACCGACGGCGAGTGGCAATACCTTCTTGTTCATTCTTCACTCCTAAAAGTAGTCAAACGTTTGATGTTGTCTCAGAGCCCAGCAACCCTAGCTAAGCTAGCTCGTCGGTCTTACGAGTCGCGTGGCCACAGCAAACGCAGGACCGAAGCTCCTCAGGCTCGTCAACGGAGAGAACGTATCACAGGAGAAAAGTGCCCTCAAGCAAATGATTGGTACTTTTTACGGGTAGTTGCACCCAGTTTTCCAGCGATCGCCTGCCCAGACCAGTGACGGCCCACCGACTGATTTTATTCCCCTATTTTTTGATAAAGATACCAGTCGCCGTCGACGAGCAACCAGTCTTCACTCAGGAAGGTGACAGTCGGCTCGTAACGCGCCGCCTTGTAGAGCACTTTAATCCCCACTTTGCACCGATCTATGTGCTCGCCTCCGAGACACTCCACCTTCGACACCGTGGCCGAAAGCCACATCCCTACACCGGCCCAGCGAGTGCCATAGCGGCCCACGCCTTCGGTCGTTCGATAGCTGGGGGTGGTGTACTGGTAAGAGACCTCGAATTCGCCCGCCATCAAGGCATCGACACGTTTCTGCGCCCTGTCTGCGACAATCTCCTCGGGGCTTCTGCTGTCAAAAGTACTGCAAGCAGGCAACAAGAACAGAAGAAAGGAAACTAAATACACGTTACGCACGGGGCACCTCGGTAATTAAAGCGCAGTTGTCTTGGATGTGAGGTGCGCCGCACCTCACTCCGTTGAGACAGGATCAAAGTTCACGGGCAAATCGTCGAAGTCAGTTAAACCTCGCATCCGCGATCGCATCTCTGTGTTGAGGTCGCGCAAATCTTGGTCAGACTCCATGACACGCGGTGTGATGAAGATCAGCAACTCGGTGCGAGACGAAGCCACCGTCGTGGTGCTGAATAGTGCACCCACGAGCGGGATGTCTTTCAGCACCGGGACACCGCTACTACCCTCTGTCTCGTTGTCACGAATCAAACCTCCCAGCACCACTGATTCTCCGGATCTGATCGCCACTCTGGAACTGACTGCACGTTGCAGGAAACTGCGCTGACGCGTAGCCGCATCGACTGGCCCCACATCGGTTACCGATTGCTCAATATCCAGCGTCACCAATCCGCCATCATTCACTGAGGGCGTTACCGTCAATGAAACGCCTGTGTCTTTATACGTAATCGAGTTCTGGACATTGCCACCATTGGTTACCGTGGACTGGCTTTGTATCGGTTGCTGATCACCCACTTGAATAGAGGCCGTGTGATTATCGAGGACCATGACCGACGGTGTGGATATCACGTTGATCAGCGATTCCTCAGCCAATGCATTCAATACCGCCTTCACCGCCCCTGCACTGTTGGTAATGGTGTAGGAGAAACCCGCCTGCGGCTGTAGCCCGCCGCCCAGATCCAGCAGGCCTCGTCCTGTATCCCCACCACCGAGATTGTTATCAAAAGCCCACTCGAGGCCGTACTCGAGATCATCACGTAATGTCACTTCGACAATACTGGCTTCGATCAGCACCTGAGTGGCCACAACATCCAGTTTATTCAGGATGCGCTCGATTTTCTGGTACTCATAGGGCGTTGAGTAGACCAACAGTGTATTGTTGTAATCGTCCGCAACGATGCGCACGTCGCCGTCATCGCCCAGCGTAAACGAACCACCACCCGACGTACCGGCGCGCTTGGCTGCACCGCCAGCCCCCTTGCCCTTGCCGCTAGTGGCCTGGGTCATACCGGGTGCGACACCTCCCTTGGGGGACGCTGAGCCGCCGCCACCGTAGATGCTGCTTAACAACCCTGCCAACTGGCCGGCATTGCTGTTTCGCACCGGATACACCTGCAACACGGGCTCCAAGGCGGGGTCTTCGATACTATCGAGCTCCTCGATCCACCCCTGCACCGTAGCGATATAGGTTGCGCGGGGTGACACCACCATGATGCTGTTCAGGCGCTCTACCGGCATGATGCGAACCATGTCCGCAATGCCGCCGCCACCGCCTTCCGCACCAGAGGCCGCGAGGATGTGCTCGAGCTCAGCGAATAACTCCTCTACCGTAGAGTTGGTCAGGGGGAAGATGCCCACCGATTTGCCAGCAAGTTGATCGACATCGAAGGTGGCGACGATGTCCAGCCATCCCTCCAACTGCAACTGTGTGCCGGCGAGAATAAGTAGATTGCGCCCCTGGTCAATGCGGACAAACGCATCATCGCGGGCCACCGGCTTCAAAATCTCTGCCATCTCCGTGGCGCTGATGTACTGCAATGGAACGATAACATTGCTGAATCCCGCTCCGGGCGATGAGACATAGCTAGGCACCGTTGAACGGATATTGGCCGAAGCACTGATGAAAAAGCGGTCATTCGGGCCGCGGATCATCAACACGTTATTGTTGCGAAGCAGCGACTCAAGAATCGGTAGCAGCTGGTCACGGGGTATCGGCGAACGGGTTCGCAACGTGATCTCACCCGGGACCTGGTTCTCAATGACGTAATCCAGGCCCAGCGTGTCACCGAGAATGGTATGTATGACTTCGTTAAGCGGTGCCTGCTCGAAGTTCAACATCACAGCTTCACCATCCAACCGGATTGGCGGTCGTGCTGGCGGCAGCTTGGCTCCCTCATCGGAGCCGATGAAAATAGCGGGGTCGCTTGAGAGATCAGGGGGCTCAACCGGCGCGTTATCCGGAGCATTCTGATTCCCAGGCCTCGCAGCTGCGCTGTTGTTCAAGTTGTCCGAGATCGACTCGCCATCGTCCGGCGCCGGCGTGGTAGCGCAAGCCGAGAGCAACAGGCCAACCAACAGCCATGGCACGGACTGATTAACGCGTCTGATCATTAAGGTACTCGCTTTTTAACATTACCTGCATCTCGCTTCGCGACGCCGGGGCTTCTGCCACACAGATGCCGCAGGGGGATGACGTGACATGAATGCTGTTTATTCGCGCATTGGTCATATTACGGATTGCGCGCCTTCACTTTGGCTTCCGTTTCCTGCCTTTGTCGATTCGCAATCGACTCAAACGTCACCGGGCCATCATACGCCGGTGGCGCTTCTTTGGCGTCACCGGTATCGGCCGCACTATTTACACTGACATCCGTCTCAACAACGCCGGGCGGCGGAGCCGTGTCTGGCATAGGCAGGGTGCTGGCCACTGCCAAATTGAGCGACGCAACACTTCCGTCGGCGCCTCTAAAGTAGGCGGAACGCAGATCTGTGCGATCCAAAATCCAGCCCTCGACAGCATCTCCTGTAAACAGGCGCACTCTTTCTTTCCCCTCATCGAGCAAAATCACGCCCCCTCTGTCACCCGAGGAGAACACGCCCAGCAGCTGGTACTCATCAAGCAGGCGGGTATCGGGAGCGTCCTGCTGACTGGTCTCAACAACGACGACCGCCTCCGGGACACTGCGCTCCTGGGGACGCCGGGCCGTCAAAAATAGTGGCCGAAAAATAAAATCGAGGCTCTCCTCCTCAGCCATACCCAAGGACATAACCTGCTCTGGATCCGCCGCTTTCAACTCAGCAGGCATAAAAGGTTGCACGGAGGGCTGCCAGAACAGATTGCCAATCAGCAGGAGAAAACCCAGCGCGGCGGCGGCGCCAATTTCTCTGAGGTGAGCGCCCGGCCAACGCAAAAAAAATTGTGGGCCCGTCATATCGCCACCCTCAACGCAACGACTCGCAACCTGACAGTCAAAAACTCAAACTTCGCGTCGGCGTCGCGGCGAGACCATCTCTTTCGCTGAATATCGACAGAGACAGTTGCCAGCGCAGGGGCGTGTTGAGAGATCGCCACCAAGAAGGCGTCCAGCGCAATGGGCGGCCCATCCAGACTGAGATCGACCGCCAATTGATCGAACAACTCCTTGGCCTCGTCTCCGTTATCGGCGCCCTCCGGCGTCAGGACCGCGAGTTGGCTGCCCACCACGGTGAGACCGGCGTCCTCGGCAAACCCGCGTAGCGTCTGTTGTAGCCTTGCTCCTGCTGCGTTGGCGTCTTCTGACCCGGGATACGCCAATCCATCGAGTGCGTGCTCAAATTCGCGCGCAGCCGTTTGCAGTTCCTGAGCAGTCGTCTCATATCCCAGCATCCTGGCAATCCTCGGCTTGTGTCGACCAATGTCCTGTGCGCTATCGATCAATATCGCGGTGACTTCAACAAGCAATGCGAGCACTGCTGCGGCAAAAGAGGCCAAGGCCGCGCCGATTACCCAACGCGCTTCCGTCGGTAATTGATCAAACCACGCTTTCATCCGTCATCCCCTGGCGCGAGAACCATCGTGAGCGTGAATCGCTCGCGCTGGGCGCGGCTATCGAGGGTGAAGGCGGTGGGTGCGGTCACCTCCGAGAACAAGCCCGTCTCTACCATCGTCGCTTGATAGTCCGCCGCATTCACTGCCAGCCCTGTGACCGTCAGCAGGTCGTTCTCAAGCGCCAGCCTATTGAGATAAACCGAATCGGGAGTGGCCGAAGCGACTCGGTGTAGCCAGGGACGATAGGACTCGTGGGCCGCAAAAAAATCCTCGGCTTCAGATACGCGACTCTGGGCGGTCACCAACGCCTCCCGGACTTTTACGATCTCTTTTGATCGCTGTGTGGTTTCCCGAAGCAGTTCGTTGTACTGCTGCTCGGTCTGCAAAAACCAGATGGCGGGTATCATCGCGAGGAAAGCGATTCCCGAGAGGCCTGCCGCGAATCGCACCGCAAACTGTTTTAAGCTCGCCAGGTAAGGCTTATCAATATCTGGGTCCTGATAGCCGTCGAGGGCTACACAGGCTCTGTCACTTTTAGCGGAGAGCCCAAACGGGCGCCCGCAGGACCTCAGCACGTTAGCGGCATGCGAGGCAGCTTCTTCGGCTGTTCGACGAGAAACGATAATGATGTCGATTGCCAACGACCCGCCAGCGCGATCCACAATCTTGCTACCCCAACAGGTCTCCTCATCAGCGAAGGGGCTATGAGATACAACGTGCGCTCTCACCGCCTCTTCAAGAAATATTTCTGCATTTGAGGGCAGCGTCATCTGAGTAACCAACACCTGAGCATCAGGAACAAGCACCTGAATGCATCCGGCCGACTGCCGCAAAGAGGCATCATCCAGCGAGTCCAGCTCGTCAAGGCGAAGGTGCTCAAGTGGTGGAGAAAACCAGGCTCTCAGGCCCACCTCATCACCCCACAGGACCTGTTCGACACCCAAGCGGATGCGTCTATACACCCCGCCGAGGTCAAAACCGAACAGATTGAGTTGATTCATGTCGCTCATCGATTTCCTCGTTCTGCCTTTTTCACCCTCACGGGCCCGGATCGGAGCACGTCGGGTCTACCTGCACCGCTGACCCAAACCGTTTGCTCAAGTTGTGCACCTCCGGGTAATGACATTTCCAACTCGGCGGCGCTGATAGCCAAATCTGCCGCGCCATTCGGGTTACGGATCGCCTCGGCGATCGATTCGAACGTTATCCTGCCCTCGATGTGGCCCGGGCCCGACCCACTGACCGGCGCAGACCCATCGGCTCCCGGCGCAGAGAAGCCTTCCTCCGCGACATTTCCTAACTCGATCGCAAGCGCCGCGAGCTGGGTCGGCGCACTCCCCGCCGCCAAGGCCCCTGTGCGATACGTATGCACGTACGCTTTTACATTGTCGTAAGCGACCCGGGAAGCGTCTGGTACCGCCAGCATTTCTTCAGGATATCGGAAGCCGGGAAATTCGGCCCGATAAGCCAACACGCCATCAGCCATCGCCATGGCATCTCGCTCCGCGACCTTGCCCAGCCGTGTAAACAGCATCATCAACTCTGCGCGACTCGCATTGTTGAGCGATACGAATCCACTTGAGGGGCGAAGCGTGCCGGAGATCACCCAGTCCTCCCCGAAATGATATTTTTTTGTGAAAAGTTTCTGCCCAACCTGCTCCGACTCGTCTAATCCCTGCTGTACTCCAGATTCTTCAGTTGGAGCGTACGCCCTATAGGCTGCCAGAGCGCTATCCCGCATCAAAAGGTGTGCAACCCCTCGACCCATCGCCTGCACCTCGGCCTCTCTGACACGAAGCTCAGCCATGCTGGTATCTGCTCGGGCAAAGTGTATGACGGCTGCAACCGTCAATGACATCCCGGCAATCATCCACAATAACAAAGCGATTGCGAATCCACGCTGTGGCAACAAGGAACTCATTGCGGCCCCTTGTACTGATCAAAAACGACAATAAGCGGCGGCCAATCATCCTCGGTCGTAATCTCCAACTGAATCGCCCAAGGCATGCCCGATTCCGACTCACCTTGCCCCCCTATATCCGGAGACCGACCCCAATCGTCTCGGGGCGTGGCACGATAAGAAACCCTCAGCGTCTCAGTATTTTCTAGCAACACCGTCGTCTCAACCGCGGCCCCCCAATCGGGCTCATCTTGCGGGTCTGCGAAGCGATCAAACGGCGCAAAATCCATCAAGAGCCGATTACCATCAGCGCTCAGTTTCAAATGTTGCAGACCACCCGCACTCCCCACGCGGTCAATCGGTGCCACCCATCTCATCCAGCGGGCAGTGCCATCGAAATAGCCTGGATCGGGAAGGGCATCGCGAAGCGCTTGACGAAGAAACCGGTCAACCTCGCGCTTTTGCGAGGTGCTCTGTGTGGCACCCTGAAGACGATCATAAGTTTGCCCGAAGGTGCGCATGGCCGTAACAACAGCCAGCATAATCATGGCAAAAATGACCGACGCGACCGTCACCTCAACGAGAGTCATACCCGACTGCGGGTGAGGAGAATTGCCCAGAGCCGCGCTCACTCCAGCGACTCCCTCAACGGCACTACGGTCAACAAGTCGAGGGTCCTTGGCGAATTATTCCCGGGCCAGCTCACCACCACCTGCAGATATTGCAGCGCCTGAGGAGCAACACCCCTCTCTTCCGGCGACAGTCCGTCGTCAAAGGGGGCAGGCCAGCTACTGACCACCCAGTCATATTGTCCAAACCGGCCCGCGTTGGAGAAGTTCTCCTCGGTAATATAACTGTTATCGGCCAGCATCGATTCCGCCAACATCACCGCTTCGGTGTACTCCGCAGCCACCCTGACATTGCGAGTCGCGCCGGTTGCAGCCTGATAAAGCGCCCCAAGGGAGAGTGAGAGCACTACCAATGCCACCAACATTTCAATCAAGGAAAATCCGCGGTCAGTCCGTGGGCCCTTAACCCACCAGACCGTCTCATCCTTCGAAATAGACTCAGGACATCGGTTGCCCTTGGTGTCCGCGGCGTGATCACGGCACAGCCGACGCCCCAGCGATTCCCGCGCCCTTATTGCCTGAGTTCTCTGCGGTTCACGAGGCATTCACAGCGCCTCTTGGGTCACATCACCCAACAGCCAGTCGATGGTTAGGTGAACCCCCGCGCCGTTGGGTTTGACCACGGTGATCTCCCCCCCGGAAGAACCCCCCGCCGGATAGAAGCGAATTGCCGCCAGACCAGGCTTGGGGCTGACCTCCGCGGCATACACGACAGTAATATCAAGCGTCTCGGGCAGTTCAGCAAATTGGTCCTCCCCAAGACCAGTAGCGTTGGCAGTGAGGGCAAATCGATTGTTGTCTGTATTGATCAGCAGATCGACCGGCTCGCCCCCGGCGAAGGCATCGCGGCGGCCATTCTTTGCTGCAGACACTAACTCCCGCACCGCCTCGCGGTATTGCATGGTGTCGTAAAGCGAGCGGACCGAGGGCCCACCCAAGGCAAACAGCAGTCCGGCAATGACCAGTACCACCGTCAGCTCAAGCAGCGTAAACCCCCCTTCAGTGGAACACGTCATATCATCAATTGGAGACATCACCGTCTTCACCGGATCCACCCTGTCGACCATCTGCTCCCAACGAGGTAATCTCGATAGCGGACCCTGAAACCCGATACTCGTAGGCATTCCCCCAGGGATCTTCTGGGATCTCATCCTTTTTGAGATAGGGTCCATTCCAACCCTTGGCGCCAGAGGGCTGCCTGACCAGCGCCTCTAAACCATCGCTCTCGCGGGGGAAACGCCCCACATCGAGTTTGTAAAGCTCGAGCGCCTGCTCGAAATCCCTGATCTGAATGGCCGCTGACTTTGACTTGGCGCCGCCCAGCTGGTTCAGCACCTGAGGCCCGACCAAGGCCGCCAACATGCCGAGAATAGCCAGCACCACTAGTAGTTCCACCAGCGTAAAGCCGCTGTGTCGATAGACGCGTCTTCGCGGTTGCAACATAATTCCTGTCCTCATCAGATGGGCCTGCAGTTATTTAGACAACCAGTGTGTTCACGGACAGAATGCCCATCAATATCCCCATGATAATAATGGCAATAATGCCACCCATACCCAAAATGAGCGCAGGCTCAAGCAGGGTTAACGCCCGCTTTACTTCATCTTCCACCTCGCCCTCCGACACCTGCGCCAGCTCCAAAAGCATCGTGTCCAAACTGCCCGACTCCTCGCCCACCCGCACCATCTGTAGAGCAACGGGAGAAAAAACCCGGGCGTCCAGTGCCTGCGAGAGCCGCCCGCCCCGCTTAATTGTCTGAGGCAACTCCGTCAGCGAAGCGCGGATCAGACTGTTTCCTACCGTGCCCACCGCAATATCGCTGGCACGCAACATCGCAACACCGTTGTGCAACAACGTGCCCATCGTGCGGGCGAAGCGTGCCACCTCATACTTAAGCATGATCGAACCCACGAGGGGTAAGGTCAGGCTCTTGAGATCCAGCCACTCGCGCCCCGCAGCCGTGGCGGCCCAGCGGCGCACCCACCACACGCTGGCACCCGATAACAACAGCAACAACCATCCCCATGCGGAGACGAGATCCCCAAGCCCCACGATCATCTGCGTCAGAAGCGGTAGCGACTCTCCCATATCTTCAAACAGCGCCTCGAATTCAGGCACGACATAGCCCAACATCACAAACACCGACAATGTCGCTACCGCGGCCAGTATGGCGGGGTAAATCAGCGCCGAAATCACCGACGCCCGCACTGTCTTGGCGCGCTCCAAATAGGCCGCCAGTTCCTGCAGCACATCGGCCAGATGCCCGCTCGCCTCGCCCGACCGCACCATATTGATATAAAAGTGGTTAAACACATCCGAGCGTTTCTCGAGCCCGGCGCTCAGCGCTTTCCCGCCCTTGAGGGCATCCAGAAGTTCCTGCAACAGCTGTTTTTGCACACCCTCGGCGGCAGATTCAATCTGAACCTTGATAGCGCGATCTAGCGGCAAGCCGGCCTTAAGCAACACCGACATCTCAGCGGTGAATCTCAGGACATCCTCTCGGTCAACGCGATTTTTACGTTTGGCACGCGGTTTACTGGAGCCTATTTTACCGAGCAGCGTCCGCGCAGTCTCCGCGTCGGGTAGCGGTATGGCCTGTTCGCCTACATTGGATGCCGTTTGCACTGACTCGGTAGATGGTGTCACTGACAGCGGCGTCAGCTGCTGGGCGCGCAATTGTCGCTGGGCGCTCGCCACATCTTTTGCGGTCAAGAGACCTGTATCAATCGCGCCTGTTTGGTGAAGCGCCTTATAACGAAACGCCGGCATCAGTTAACCATCCTGCTGAAAGGCGCAGTCACGCCGCATGGGATTCGTCCCTTGCGTCCTCGTTTTGGTCCTGCGTCACCCGCAGCACCTCGTCCAGGGAACTGAGGCCCAATGCCACCTTGCGCAAACCATCCTCATAGAGCGTGCGCATGCCGCGAGCCCTGGCATGCTCCCGCAGCTGGTGCGCATCCGCGCCGTCAAGCACGGCTCTCTGGGCAACCGGGTCGAGCACAAACAGCTCATGAATCGCCATACGCCCCCGGTAGCCCGTTTGCTTACAGGCCTCGCATCCTGTTGCTTCATAGACGACCTGATTATCGTCCTGCATAAAGGGTTCAAGCCCGGTGCTTTTCAGAATCTCGCGGGGCAACTCCTTAGCCGCCTTACATTCGTTACACAGCTTACGAACGAGTCGCTGCGCCAGCACGCCGTTCACCGCCGCCGTGATCAAGAACCGCTCCACACCCATGTCCTCTAGGCGCGTGATGGCACCCGCCGCGGTGTTGGTATGTAGCGTGGACAACACTAGATGGCCCGTGAGTGCGGACTGCACGGCAATTTGCGCTGTTTCGGTATCCCGCATTTCCCCGATCATTATGATGTCGGGGTCCTGTCGCAAGATCGAGCGCAACGCTCTGGCAAAGGTGAGCCCGATCTGGCTGTGCACCGGTATTTGATTAATACCGTGCAATTGATATTCGACCGGATCCTCGACCGTGATCACTTTCAGCGAGTCCGAATCCATGTTGGAGAGCGAGGCATACAGAGTTGTCGTCTTACCCGAACCGGTGGGGCCTGTGAGCAGCAGGATTCCGTGGGGTCTCTTCAGCAGCTCTGAGTAAGCCTCAAAGGTATCCTCGCTAAACCCCATGTCAGCCAGATCAAGGCGGATGCTTTCTCTGTCCAGCACACGCATAACGATGCCTTCGCCATGCACTGTAGGTAGCGTCGATACACGCAAATCCAATTCGTGACCCTTGACCCGCATCATGATGCGTCCATCCTGGGGCAATCGCCGCTCTGCAATATTCAAGTTGGCAAGCAGCTTGATTCTGGAAATAATCGCCGCACACAAATTAGCATCGACAATCTGGCTCGCCTCCTGCAGCACACCATCGATGCGGTAACGCAAGCGCAACCCATCATCAAAGTGCTCCAAGTGAACATCTGAAGCCTCGATATCAAGTGAGCGTTGAATAATCTGATTCACGCGCTGGATGACGGGCGCTTCACTGGCGAGATCCTTGAGGTGCTCCACGAATTCCGTGTCGTTCACATCAAAGGCGCCAAAAGTATCGAGCGCCTCCTCATCATCGGTCTGGATGTATCGCTCCAGCGCCGCCTCGATATCGGTGGCAATACCCAATTGCAAATCGATGTGTTTCCCGGTGGCCAAATGCAGTGCTTTTTGCACAAACGAATCCTGGGGCGTAAGCGCGGCTAACACGATGCTGTCGTCATCAGCGGAGAGCGGTACGACGTTGTTGTTCAGCAAGAAATGTTCCGGCAGGGACTCGATTATTACGGGTTCTTCCGGATAGTCCCCCTTATCCGCTACCTTTACGTTCAGCTCTTCCGCTAGGTATTTTGTGACATTGGCCTCGGCGACGAGCCCAAGCCGCACCAGCGCCTCGCCGAGCATGCAACCCATCTCGCGTTTGGCCATTCGGGCACGCTCAAGATCGCGCTCGCTCAACAAACCAGCGGCAACAAGGCGCTCTCCCATGGCGATGGGAGCAGACGGTTCTGCAAGCGAATCTTCTGTCACTCCGTTACTTCCTGCACGCTGATAAATTTATTGAGGTGTGCCCTGTTGACGGCAACTGTCCGGCGGTTATTCCTGCCAAGCGGACCCCGAGTTCATAAACGTCGCTAACTTTAACACCGCGCAACACGATTTCCGGATTTGGGACAGGTAGTTTTCACACCTTCCCCCCGCTGGTGGGTATCGGTTCCTTATGGATTCGTCCCAACACCGTCGTTACGCTGTGCCCCTATCACTTGGAGTGCGCCCATCGCATAGCGCCTGCATCAAGAGCCAGCTTGAAACGAGTGAGATGAACAAGAGCAACGTGCTTCTGCAATACCATATCTTAAAGACGGCTGGCACCAGCTTTGAGCGGGTTCTGATCAATAACTTTGGTCAACAACATCTCTCGTTCGATGGCCCCACCGCATCGTCACGCATTAGCCAGAAAGGCCTTATAAAGGTGGTCGATTCCAATCCGACTCTGGCCTCCCTCTCCTCTCATCAAATCTCACTGCCAGCGTCCGTATCCGACCAGTTTCTTGCCCTGCCAGTCGTGTTTGTTAGGCACCCTATCCTTCGGATATGCTCCGTATTTTTGCATGAGCACCGCCAAGCCGCGACTCGTTCACAGTCGCCCCTGCAAGGCTTTGAGGCATGCTTTGACAAACTGGTTGCCGATCACCCCAACCAACTCCAAATCGGTAACCTATAAACCAACCTACTGTGCAGAGAAGCCAATAGCCCACCGAGGGGCGTAAATACTGATGGGCGTCCTTTGTATAATCTCGATGCCGCCTTAAAAAATTTATCGGAAGTGCCTTACGTTGGGCGCACCGAATATTTTGACGAGGATGTCGCTTCCTTCATTCCCACTTTGGCCGCAGCCGGCATTCGCTTGGATTACCAACGACGGGTTACTGAGAACGTTGGAGCACCTGATTTTGGTCTATCGCTGGAGCAACAGCT
>Ga0255767_1003695_pt1 | contig 12793 bp, 7 predicted proteins | sample 071ome_24_FD_179967 | JGI IMG/M metagenome (GOLD analysis project Ga0255767, IMG submission 179967) | Coastal salt marsh microbial communities from the Groves Creek Marsh, Skidaway Island, Georgia - 071402CT metaG (version 2) | ecosystem: Environmental > Aquatic > Marine > Intertidal zone > Salt...
GGTGTTTGTAGAGGAAGCCCTGGACGATCTCACCGGTGGGGTTCTGCGCATCAAGGAATCTCTAGTAAAGGCTCCCAGCGACATGATTGCCATCGGAGATGCGCACTTGGTATGGACCCCCGCCGCGTTCATGGAATCCCTTTATGGAACGGAGTATGCCAAGGAAAACTACAGCGGCATGGGCATGCTCGACATCAACAGCCGATACGGCGTTCAACGGCCCTCATGGCCAGGAAGCGAGGGAATCCTTGAGGCTACAGAAAGACGCCATCGCGGGCGCTATAACATTAGTTTCTGTGATGGGCACGTGGAGAGCATTCCTCGATCCTCACTTTTTGCTCAAACCGAAGCCGCACTGAAACGATGGAACAATGACAACCAGTCGCACGCCGATTTCCTGATTCATAAAACGGAATAAACTGCCAGCATGGCAGACTTCAATCGGTTGAGCGGTGGGACTTGAATCGCTGCCATGCACCCAGTTCATCGACATCCTCAAGAAGACGGAGCCTCTGGTAAGGAACCCCCATACGCTCCAAGCGGCGGACCGTTTCCTGAAAAACTTGGGGCGTGCTCCATGGCATGCGAGTGAAAAGATCCGGAAAAGGTTTTTTCAAACCAAGCAGCCAGTAGCCGCCATCCCTGGCAGGACCGATGACTGCTTCATGCGTTTCGAGTGAGGCAACAGCCTGAGCAATATCCTGCGGTTGAATGTAAGGGCAATCGGCACCAATCAAAACCACTGCCGAATGATGGATCAGAGTCTCTCGAGCCGCTCGCTCCAATCGTTCTCCAAGGTTTCCATCACCCTGCCATTGGACAGACCAGTCGGGTCGGCGGCACATGGATTGAGCCCAATTCAAGGACTCCTTGGGAGACACCCTCAATTCCATGTCAGGCAGGTCTGCCAGTGAATCGAAGAGCACTTTCAGGAGCTCCTCATAGGCACCCTGAGCTCCCTGATCTCCGAGAGCGCTGGCAAGACGGGTCTTGGCATAGCCCTCCAAAGGAGCTTTGAGCATCATGACCACGCACGCATGCGACGCTCGCTGATCATCCGATGTCTCAGGCATGCCTACCGATCGCGTTGGATAGATAGGTTCTAGGCAATTTCAGCCTGATGAAATTCAAGCCAATCATCCAGGTTATTGAGGTTCACAGCATCGTGAGGTGCCTGGGGGCCATCGGAGATTCCGTTGGCAGAGAGAATCGATTGACGCGTTGAGTCATCGTGGATGTACCCATCAATGGCCGCGTTGATGGCAGTGATGGATCCTTGATCGAGCTTGGCCCCTGGCTGCTGCACGATCCATGCCTCCAACTGTGGATACGTTGGCTTGTTCTCCTGGATAAAAGCCAATGTCGAAGCCTTGTCCAGGCCGAGTGCATCCAGGACCATCTGGTCATAACCTGCACCACACCCGGGATAGCCCTCGGCCAGCTTACCGGCACATTCCAGAGAGACTTTTTGCCAAAAGCGAGGAAGGTGTTTCACGCCGAGCGGACCTGCCACACTTGAACTGATGGTTGGAACAATAGAACTCATGAGTTTTTGGGTAGTTTGTAATGGGTGAGCAGCAATCTAAGAAACATCCCTCATACGGTCAAAAGCTTTGTTCGGAAAGTCGATTCAAAATCCATCAGATTCCATGCAGGCTAAAGCCAAATACCTTGGTGCAAGCCAAGTTATGACTTGACGCCATGAATGCGGAAGTCAACCTGTGGAGGCAAAACTCAACCCCATGAAATCATTTCATTACATCATGCAAAATAGAGCCCTTGCAGCGGCAACTTTCAGCTTTGTGGTGGCCCAGTCCTTGTGTGGCATCCTGGCCGATGCCGATTGGCCTCAATGGCGCGGACCGTCCCGCAATGGACATTCTCCCGATACAGGCTTGATGGCGTCCTGGCCGGATGGAGGACCCAAACAACTCTGGATTTACAAAAATGCCGGAAAAGGATACGCCGGCCCCGCCATCTCTCAGGGAGCCCTTTACACCATGGGAACTCAAGGTGAAAAGTCGACCTTGATCAGCCTGGATGCCAACACCGGCAAAGAGCGCTGGACCACCGAGATCGGCGATATTTTGGGAAATGGTTGGGGCGATGGCCCTCGTGGCACTCCCAGCGTCGATGGAGATCGAGTATATGCCATGAATGGCGGAGGCCACCTGGTCTGCGCCAGCACCCAGGATGGATCCATTTTGTGGCACAAGAGCATGAGTGAGTTTGGTGGTAAAACCCCCAACTGGGGCTACACCGAATCAGTCGTGGTCGATGGAGATAAAGTGCTGGCCACACCTGGTGGTGAAAAAGGCACTGTCATCGCCCTCAATAAGGAAACAGGCGCCTTGATCTGGCAGAGCAGCGACATCACTGACAATGCCCATTATTCCACCATGGTGCCTGCGAGCATCCAGGGACAGTGGCAATATGTGCAACGCACGGAAAAGTCCATCTTCGGTATTCACGCTGAAAATGGTTCGGTGCTCTGGAAAACAGATTTTCCCGGTCGAACAGCCGTGATCCCAACACCCATTGTGTTTGGAAATCGAGTCTACGTGACCGCCGGATACGGTACCGGGTGCAAGGCCATCGAGATTAACCAAAAGATGGAGGTCAAGGAACTCTACTCCAATCGCCTGATGAAGAATCATCATGGAGGCGCCATTCAAGTGGGTGGGCACGTCTTTGGTTACTCCGATGGAGTGGGCTGGCTGTGCCAGGATCTGGAAAGCGGGGAGGAAGTTTGGTCCGAAAAAGGAGCCCTTGGAAAGGGAGCCATTGGAATGGCTGACGGGAAGCTCATCTGCGTCGATGAAGGCAGCGGAAAGGTGATGCTCATCGACGCTTCGACCGAAGGCTTCAAGGAGCACGGAAGCTTCACTCTCGATCCACAATCCGAGATCCGCGCCTCTCGTGGCAAGATCTGGACGCACCCGGTGGTGATCAACGGAAAACTTTATCTGAGGGATCAGGACTTGGTTTATTGCTACCAGGTTCAGTAAACGCATTCGTCACTAGAACATCCCAATCCTTTTAGAAGACGGGGAAGGATCCACTACAGGATCCTTCCTCGTTTTTTATCTTGCTGCTCTAATAGTTGCCGAACGGGTCCGATCGTTTCTTCAGCAAGCCTCGGAGAGCATCTTCTCGATCGCTTGGTTGACGGCGTCGCCAACCGATGGCTCGAGGGGTGTCAAAGGTGGACGAGTGGGCCCCAGGTCCCATCCGTGAATGCGCATCAATTGCTTGGTCGCTGACAGGTAACCCTTTTCGGAAAGATGGGAAACCATGCGAGATGAGGCATACTGCAATCGCCTGGCCAAGGACAGGTCGCCCTCCTGGAAAGCTTGGATCAATCGACGGTAAAGTGGGGCGGCAAAATTATAGCTGCTACCAATGGCTCCATGAGCTCCCAAGAGCAAGGCATGAATCATGGTTTCATCGGAGCCATAGTATATTTCAATTTGCTCACCCCATCTTTGCAGGCAAGCGAGCATGTCCATGGGATTGACCTGCGAATACTTGACTCCTCTCAGGTTTGGGATCCGGGGCAAGGCCACTTCCAGGAAAGATTCCATGGACACATCGACTCCCGTCATACCAGGAATGTGATAATAATACATGGGGCACTGCGGCGCTTGCTGGGCAATGGTTTCGACCCAACCCACCAAAGACCCGACGTCGGAAGGCTTGAAAAAATACGGAGCCATCACACCCAATGCATCCGCTCCCTGAGCAGCTGCCTGAGACGCCAATTCGCAAGCATTACCAAGTGCATTGTCTCCCACATGCACCATGATCTCCAGACCAGACTCCTTTCCTGCTTCGACCCATGCCTGGCTCATTTGCAAACGCTCGCTCATCGTCAGGGAGGCGGTTTCACCTGTCGTCCCATTGACAAAGACACCATCCACTCCCTGGGTTTTGAGCCAGCCCGCCATAGGGGCGACCATCGAGGGATTCAGGTCCGACTGATGAGTGAAGGGAGTAAAGGGTGCGGCAATGAGTTTCATGAAAGACGAACAGAGTACCAATGTGAGGGAGTTTGATTTGGTGAGCGGAAAGAATGATGTTTTTGAACATTTTTTCAAGCATTCCCTTGGGTGGGTGAGCCTGAACATTCCAAACTGCACTCACCGGCTCATTCAAGGCAGCAGAAAATGCGCAACAACGGGGCGATGGTCGGAAGCCTGAGCCCAATTGGACGCATCGAGCACATAACTTTTGGGGTATTGGTAAAAACGAAACAAGGATCGTGAAACCAAAACATAATCCAGCCGCGATTGAGTATCTTCCTTTTGAAAAAAGTGCGTCCAAGCAACCTGCTTTTGGCCCTGGCGCATCGACCACTTATGCGGCCGGTCAGGCCCTCCTTCCAAGGGCCGCGTATCGAGAAAAGCCGCTCGGCCTTTCCCTCTGAGAATCTCAAGCGTGTGGGATCTCGGATCATCGTTGAAATCCCCCAGGACAGCCACCCACTGATCGGGTTGCTCCTTTAATGTCTGGTTGACCAAGGACCGAAGCAAGCCGGCTTCACGGGTTCTCAGATCCCACGAATCAGCACGTAAATCAGGACGTTTGGATTTGAGATGGATACCCCATATCTTGATTTGGCGATTTTTTGAAACCTGGAAATCCACTTCCAGAAATCCGCGTGAGGGGCGGAAAGCTTTGCCATACAGGGCAAAGGCATTGGTATGGTGTTGACTCCTCAGAGGCGGAAGGCGGCTCAGCAAGCCCAGATGAATGGAAGCATCCGGCAGGCGGGCCAGGATGTGATGGGGATAGTGGAGTCCTTTCTGAGACAAACCTGCCTGAAAATGTTTCAGAGCTTTTTCCGAGCCGATCTCCTGAATCAGAAGTACGTCCGCGTTACACTCGATGGCAAGCTCCTGAGCTGCAAGGCAACTCTTGAGGCTCTTGGCGGAAAACCCCTCGTGTGGAGCCAATCGGTAATTCTGTAGATTGTAGGTCGCCAGAGACAGCGCCTCACTTGCACTGGACACTGGGACCATCCACAGCCAGCACAGAAGGCCGAAAAGCCCCTGGATGCCAAGCCTTGAAAAGCTGCAGAAAGCGCTTTCTGAGAGGCACGTGAGGAGCCATGCCGATTGGGGACGCGGCGGGAGATTGGAATTATGAAAAAGGTGTTGAGACATGAATCCACTGGGGATCCACACCGAAATCAGCTCTTATGAGGACAACCTTCTTACATTAGTCCTCGGAGAAGAGATATTCAAGATCTGCGCTGGAAAGGTTGCTGGCAAACCCTTCCTCACCCAGGACATCACTGATGGTTTTGGCCTTGGACTGTTGCAGTTCCCATATCTTCTCTTCGACCGTACCCGGTGAAATCAGTCGGTAGGCATTGACCGTCTGTGTTTGACCAATGCGATGGGAACGGTCGATCGCCTGCGCCTCCACCGCCGGATTCCACCAGGGATCGTAGAGCACCACATAGCTGGCAGTGGTGAGGTTGAGCCCCGTCCCAGCGGCCCGAAGACTGAGCAGGAACACGGACGGATCGGTGTCTTCCTGGAAGGCACTCACCACATCCATTCGATTTTTGGTTTCGCCTGTCAGCAGATAGGTTGGGATATCACGCGCCTTGCATTCCTTGTCGAGAATCTGGAGCATTTGAACAAATTGACTGAATACCAGGACCTTCTGGCCCTCGGCCATGAGGGGCTCGAGCAATTCAAAAAGGGTTTCAGTCTTTCCCGAGATGGCATCATTGCCCACCAGGCTTGGATGGCAGCATATTTGCCTCAAGCGCGTGAGGGCTGCCAGCACGTGCATTTTACTCTTGGCCAGCCCCTTTTGCTTCATCGCTTTGAAGACCTGATCCCGGCTGCGCCTCAACTCGGCAAGATACAATTTGCGCTGGTCGTCCAACAAATCGCAGTCTCTTCGCTCATCGATACGATCGGGAAGATCCTTGGCCACCTGCTGTTTCATGCGACGCAGCAACAAGGGTCGTAGTTTGGCAGAAAGCCTTTTTCGCGCAATTCGCTGAGCCACCTCCACATTGTCGCCCTTGGGCTCATACACTTCGTTGAAATGATTTTGATTCCCCAGGTAATTGGGTTGCACAAAATCCACAATGCTCCACAAGTCCAGTAACCGGTTTTCCAACGGAGTGCCCGTCAAGGCCAGTCGCCGACGCGCCTTGAGCTGTTTGACAGACTGCGTTACCTGAGCCGAAGGATTTTTGATGTATTGGGCTTCGTCCAGAACGATGGCTCCAAAATCAAATTTGTTCAGCTGATCCAGATCCCGCCTGAGAATGGAATAATTGGTAATGATGATGTCGAAGGAAGGAATCTGCTTTCTCAGGTTGTGGCGTGCAGACCCACTTTCCAGAACGAGTGTGCTTAGATGAGGCGTGAATTTTTCAGCCTCCCGGCGCCAGTTGTGGAGCACCGATGCCGGACAGATCACCAAGAAGGGTTTGTGTCTCTTACCTGCCTGAGCCCGCTGCCATGCAAGCCATGAAAGGGTTTGCAGCGTTTTACCAAGTCCCATGTCATCGGCCAGAATGCCGCCCAGCTTCAGTTTGGTGAGATGGCAAAGAAAATTGAATCCATCTTTCTGATAAGGGCGCAAGTCGGCGGAAACCAATTCGGGTAAGTCGAAATCCGGTACGCCCTTGAAATCTGCCAGTTTTTCCTTGAGAGCCCTTACCTTGGCATTGTTCCCAAAGTCATTGAGTGAAGCCTCATCAAGCTGAGAAGCATGAATGAGCGAGACCTTTTGTGGGTCATTGGCAAGACCGTCCACTCCAAGCTCCGCCATGGTCTCCTGCGCCTGTTCAACGGCCTGAGTGTCCAATTCCACCCACCCTCCATCCGGAAGTTTGACAAACCGACCGGTCGCTGTCTGCAAGCGCTTCAAATCTGCCTCACTGAGCATCATGCCCTCCTGCTCCCAGTCAGCAGAAACCGATAACCAGTCAATACCGCTGCCATGCATGACGAGCTTGGGTTTGAGCCTCTTGTTGTTGAGGAAAAGGCGCTGGAAAGCACCATTGCCCAGATAATCCGCTTCCTGAGGGCGATCAGGCCAAACTTGCGACAACCCAATCAGAAAGTTTTCGTTGGCATCCCCGACCCACAAACCGGGTTCAGGAGTAAACCAATCCAGGCGTCTCAGCCATTGGGTGGCTGCATCCACCCTCGGGTCATCGAGGACAGCCGCACGATGGTCGCCTGTCTCAGAGGAAGCCTCCTGTTGCCACTCATGCCCCGTCCACTGCCATTGGCTTTGGTCGACGTGGCTGACCGCCTGGAGCCTCAGACGCACGGTGTCGTTTTCCAACTGAAAAGTAAATTGGGGAACAGCCTGATGGGAGATACACAATTCATTCCAAAAATCGCATTCTTCGACTTGCGAATGCTTGCGTAAATGGGTCAGAAGCCGATGGCTGAGTTTTTGAACCGGAATACTTTGTTGGTTCCCCCATTTGGAGAGAAGCGTCTGGTGAGGAGGCCTTGCCAGCAGAAAACATCGAGTTTCCACCACGACCACCACAGGTTCTCCCATCAGATAACGCACTTGATGAAAGGCCCACCGCGTGCCATCCGGAAGGCAGATGTTGGGAGTGAGCCCAAGGGTTTCATCCACTTTGGTGATGGATGGAAAAATATCCGCAACCTGCCCTTCAAAACTCAACGACTGGTGAGTGCCGTCCAATAAGAGGCGGTTGGTTTTACCCCAACGAGCCAACCAGCGGAGCAAGTCAGCACCCTTCAATACCAGAGCTTCTAGAGCATCGTCTTCATCCTGGTAATTCCGATGGATCCACTCAATGAAATCCCAGTCTTCCGGCGAAAAAAGCTCTCTCTCATGGGAAGAGCGATGGGTTAGATCCTTGATCTCTCCCAAAGATCGAAATTTCTCTCCACTGCGGGGCCTGGACACCGCCATTCGAACTTCCAGATGCATGCTCACTCCATGATCATCGGTGGGCACCAATCGACACAGCGAGCGTATACTGGCCCTTGGAGCATCCAGATGCTGGACGGTGGGAGGGAGCAACCACTGCTCAAGATGTTCGACCAATTCCTGATCTTTCTCGGCCTCTTCCACCTCGGCCAGACGATCAAAATTGGCATGTGCCATCAGCTCAGTGGGCAAAGGCCTTTTGGCTCTCAGAAACAGCAGTGCTATTTCTTCCAGTCGCCTGTCTCCCTTGACTTCGAGCATGCGATCCCACCAGTCAGGCCCGACAAAATCCCGTCGAGACAAGGAAAGGCGCTCAAAATAATCATCCAGGACAAGGTAGGCCCTCTGTGAATCCTGACACTGGGCAAATTGCTCCAGCAATTCCCGACGGTCCGCGAGATCTGTCTTGGAATCAGAGAGCTCGCGCCTCAGATCGGCCCACGCCCCGTAGGTCTTGTCCAAAACAATGTTGTTGGCATCGTATTTTGTATTGAGTGTCGACGTTTTCTTTTTGGTTGCTTTGCGTCCCCTGGGCATTGTTGAAAATCAGATTTAGATATTGAATGACGTCACCGCGCTCAAGCTAGTGAAACTTTGATTGTTTGGTGCAATGAAGCTTGGTTGTTGTATCTTGAGCACCCCTTTTGTCTTGAAAGACCAACCCATCAAAGGGCATTTCCCATGGTTCCATCCTGCAGGAACGCATACGGAAAATGCTGCATGAGCAGGTAAAGTGTCCGCAAAATTCCTCACGATATTCATGAGAAATCACTTTGCTGAATCATCTCAAAGGCCATGGTATCGCAGGCCTCCGGATGAACCGGAGAAACGCGTATGGGATCTACCAGCTGGTTTGGAGTCCAATGAGCACCCGGTAGAAGAAACGTTCCCGGAGAAACCCCGCTAGAACTGTTCACACTGCCACAGCCCACCAGGGCACCCAGGGCAACCAACCCAAGCCCGATTGAAAAAACATGATCCAATTTGATAAACACGATCCTTCAATCTTATGCGATGGGCCTTTATTCATCACAAGTAAAAAAGCACCTAGCGAAGCATTTCCCTTCTTGAACCCAAAGAACGCTGCTACTGCAAAGTTCAAATGTGTCATGGGTAGCTGGTTTTCGTCTAACATGCTGTGGCACACTTCAATCAGAAAGAGACCGGAAGCCGTCCTCAACAAATAGTCAAGATCGCTTTACCGAAGATCATTCGTTTCGTCCCAATAGAAGTTAAAGCACGAGTCATGGCAGAAGGCAATCTGATGGTGAAGTGTGGCATCTCCTTATTTCAAGAAAGCCAGGAGAGGAAAAATCACTGAATGGATGCAGCGGCACAAAAAGAGGCTGGGTGGTCACCCACCCAGCCTTGAAATACCTGTCGAATACAATGGCGAGCGACTTACTCGGCAATGTAGAACTCAGCGGCTTTTGTAGGAGCCACGGAGTAAGGCGAGCTCGCACCGGCCACAGCACTGTAAGGACCGGTCACACTGGTCGCACTCTTGAGCGTTCCCGTGTATTCGATCACCACACTGCCATCGGCCAGAGCCACCGAGGAGATAGCACCGTCGCCACCTGCTGCAGGAGCGGTATTGAAGTCCCAGAAGGCGATTAGGCCATCGAGACTGCCGGCAGAGGTTCCGGAGGCGATTTTCTTCAGATCCGATTCGGAAAGAGCCCGATCATAGATGGCAAAATCATCGAAGAGGGAGCGGTCATAATTGGCGCCGCCACGCTCGGAACCCACCCAGATATCCATGACATCTGCAGAAAGAGGGTCCGCGCCGAAGCTTTCCAGGAAGAGATTACCATCAATGCGGACTTCCTTCAGGTCCATATCCTTGGAGAAGGACCACAAGTGCCACTCATCCCAGAAGGTATCTTCATAGAATTCATAGCCTGCGATATCTCCATTGACACGCTGGGTGTCAGCGGCACAACAACCCTGGGTATCAAAATACACATTGTTGTTGCCCCATGGGGTGTGCGCCTGGAAACCACGATTGCCAGATCCAGCGGATTCACTGGTAATCCACACAGAAGAGCTATTACCAATGACGCTCTTCTTGGCCCAGAAGGCTACCGTCAACACATCTTTGGCGAAGGCATCATTGAGGAAATCCGCACCGGCAACCACCATCGTACCGGAAGTGCCTGTGAGATCCAGACCCAAGTCACCAGCTTGACCACTGGCGCCTCCACCGTCCTCGGTCCACTTGGCGTCGCCCAATACCAGACCGCTGTGGCTAGAAACCGAATCCGAGGCAATGCCCACATAGGTTCGCGCATTGAAGCTCCAGCTCACATCTCGGGTGGAACCACCGGCACTGTAGCTCAAGCCAACGGTGACCTCTTCACCGGAAGACCACATAGCTCCACCACGGTCGACCTCAACAGTGGTCACACCACCACTCTTGCTGACCGACGCTTCCACAGCCTGGCCACCGAGGGTGATTTGAACCGAACCGGTATCCACCGATGCACTCCCATCGGCAATGGTCACCGAGATATTCTCATTCGGGAACGGTGCCCCACCGGGCGCGGGCGAAACCGCAGTCACCGAAGTCGCTAGCTCAGGCTTCACGGCAAAAGTTGCCAAACCGCCATTGCCGGTATCATTCAAGAGCGCCTTATTAGGTGAAATGGTGAACCATTCTAGATTGGCACCACCACCACCTTCATACCAGATGCTGCGCATGGGATAGTCTCCAGCCGCTTCGAACAATACAGTGAATGCTGTCGTGCTGGCACCGCGTCCACCATTGAATCCACCCAGGTAGACCGAATCAGCAGCGTCATTGCCTGCAGTGGTCTTGAAGCCGTCATCGGAGTTGAAGCCGAAAGTATAGAGACCCGCCTTGGGCACGCGCACCACGGTGTGGATTTCACCCGTAATGTTGTCAGTGCCGCCTTCTAGCCCTGGAATACCAGGAATGAAGTCATCGAAGACATCCTGGCTGGAGCCATCACCCAAATCGCGGAATTCGCCCTGTGCATTGCCATCCTGGTCAAAGTTAATTAGATCAACTGTCCAGGTATAATCATCGGATCCCCAGTCATCAGCAATGTTTTCACCGCCGATCTCACCAGCTAGATGCTGTTCACGCACGGCAGTGTCATTGCCCAAACCTTCGGCAGATTGGACGGTTCGAAAAAGGAAACCTTTTTTGGAAGTATCCACATTGCTGATCGCCACCTCAGCAGGGACTGTTGCATAACCAGCGACGGAAAAAGTGCTCGCAGCTGCCAATTCGGTGCCACCAGAATCCTTCCAGACCACTTCCACCTCATGCTCACTACCGGAAGCCAGAAAACCGGTGGTGATCTCATGAGTGACAGTACTGATTCCACCTGACTGTGAGACGCTCACTTCAATCGCGTTTCCATCCAGTTTCACCGTAATAGAGTTGGCATCTACCGTAGTGGCACCAGCTCCTTCACCGTCTTTGAGGGTCACTGTGACAGAGGCTGCATCGCCCGTTACACCCTTGAGGAAAGTACCAGAGAGGGAGTCACGATCAAAGGTCGAAAGAAACGATCCAGGGATGGGTTCCATGCCATCCTCAAACCACATTTCATTGCTGTGAGCCACCGCCAGGTTGTCACCACCGCCACCTTCAACGGCACGTGACATGATGGCGTAGGCTTGACCTTTTTGCAGTTGAATGCCCTTGGACCAGTTCTGAAGACGCTCATCATTCGTGCCCACGTCCACATAAGTCCGACGTTCTTCAGTGCCAAAGGAGCGCACGGCATTCCAAGTCGGTTCATCGGCGATCAGTTCCAGGTTATCGAAGCTGTCGTCGGTGGACAACCAGAGTTCACTGGGATCATCCGAAGCAACAGCAAAGAAGTGCTCTCCGGTGCGATCGGGATGGTAATAGCCACGAATCTCCCAAGCATAATTGTCCGCAACATTACCAGGAGGCGCTTCAATGGAATCCTCATCGCGCCCACTTGGGCCCGTTGGCCATTCGAAGTGGATGGGATAGTAAACGGCATCCGGTGAATCCGGATAACCTGCATGATCGGTCAAGCGGCTGATGGCATTGGCGCCACCAACATGATACTCCCGTACCGTGATACGTCCCTGTGCTTGCGAGGGGGCAGCCGCTTGGGCTGAGGACCATGCAACACAGGCCCCAATCAATGATAGCAGGAGCTTGGTATGGTTTGTTTTTTTCATATGTTTTACTCTATTTACTGACATGGTAACCCCTTGCAGGAATCACCAACCCAATCATCCTGTTGGGTTTGCCCACACACGGTTTCAAAAGGGGCCCAACAAACATGATTTCACCAGTCGGTAGTGCAGGAGAGACTCAGGATACACAACGACCCAAAAGGACCATACCCAGTCATCAGGCACTCTTTTCTCACAAGGGATACCTCATTCTTGCCCATGGGATGTCTTTTTGGAAGTTAATTTTTATATTATTGCTACTTATAAGAATTTTATATTCGGGATACCAAGGCACTCTTTGATCTTCACTGCATTCTGGCGCGATGGCCTGCATACATGCAAAAAGCCGGGTGGCTGGAGGCCACCCGGCTTGAATCAAACTTTCTACAACTCGCCCTATTACTCAGCGATGTAGAACTCAGCGGCCTGAGTGGGGGCTACTGAGTAAGGTGAACTGGCACCAGCGACAGCGCTGTAGGGGCCTGTCACAGTGGCAGCACTCTTGAGCGTCCCAGTGTATTCAATGACCACACTCCCGTCCGACAGGGCAACCGAACTGATGCTTCCGGATCCACCCCCGCCACCAGGCACTTCCACTCCACCGCCAATGACCACCTCGATCGCGTTGATAGGAGCGCGAACGTTGGCAGGTGTTCCA
>Ga0255767_1003701_pt1 | contig 12781 bp, 7 predicted proteins | sample 071ome_24_FD_179967 | JGI IMG/M metagenome (GOLD analysis project Ga0255767, IMG submission 179967) | Coastal salt marsh microbial communities from the Groves Creek Marsh, Skidaway Island, Georgia - 071402CT metaG (version 2) | ecosystem: Environmental > Aquatic > Marine > Intertidal zone > Salt...
TCGGCAACTTTGAGTGTGCGTTGGTGGTACTTGTGGATCATCTGATAATCGTGAGTGGCCATAATCACGCTCTTGTTCTCCTCAGTTAAACGAAGGAGCAGCGCCATTATTTCCTCTGAAGTACGCGGGTCCAAGTTTCCCGTAGGTTCGTCCGCTAAAATGATTTTCGGGTCGTTCAACAGCGCTCGGGCGATGGCCACGCGTTGTTGCTCCCCGCCTGAAATTTCGAACGGGCTCTTGTGCTTCTTGTTTTGCATGCCTACCCAAGACAATACCTCCACGATGCGTTTGCCGCGTTCTTCCTTGTCCTTCCAGCCGGTGGCGCGTAGAACGAAATCAAGGTTGGCCTCCACCGTGCGATCCGTGAGCAGTTGAAAATCTTGGAATACAATGCCCAATTCTCTTCTCAAACTAGGAATGTCTTTGTCCTTCAATCCTTGGAGGTCGTGGGTTCCTACTTGGCCACTGCCCACCTGCAGGGGTAGGTCGCCGTAAAGGGTCTTCAACAAGGAACTTTTACCGGATCCCGTTTGTCCGATGAGGTAGATGAACTCGCCGGGTTGCACATTAAAACTTACGTTGCTAAGGACCAAGTGTTTGCCTTGGAAAATGCTTGCTTTATCGAGGGATACTAGCGCCATAGGATGCGTTCAAATTCAATGTTGAAGGGTGATTTTCAAATGTAGGACAAATACCAAAACGGCGAACGGCAGCGTTTTTGAAGATGTGAATAACTCCAATGAATTGGTCCCTAACCACAAGGATTCCCCGTTGGAGGACACTTATTTTTAAGGATAAACCCAATGTAGATGAGAACAACCCTCTTCTTATTCCTTTCGCTAGTGTTTTCGGGGGCTACGATGGCGCAAGAAACAGCGCTCGAGCACGGACATGAAGCGACGTTCAACGAAAGTGTTGCCCTGTTTGATGAAGGATTATATGCTGCGGCTCGCGTAGGCTTTGACGACATCCTTTCTACAGATTTGCCGCTCCAAAGCTTTCTCAAGGAAGAAAGCAGCTACTACCGCGCCATGTGTGCACTGTACTTGATGAACGAGCACAGCGAATACTTTTTGACGTATTTCGCCAATACCTACCCGCTCAGCCCGAGATGGCAGGAGGCCCACGTCAGCGCGGCCAACTATTACTTCAACAACCGCCGTTACCGGAAGGTGGTGCAATGGTTGAGTGCCATTGATGCGGCAGATGTACCAAATTCCTTTAAGAGTGAATACTACTTCAAGCTCGCCTACAGCTACTTGATGGAGGACGACATTGAGAAAGCTAGAAACTTGTTCTTTCAAGGAACCTCGTATTCGGGTGAGTACCAAACCCATCACAAATACTACTACGGCCACATTGCCTACGAGGCGGAACAATATTCAACGGCCATTGCTCAATTTGAAGCACTCATTGGCGATGAGAAATTCGGCGGTGTGGTGCCCTATTACCTGAGCCAGATCTACTACAAAACAGGAGACGTAGATGAATTGCTTCGTGTTGGAGAGCAATTGTTGGCCCAAGCGGTGGAGAGCCGTGCTGCTGAAATAGCCAAACTCATCGGCGAGGGGTACTACCAGAAGAAGGATTGGGCACAAAGCGCAAAATATTTAGAGAAGCACCAGAGCCTTGGCGGCAAGCTCAGCGATGATGATCACTACAAGCTAGGCTTTGTATTGTACAAGACCGGCCGCTACGAGGAAGCCATCCAAAGCTTCAATAAAATCCACAGCCGCGGTGATGATATGGCGCAGAGCGCGTACTACCACTTGGCCGATTGTTACCTGAAAACCGGTAAAAAGACCGAAGCGCAAACCGCCTTTTTGACGGCGAGCGAGAGTGGAAGCAATGATGCCATTCGCGAAGACGCTTATTTTAATTATGCCAAACTGGCCTACGACAGCAGTACGCCCTTCGAGCAGCCCTTGGACATCTTCCAAACGTTCTTGAAGCGCTACCCGACGAGCAAATACCGCACGGAAGCCAACGAATATTTGGCTAGCCTGTATTTGAATTCGAAGGATTATGAGCGTGCGCTAAAAGCCATCTCGGCCGCAGGTTTAGAGCAGCCAACAATGCAAGGCGCTTATCAAAAGGTGGCCTATTTCCGTGGGGTGCAGCACTTCAATGCCATCCAATACCCAGCGGCACAAAGTCATTTTGAGAAATCATTGGACTACCCATTGAACAACGTGTACACGGCCCTAGCACATTACTGGTTGGCTGAAATTCACTACCGACACAAGGATTACAACCTGGCGCTGAAGGAATTGAATGCCTTTGAGGCGACGCCTGGCTCGGCCATGCTCAGCGAGTACAAGCGCAGTCTGTACAACAAGGGGTACACCTACTTCAGTAAAGAAGATTACGGCAGTGCCGCGACGAACTTCAGGTTGTTCCTGGAGCGATCACGTCAAGGAAGCAGATTATCGATCGATGCAGAGCTTCGCTTGGCGGATTCGTACTTCATGACCGGACAGTACGACAATGCCATTAAGTACTACAACTTTTACCTAAGCCATGTGCCGGCAGATGCGGACTACGCCTATTTCCAGCGCGCCTTGTGTTTTGGATTAGTCGACGAGCCGTCAAAAAAGGCCATCGCTTTGGAAGCGCTCGTGAGCAACTTCCCGAAATCTGTATATGCCACCGATGCGTACTTCGAATTAGGGGAGACCTACATGAAGCTCGATAATACGGCTAAGGCGGAGAGCATCTTCACGGATTTCATCAAGGATTATCCGAAATCTCGTTTCATTAAGAATGCCAAGATCGCCTTGGGCTTGATCTACAGAACCCAGAATAAAGGGGAGAAGGCCTTGGGTGCTTTCACTTCTGTCGTTGAGGAATACCCGAATACGCCGGAAAGCAAAGAGGCGTTGGGCTTGGCAAAGATTCAATATTCAGAGTTGGATCGCTTGTCGGATTATGTGGACTGGATTCAAACACTTACCGGAACAAACATTGGTCAAGGTGCCCTTGATTCCACGCTATACAATGCAGCCTTCGACCGTTACAGTTTTGGCGATTGTGATGGCGCGAAAAAAGGCATGCTGGAGTACATCGCTAAATTCCCAGATGGCATCTTCCGAGTACCGGCGAATTACTACGCCGCAGAATGTGCCTTCGCAGAAGGGGACGATGTGGTGGCGCTTGCCGGTTATGAATTTGTGGAACGCTCCGGAGAATTGAGCTTCCGCAAGCGCACGGTAGAGCGTTTAGCCAGTTTGTACTACGCGAGCGAGGATTATGAAAACGCCTTCACTTATTTCCAGCAGGTGGTGAGCTTGGTGGGGAATGCGGACGAAGGTCGCCGTGCAAGATTGGGATTGATGCGTTGTGCGAAAGCCCTAGAGGATGTTCCGGTGATCATGCAATATGCGGAAAGCTTGTTGCAGGATGAAGGTTTGCCTATTGAGTGGCGCTCAGAAGCCTTGCTGAATGCCGCGCGTAGTGCCTTGGCGTTGAACGATAGCGCAAATGCCAAATTGTACTACACCCAGGTAGCCGCCGAAATTAAAGGTGAGGCGCAGGCCGAGTCGAATTACTACTTGGCACAGTTCGAATATGTGCAGTCCAAATATGAGGCGTCGAATGAGCGCATCTTCTGGATGATCGATAATCTACCCACGTACCCGCAGTGGCGCTGGAAGTCCTTGCTGTTGATGGCAAAGAACTACGCCGGCCTGCAGGATGATTTCCAAGCGAACTACACTTTGGATTACATCTTAGAGAATGCGGAGGGTGCAATTGTCGCAGAGGCGCAACAGTTTAAATCTGATCTCGCTCGTCAAAGAGCTGCGGAGGAGGCACAGGCCCAAATCTCGGATACACTCGAGGTGGCGCCGACGGAGCTCGAGGAATTAGAAGAATTGGACCAAGAATAAACCCAACTGAAGCAATGAAAAAGATTCTATATACCGCATTATTCTTGGCTCCACTGAGCTTGTGGGCACAAGAAGAAACAGGAGATGAAGTGAAGAGCGTAGAAATTCGGGTGGTGGAAGATTACCAAGCCCAAGTGCGCGCGGCACACAAAATTTCTGAGCAGCCTTCCTTTACGGATACGACCTCGGAGAAATTGCCAGTGGTGGTGCGTATTCAGCCGAAGGGGATGACCATCGATTTCCAACCGGATCCTATTCCTGCCATCAAGCTGGGCCGTGTGAAACTGCCTAAACTGCCTACCCAACGCGTAAGTGTTGGGGGTGGTATGTACAGCAGTTCCTTTGCGGATGTGGTCTTCTCATCACCGCGTTCGAGAAAGAACGTTTGGGGCATCAAAGCGCATCACGAGGGCGCAAGATCAGGCGTGCTCAGTACCGCTTACGATCTGCAGCCAGCGTACGAGAATTCCATACTCACGGACTTTCAGCGTGCGACGAAGAATTGGAACCTGAAAACCCAACTCCTGTTAGATGCGGATTATGCGAGCTTCTATGGGATTATGGACACCACGGGGGTAGCGGCATTATCGCCTACACCGCACGAGTGGAACTTGAGTGCCGGGCTGAGCCAACAATGGTTGAGAACGTCAAATCCTACGTCCAAAGTACCTGCCGCCTACCGCAGTGGTGGCGTGGCTTACCAGTTTACGAATGCAGGTATTGGTGCGCACGAGCATTTAGCGAAAACTATGCACCGCATCGAAGTGTATGCCGATGAGGCGCAGATCAATGTGGATTTAGGGTACCAATTTGGTCAATATTCCCTCACTGAAATGGTGTTTGAGCCTCGTACAAATCAGTACCATCATTTCTACCTAAGCCCTCAGACGCAAGGCAAAAACGGAATGTTGAACTACCAGTTTGGATTGACCTTCGCAGGGACGATCAATAACGAAAGCGCGGAGCATCAAGGCACCTATTACATCTTCCCAAACATCAACCTTCAAGCGGAGGTGTTGAAGCGTACCTTGGCCGTGTATGGCGGTTGGGATGGACGTGCTCAGCAGCAAACCTTGAGTTCCCTCTTGGCTAATGTTCCTGTGATTTCTGGCGATCAGGCCTTAGCGCTAACAGGGGAGAATAGAGGGTATGTCGGTATGCAAGGCGCGTTGGCCGGAAAGCTTCAATATCGTGTGGAAGGTTCTTTGGCTTTTGTGATGAATGATGTACAATTCGAAAGAGATAGTACTACTTCGACCATAAACGATATGGCGGCACTCCGAGTGGGCTATGCCAACTATACGCGTTCTCGCCTTCGTGCGGAATTAAACTTGCCCATGGATGCCTTCACGGCCAGTGTATATACCGAACTCAATGCGTACGCCGGTGCTGATGAATTCATAGGCGCCGAAGGCCGCGTTTTAGGTGCATTATTGCGTGTCGATCAAGGCGACGTGCACTTGACCTCGAACTTCAAATATGTCGGAGGACGCTATGCGGGTACTTCTGAAAAGGGCATCTATGAGTTAGGCGATTACATGGATGTAAGTCTGGATTTAGGGTACACCATTAACGAGAATTTAGGAGTGAGTTTAAGGGCGTATAACCTCTTGAATCAGCGCTATCAATTATGGAGCGGTTACGAGGTTCGCGGAACTCGTGGACTGTTTGTGTTGAACTACCAATTTTAATGTCCCAAATCCTCGGGAAATCCCGAAAATGTTGATAACCTTGTTGGTAACTGCAAGAGGGGCTTAGGCCCCTTTTGTCGCTTTTTGAGCCCCTAAAAGTTATCTTTGTTAAGATAGCATTAAGCGAACTTACGCACTGATATTTATGAGTGAACAAGAGAAGAATTACGACGGTGGTTCCATTCAGATTCTGGAAGGACTAGAGGCCGTTCGAAAACGCCCCGCCATGTACATCGGAGACATTGGTCTCAAAGGATTGCACCACCTTGTTTATGAGGTAGTTGATAACTCTATTGATGAAGCATTGGCCGGTCACGCGAAAGACATCTACGTGACCATTAATGAAGATAATAGCATCACCGTTAAGGATGATGGTCGTGGGATTCCCACGGATATGCACCCCAAAGATGGACGATCTACCCTAGAGGTAGTGATGACGGTCCTTCACGCAGGGGGGAAATTTGATAAAGATTCCTACAAGGTTTCCGGTGGTTTGCACGGGGTAGGGGTAAGCTGTGTGAATGCACTATCTATCATGCTCCATGCGGAAGTACACCGCAACGGTAAGAAACATGAAGTTGAGTTTTCTCGCGGGGTGGCAAAGTACGCTACGCGTGAGATCGGCACGACAGATTACCGTGGGACTATCGTAACCTTTAAACCGGACCACGAAATCTTCGAGGAAACCGAATACCACTACGAGATCTTGGCGAAGCGCATGCGCGAATTGGCCTTCTTGAACAAGGGCATCGCCATTACCTTGAAGGACCTTCGTGAACTCGATGAAAAAGGCGAGCCTATTGGTGAGCGTTTCTTCAGCGAAGATGGTTTGGCTGGTTTTGTAAAGTACATCGACAGTAACCGCGAGGTCATCATGCCTGAGGTGATGTGTATGGAAGGAGAGCGCGATGGTATTCCAGTGGAAGTGGCCATGCACTACAACACGACCTACAACGAGAACATCCACTCGTATGTCAACAACATCAACACGCATGAGGGTGGTACGCACTTGGCGGGATTCCGTCGCGCCTTGACCCGTACTTTGAAGAAGTATGCGGACGAAAGTGGTTTGTTGGCTAAAGAAAAAGTTGAAATCGCCGGGGATGATTTCCGTGAAGGTTTGACGGCGGTTATTTCCGTGAAGGTGATGGAGCCTCAGTTTGAGGGTCAGACTAAAACTAAGCTCGGAAACAAAGAAGTCAGCGGTGCAGTGGATAAGCTCGTTGGCGAAATGTTGACGAACTTCTTGGAGGAGCACCCGAACGAAGCGAAAGTCATCGTTCAAAAGGTATTGCTTGCTGCCAAGGCTCGTGTGGCTGCTAAGAAAGCCCGCGAAATGGTGCAGCGCAAAGGGACCATGTCTTCTATGGGCTTGCCTGGAAAGCTGAGCGATTGTTCTGAAACAGATCCGCATGTATGTGAAATCTTCCTTGTGGAGGGTGATTCTGCGGGTGGTACGGCGAAACAAGGCCGTGACCGTAATTTCCAAGCTATTCTTCCGCTTCGTGGTAAGATCTTGAACGTTGAGAAAGCCATTTCTCACAAGGTGTTTGAAAACGAAGAGATCAAGAACATGTACACCGCTCTTGGTGTAAGTGTCGGTACAGAGGAGGACAGTAAAGCCTTGAACCTGGATAAACTCCGCTACCACAAGATTGTGATCATGACGGATGCCGATGTGGACGGTAGCCACATTTCAACGTTGATCCTGACCTTCTTCTTCCGCTACATGCGTGAGCTAGTAGAATTGGGCTACGTGTATATCGCAACTCCACCATTGTATTTGGTGAAGAAAGGCGCGAAGCAAGCCTATGCTTGGGATGATAAGCAACGCGATCAGATTGCTCAAGAATTTGGTGGAGATGCAGGTTCCGGTGTTGGTATCCAGCGCTACAAGGGTCTTGGGGAGATGAACGCAGAACAACTTTGGGATACTACCATGAATCCTGAGGAGCGCATCTTGAAGCAAGTGACCATTGACGATAGCGCGGAAGCGGATCGTGTCTTCTCCATGTTGATGGGAGATGATGTACCGCCACGTCGTGATTTCATCGAGCGCAATGCTAAATACGCTAACATTGATGCTTAATACGGGCATAACGATACGAAAAGCCTCCTTTCTAGGGGGCTTTTTTGTATGCCTTGTACTCACCACACTCGTAGGGTGTGAGCCTCAAAGGGAGGCGGATAAAATGGTCTTCAGGTATAATGAGCCTGCAGGCATACCTACCTTGGATCCAGCGTTTGCTAAGGATAAGAGCACCATTTGGGCGGTACAGCAATTGTTTGAATCCTTAGTAGCCTTAGATGCCGAGAATGAAATAGTTCCTGCCTTGGCGGCTCAGTGGTCGGTATCTGAGAATGGCCGAGTCTATGAGTTCTCCTTACGCGAGGCCTATTTTCACGATGGACGGAAGCTCAGTCCTACAGATGTGGTATATAGTCTCAAGCGATTGCAAGATCCTGCCATCGCTTCTCCGGGCAGTTGGGTTTTGGACGATGTTTTGGACATTCACGAGAGTGTGGCGGGCACGGTAATCGTTGAGCTTCATGCACCCAATGCCTCGTTCTTGTCCCTTTTGGCCATGCCGTATTGCGGGGTGATGCCTGCGGGTGCTGTGGAGGCGGCTACTTCGCCGGTGGGCACGGGCCCTTTTAAAATGCACCGCTGGCATTATGGGGAAAAATTAGTCCTACATAAACATGAGCAGTACTGGAAACAGGATGCCGAAGGGCAGCCGTTACCTTATCTCGACGGCATCAGTGTGTCCTTTTTACCGGATCAGCAGAGTGCTTTCTTGGAGTACCTCAGTGGGAACTTTGATTTTTTACCCAACCTCGACCCTAGCTTTAAAGACGATTTGTTGACCAAATCTGGTGAACTGCAATCGCGATACCAAGAAGGTCATCGGTTGGAGCGCACACCGTTTTTAAATACGGAGTATTTGATTTTCAATGCTGAAAAAGGGTTGCCACAGGAATTGCGTTGGGCCCTGAATGCGGGAATCAATAGGGAAGAAATGATACAGTCTCTTCGCAATGGCGTGGGAATTCCTGCACGTGGAGGAATCGTGCCATTTGGTTTACCGGAATACCAGGATAGCATAGGGACTGCCTATGCACCAGATTCGGTGGCTGCCCTGTTGGCTTCAATGGAGTTGCCCGAACTGACGCTGGTGACCGTTGCGAATTACCGAGATCTGTGCGAGTACGTGCAGGGGGAGATGGCCGGCCTCGGTTGGTCCATAGGCGTCAATGTGGTGCCTTCTGCGACCTTGAGGAGTGAGAAGAGTGCCGGTACCTTGGGCTTTTTCAGGGCCAGCTGGATTGCGGATTACCCGGATGCTGAAAATTACTTGATGCTGTTCTACAGCGGGTACAAGGCCCCAAATGGCCCGAACTACAGCTTGTACGAGGATGCGCGTTACGATGCAATGTACGAGCAGATACGTGCCTTGCCACCGGGTGAGGAGCGCAGTGCGCTAATGCGCGAGGCGGATCAGTACCTCATGCAAGCACAAGCACTCGTGCCTTTGTTTTACGACGAGGTGCTGCGCGTTTATCCGGAATATGTGAGAGGAGTGGAGTCGAATGCCCTCAATGCCCTTAATCTTCTTGAGGCTCGGTTCGAGCGCTAAAGGTGGTGACGAGCGGGCGGTGATCGCTGAAGGCTACATCGCTGAGGTATTGCCCTGAATAAGGCAATTGTTCGTCTACCAAGGTCCAGTCGATGCGCAATGGCACACCCTTTTGTAACAGTGGGAGGTAGGAGCCCCATGCGCCGGATCCTCTGAAGAGGTAGGGATCGTCCAATTTCCATAGCAAGCGTGCATATAAATTCCCGCCTGGAACGGAGTTGAAGTCTCCGGTGAGTACCACAGGATAAGGGCTTTCGTCGACCCATTGCAAGATGCTTCGCCCTTGTTTGCCGCGGTCTCTGTCTGAACGGGCGATTTTCTTAGCCATGAATTGGCCCTTTTCAATCCATTCCTCGCGGGTAGGCTCAATCTCCATGTCCATGTCCTTGATGCCGGTAGAACTCAGGTGGATGTTGATGATACGAATGGTGTCGTCGGGCAGAGCGATGTCGGCATAACCTGCGCTCCGTTTCGCATAGGAGTTTTCTTCAATGGCCTCGAACACCAAGGAACCGTGGTTGATGATAGGGAATTTTGAATACATCGCGGTCCCAATTCTCTTATTGTTCGGCGCATAGACCCGGTAAGGGTAGTGTGCGGCCACCGGATTGGCGACGCTGCGACGCATCTCTTGGGTACACAAAATGTCGACGCCCTCTGTTTGCGTCCATTGCGCAATGTCGTTGGCGATGCCGCGCTGCTGGTAGAAGGCGCGAACGTTGTAGCTGGCCACCTTCCAAGTGGTTTCTTCGGGAGCCGGCGAGGTGCCTATGGGAAATTGCGCCATCACTGGGAAAAATAGCAGCCCCAAGGCGATGAGGTTTTTGGGCATGTGCTGAGGACGGAATCGGGCCCAGATCAGAATCATGATCAAATGTGGGAACAGCAAGAATGGAAACAGGATGCTCAGTACTCCGGAGCCGGGAATCCAGTGGCCGGGGAGTAATGATCCAAAGCCGATAAGTAGTGTGGCGTAAAAGAGTCCTACGTTGAACGTTCGCAGTATCCAGAGGCGCTTTTTCACTGGTCCTTGGAGATTTTAAACAAATAGGCCTTCTCCTCCTTGCTCAAGCTGTCGTACCCCTTTTCCTTGATCTTATCGAGGATCGCGTCCATTTTGGCAGTATCCGTTTTCGGGGTGTCCGATTTTTTCGTTTTTACCTCCTCATACTTGGTATAATTGCGCTCGCCAAATTTGAAACCCTTGCGTTTGCGTGAGTTTCTGTAAAGGGTGTTGCGCACCGCATCGATGACTTGGAACAGGTACACATTCCATTCGTGGCCGTTGCGCATGCTACGAATGAAGAAATAGGAGACGATGGCTCCACCGAGGTGGGCGATGTGGCCGCCGGCATTGGAGCCGGTCAAGCTGAGAATGTCGAGCAGGACAATGCCTGCAGCAAGCATCCAGTATTTTACTTCGAAGATCCCCCATAATCGGACCGGCATAGTAGGCAAGTACATGGCTCCGGCAACCAATACAGCGATGGTGCCGGCACTGGCACCAACCATGGATCCCGCACCCAAAATAGGGCTGATGTTGTAGAGAATGATGTAGAGCAGTCCGCCGCCAATGCCCCCGTAGATGTACAATGCGAGCATGCGCTTTTCGCCCAAATACTCCATCAGCATCTTGCCTGAGAAGTACAGGATGAGCATGTTGAAGAGGATGTGGCGGAAACTGAAATGTGTAAACATGTAGGTCAGCAAGGTCCACGGACGGGTGGCCAGTTTCCATGGTGTGGACGGTAGGGCCAATAGATCGTCGGCTAGGCGAGGGATTAAGCCCATCTGGCCGGTCAATAGCGTGGTAAACGCGTTTGAGATGCTATACAATAGAAACACCCCAATGTTGAGGTACAGTAATCGGGTCAAATAATCGCCCTTGAATGCGTCGTGTTTGATTCTATCGATGAAATCACTCATGTCCTGGGGTCTGGAATCTTAAAGATACATTTCTCTGCGCCATTTTCTGATGAGCAGGTAGCCGAAAAGCATCCCGCCTAGGTGGGCAAAGTGTGCGATGCCGCTATTGCTCACCGCAAAGCCGTTGTAGAGTTCTAGTAGGCCGTAGCCGATTACGAAATACTTGGCCTTGATTGGGAAGAAGAAGTTCAGGTAGATCACCTGGTTCGGGAAGGTCATTCCGAACGCAAGCAGTACGCCAAAGACAGCGCCCGAGGCACCGACCATTGGCACGTGAAGCAATCTGTTCATCGCTCCCCACACCGGATCCGTGTAGTTCATGCCTTGATTAATGATGTCCCCGCCCTTGCTCAGAATCGTGTCCATGGCGGCGCTGTCGAGTTGAGCACTTAATTGGAAATATTCCAATGCATTGACTCCTATTTGTAGGGCGCTGGCGCCTAATCCGGTCAAGAGGTAGTAGATCAGGAATCGCTTCGGGCCCCAGTAGTTCTCCATCGCACTTCCCAAAAACCACAACATGATCATGTTGGAGAATATGTGACCCAAGTTGCCGTGCATGAACATGTGAGATACTAGTTGGACCGGGAGGAAGCTGTCTGATAAGGGGAAATACAGCCCGAGCCAGTCCGTGATATCAATGCCGAAGGTGTTGCGAATGCTGTACATTCCAAGGAAGAACAGGCCGTTGATGATCAACAGGTTCTTCACGACGGTAGGCATTAAACTAAATCTGCGTTGTACGATCATAATGCTTTTTCAATCTCTTCGGGGCTCCATTCTACAATGATTTTCTTACCCTTGGGAGTGTATTGTGGGTTGGAACTGCTCAGGAGTTGTTCTCTTAACACGTATAGTTCCTCTGCGGTTCTTGGGTCTTGAGTGGCCGCCCCGTTTTGAGCTATTGCCAAGGCGATGCTTTTGAGCAGTTTGTTCTCGCCTGCTTCTTCTTGCTCATGGTATTGTTCGAACAGTGCTTCTAGTGTGGGTATGGCTTGTTCGACGTTGAGCATCATTGGGATTCCTTTGATGTCGTATTCGCCCTTTGTGGTTCCTGGGGCCAAGTCAAAGCCTGCGATGGTGAAATCTTGTTCGTGCTCTTGGTATAGTGCTCTTTCGGCCATGGTTAAGGAAATGCTCTTGGGGAACAATACTTGTTGTGAAGGCACGGTCGCATCTTGGAGCTTCGACCAGATTAGGTCGTACAAGATTCTGAAGCGGGCCCCTTTGATATCAATCACTAGTGCCTTCGCACCTAGTGTCGTGATGGCGTATTTGCCCCAACGGATGATTTTACCGCTCACGGGGTCCACAGGCAGGGCATCTTCGATGTTCCACTCTTTTGGGGCGTCGAAAGCTTGCTGGACGTTGAGGTATTTTTCGTTTTTAATACGCTCGTACCGCTCGTCGTTAGACCTGATGCGTGGCGGATTTGATTTCGTTGACTCGAAGGGGTTGAAGTTCGGATTGACTTGGACCTGAGGTGGTTTTGGAAGGTGTCCTTCAGGTAAGGGCGGAACTTTAAAGCTTTGTTCTGCATCAAAGTCAATGGCGGGAGCGACATTGAACTGCCCAATAGCGTGGCGTGCAGCACTGCGCAGCACCGCATAGATGGTGCGCTCGTCCTCAAACTTCACCT
>Ga0255767_1003703_pt1 | contig 12781 bp, 8 predicted proteins | sample 071ome_24_FD_179967 | JGI IMG/M metagenome (GOLD analysis project Ga0255767, IMG submission 179967) | Coastal salt marsh microbial communities from the Groves Creek Marsh, Skidaway Island, Georgia - 071402CT metaG (version 2) | ecosystem: Environmental > Aquatic > Marine > Intertidal zone > Salt...
AAGGCCAGACCCAGAGCAGCCGGAGCGGAACGGTCTCCTACAGGCCGCAGGCGTAAACCGGCAAAAAAGAAATCCGGTTTCAGCGGGCCGTTTCTTATCCTGTTGCTTGTGGTTGTGTTCGGTTTTGCCGCCATGTTCGGGCTTCAGTTTTTCGCAGGCGTGAAGCTGGGCTGAGCGCGTTTCGCTCCTTCCGTCGATTCCGCAAGAATTTTCTTTTTTCGGTTATTCGATGCGTGTAAAAGGCGCATCGTCGCGCCCGCAGCTGCGGGCGGGTCTGGAGAACCATCAAAAATGACCGAACGGATTTTTCGGTTCCTCGAAGAGGAACGCCCGGAAACGCCCTGTCTTGTCGTCGATCTCGACGTCGTTGAGGAAAACTATCTCGCCCTCCGCCGGGTTTTGCCGCTGGCAGACATTTTTTACGCCGTGAAGGCGAATCCCGCGCGCGCCGTCCTTGATCGCCTGCACCGTCTCGGCGCATCGTTCGACGCCGCCAGTATCTTTGAAATCGACCAGTGCCTCTCCCTGGGCGTCGATCCGGCCCGGATTTCCTTCGGCAATACGATCAAGAAGGAAGCCCACATTGCGTCCGCTCATGAAAAGGGCATCCGCCTGTATGCGGTCGACAGCGAGGCGGAACTGGAGAAAGTCGCGCGTTCCGCACCGGGCAGCCGCGTCTTCGTTCGGGTGCTGACGACTGGGGATGGCGCTGACTGGCCGCTGTCGCGAAAATTCGGATGCGAACCGCCCGTGGCGGAGAGAATCCTGCTGCGCGCCGCGGAACTCGGGGTCGAGCCCTATGGCATATCGTTTCATACCGGTTCGCAGCAAAGGGACCCGGGTCGTTGGGAGCCCGCTGTCGAGGCGGCGGCAAAACTGTTCGACCGAGCCGCCGCCGCTGGCATCGAATTGAAATGCGTCAATATCGGGGGCGGGTTTCCGGCCAGATATCGGGCGGCGGCGCCCGATCTGGAAGAGTACGGCGAGGCGATCATGACCGCCATGACCCGTCATTTTGGGAACCGTCTGCCGAAAATTCTGGCCGAACCCGGACGTTTTATTCCCGGCGATGCCGGCGTCATCCAGACGGAAGTCGTTCTGATATCGCGTAAATCGGATGAATCCGAGCGGCGATGGATATACCTCGATATTGGAAAGTTCGGCGGGTTGCCCGAAGTCATGGATGAAGCGATCCAGTACCGGATCAGGACGCCCTATAACGGCGCACCGGGCGGCCCTGTCGTGATTGCCGGGCCGACATGCGACGAGGTCGACATCATTTACGACGAGGCGGCCTATGAACTGCCGCTCGATCTGAAGATCGGCGACCGCATAGAAGTGCTCAGCACGGGCGCCTACACTTCCAGCTATTGCTCGGTCGGCTTCAACGGATTTCCGCCGCTGCGTGAATACTATATTTGACGGAAGACCCATCGGTTCGCATTTGGTAGGGTCCGTACCGGATCACCAATCGAACATGGCAGGGTCATGAAGCTATACGGATATTTTCGGTCTTCCGCGGCGTTTCGAGTCCGAATCGCGCTCAACCTCAAGGGGCTCTCGCCCGATACCGCGCTGATCAATCTGCAGGCCGGCGATCAGTCGTCGGGCGACTACCGGCGGGTCAATCCTCAGGGCCGCGTCCCCGCGCTGGAAGACGATGGTGCGATTATGATGCAGTCCATGGCGATTATGGAATATCTCGACGAGCGCTATCCCGAGCCCGCGTTACTGCCTGCGGATGCGGCGAGCCGCGCCCGCGTTCGGGGCATCGCGAATATCATCGCCTGCGACATACATCCGCTGAACAATCTGGCGGTGCTCAATTACCTGAAAGGGTCGCTGGGCGCCGATGAGGCCGCCGTCGTCGGCTGGTATCGCCATTGGGTGAAAGAGGGATTCGACGGCGTCGAGCCGTTGCTGGCGGAAAGCGTCCAAACAGGTACGTTCTGCCATGGAGATGCGCCGGGTCTCGCCGATATCTGCCTTGTGCCGCAGGTATTCAACGCGCAAAGGTTCGATTGCGATCTGTCACCTTATCCGACGATCATGCGGATCAACGAGGCCTGCCTTGCGCTCGAAGCGTTCGACAGGGCATTGCCGGGCAAACAGCCCGAGGCCGCCGAGCTGGGCTGAACGATCGAAGGCGCTCCGGGCGTTTTCGGGGGAGCCGTTTTTTTGGGGTCAGCCTTTTTTTCGGGCTTTCCGCACGACCGACCGCAGGCCGTTGAGGTCCATGGCGCCCGGGATTAACTCGTCGCCTATGACGAAGGAAGGCGTTCCGTTGATTTTGAGCGCCTCCGCCAGTTCGTAATTCCTGCGCAGGATGGTATCGATTTCCGGCAATCCCATGTCCTTGCGCAGGCGGTCGGGATCCAGCCCAACACGCTTGGCGATACCAAAGATTTCGTCTGTTCCCATTCGGCCCCGGTGTTGCATGAGCGCGTCATGGAACAGGATATACTTGCCCTGGTTGCGGGCGGCGAGCGCCGCCCGCGCCGCAGCGACGGACTGCGGTCCCAGAATCGGCCATTCCTTGTAGACGCGCCGGATCTTCCCGTCGGTCCTGACAAGTTCGGCGACCGTGTCATGAACGCGCTTGCAGACTCCGCATCGATAGTCGAAAAATTCGACGACCGTTACGTCCCCTTTCGGGTTGCCGCCGACCGGAGATGACGGGTCGTTGCGTATGGTTTCGCGCTGGTCCTTCAGGACCCGCGCGACCGCAACCCGGTCAGCTTCTTCAGCCTTCTTCTTGTAGGCCTCGATCGCCTCTATCACGATTTCAGGGTTTTTCAGCAGGTAGTCCCGAATGATCCGTTCGATCTCCTCGGACGATTTTGCATGACCGGCAGCGCCCGGAGAGGCCTGCTGTGCTGAAGCCCTGGTTCCGGAAGACACCGCGGCGAGAAGGAGGGCGGCGCAGAGCAAACCGGTCCGACGGAACAACATCTCTTTCTCCTGAAAAAAAAACTCCCCGTTTCGGGCGCCGCCATCTTGGCCCGCCGCCAGTTTCCAAGGCAAGCAAGATCAGCCCGTATCGCGGGAATGTGTTCGAAGCTACGGTTTTAGCCGCGATTTTCCGTTTCGTTCAGAATGTCCTGAGACCGCAGCCAGGCGGGGGAGCCAGTCTTCAGCAGTTTCAGCGCGCGATTGGCCTGAGCGCGTGCCAGTTTCGACCTGCCGATGAGAAGATTGTATTCGGCCAGGGCCCAGGAGGAACGGCCCATCTCGCCGCGGCGACCGTATACCGTGCCGGCGAGCCGCCACGCCATCGGCACGAACCTGTCTACCCTTAACGCTTCGTTGGCATGGGTCAGGGCTTCGTCAAAAAGTTCCGGCCGGTTCGATTCGATCATGGCGTGGGCGAGACTTGTTCGGAGCAGCGGCGCTTCGGGCATGAGACGCACTGCTTGCCGATACGCTACCAGCGCCTCATCGACCCGGCCGTTCTCGAACAGCATCTGCCCTTTGAGTTCGTGAAAGTACGCGTTGTCCGGCTCGTCGGCGATCAGCGCGTCGATCATTGGGACAGCGACTTCCAGGTTGGCATTCTGGTATTCCGCGATCGCACGGGCGTAGCGTACCGAAATTGACGGTTCCCGGTCCTGGTACTCTGCCAGCACCCGCGGGGAAGAACCCAGAAAGCCATCGAGCTTTGCGACCATGCGCCGGTGCATTTCAACGAAACGGTCCGGTGTAGCGGCCTGTGCGTGAGGCGAAGTCCGAACGTGCTCTTCTGCGAAACGCACCCTCTCCCGTGTAAGGGGATGTGTCCTGACATAGGCGTCCTGCCGGCTCGCGTGAAGATACTCCTGACTCGCGAGAATGTTGAGAAACTGCGCCATGCCGCGGCTCGAGAGACCTGCCCTGTCGAGAAAAATCGCCGCAGCCTGATCCGCAGCCTGTTCCTGTGAACGGCTGAAACTCAGCAGAGAGCGCTGGGCGACTTGTTGTCCTCCGCTCCCAACCGCGGCCGCGCCCGCGCTGTCGCGCGCGAGGACCCCGATCACGAGGCCCAGCGCCTGTGTGATCAAGGCAATATTGCTGGCGTCGTCCAGGGCGCCCTGCAGCCTGGCGAGATGTCCGCCTGCAATATGGCCTATTTCGTGAGCCATAACGGCAATCACCTGGTCTGGATTAGCGGCCCGCCTTAACAGTCCCGTCGTAATGAATATGCGCTGACCGCGCGCGACAAACGCATTCAGTTCAGGGCTCTTGACGATATGGACGTGGAACGCCTCGTCGTCGAGGTTGGCTGCGGACAGGAGTGGCGCCGCATAGGCGCGAATGGTATTTTCGATCTCCGTGTCCCGGATCAACGATTGCCCGCCGGCGCCGTAGGCGTTGCGTTGAACCGTCGACATGCCCACGAGAACGAGCATGCCAAGGGCGAGGAGAAATACGTTGCGTCGCGTCAAGACCCTGACTCCGCTGGCCAGAACCAAAAGTAGGTACGCTGCTATGAGGCGTCAATGCGCGGTGCCGATTCTGGGAGCGCTTCTTGCTGTTGCCGTCGGCTCCTGCAGCGATCCCCAGATACCTGTCGGCACGGTCGGGCATGTCCAAAAATATTTCGGCGGGGTCGCTGCGGACGAACCTCGTGCGGTGCTAATTGGAAGGGATGTGCTGTCAGCCGGCGGTTCGGCCGCGGATGCGGTAATCGCGATGTCGATGGCGATGATGGTGACGCGTCCGGACGCCGCAGGCCCAGGCGGCGGCGGTGTTTGCGTTTTCTATTCGGCGCAGGAAAACAAGGCGGAAGCGCTTGAATTCATGCCTCACGCGTCCCGGACCCCACCGGAAGGCGGTCGATGGATCGGTACGGTACCTGGGACGTTCCGAGGGCTTTTTGCCCTGTCTGCCCGATATGGCGTCCTGCGCTGGGAACAGCTTGTCCTGCCTGCGGAAAATATGGCGCGCTTCGGTATTCCCCTGCCGAGGTCGCTTGCGCGAAGCCTGATCTCTGACGGGGCGTCGCTGTTTTCCGACCCCGTGGCGCGGCAGAGATTCTTCGCTGCTGACGGCAAACCCCTGTCAGAAGGCGCGCCGTTTCGACAGCTCGATCTTGCCGGGATTCTTGGAAGAATACGCGTTGCCGGGCCCGGAGATTTCCATGAAGGCCACTATCTGCGCCAGTATGTGCAGGCGGTTCGGGACGCTGGCGGATGGATCACCATCAACGATATCCGAAAATACCGCCCGGTCTGGAACGACACGGTCAAGCTCTCGGCAGGCAATCACATTCTTCATTTTGCGCCGTCTCCGGCGCTGGGGGGAATCGTTGCCGCGGGTATCTGGCGAGATATCGGAAACAGTTCGAGGTTCTCAGGAAACGACGATGCCGGACAGGTGATGCTGGCGATGCAGGCTTCCCGGAGGGCGCACCAGGCCGCGTTGAGCCGACCGGTTTCGGGAAGAGGGTCGGTTGGTGCGCTTTCAATGGACCAGGCCGGCAACGCTGCAGCCTGCGTCCTGACCATGGGGGCGCCGTTCGGAACCGGCAAGGTTCTGGGCGAAACGGGCATCATTGCTGTTGCGCCGGCTTCGGCGGATACAGCACTTTCGCTGGCCCCCCTGGTCATGGCCAACGACAAGGTGAAGTCCGCCTATGCCGCCGCCACCGGTGCAGGCGACCGGTCGGTCGGCACTGCTCTCGCCACTGTTCTGGCGCGGTTGCTGGACGGTGGACAGAATATCGATGAGGCGCTCCGTCAGTACCGCTATGCGCCCCAGGCGCAGAACGGTCATATTCTGCTGGAAGAAGATGCACCGCCGGCATTGCCGGCGAGGCTGGCGGGGCAGGGCAGGATGGTAACCCGGGTTCCGTCGATCGGTCGGATCAATCTGATGTATTGCCCGCAGGGAATGCGCGAGAGGCCGGAAGAATGCGCTGTCAGAACCGACCCGCGCGGATTCGGACACGCCATTAACGCGGAGTTCTAGTTATGGCGATCAAGGCGTCGCGGCGCGGCAGAATTCCGCCCTTTATCGTCATGGACGTGCTTCGGGAGGCCAACCGGCGCCAGGCGGAAGGCGAAGACATTCTTCACCTTGAACTTGGCCAGCCTCAGACAGGCGCGCCTGGCCCGGTCATCGAAGCGGCGAAGAAGGCCCTCGTTTCGGACGCGCTCGGCTATACCGAAGCGTTCGGTCTGATGCCGCTTCGTGAGCGGATCGTCCGGTACTATGCGGATACCCAGGGTATCAATGTGTCGCCCGAAAACGTCGTGATCACGACCGGGTCTTCCGCCGGGTTCGTTCTGGGTTTTACGGCGGCGTTCGATGCAGGCGACCGGGTCGCGCTCGCCGCGCCGGGTTACCCGGGTTACCGCAATATCCTGCTGTCCCAAAATATCGAGCCTGTCGCCATTCCGACCGGACCGGTAACCCGTTTCCAGCCGACGCCGGATCTGCTCGACCGGATCGAGGGGACGATCGACGGGATCATCGTTGCGAGCCCGTCGAACCCGGCGGGCACCATGCTCGGCGAAGCCGAAATGCAGGCGCTGACCGCCTATTGCAGGGACCGTGGAATCCGGCTTGTCTCAGACGAGATTTATCATGGGATAACCTATGCGGGAGAAGGCATCAGCGCCCTGCAATACGATGACAGTTCCCTGGTCGTCAGCAGTTTTTCCAAGTATTTCTCGATGACCGGATGGCGCATTGGCTGGATGGTCGTGCCCGACGATCTGTTACGAAGCGTCGAGTGCCTCGCCCAGAATCTGTATATTTCGGCGCCCACGCTGGCGCAGATCGGCGCAGAGGCGGCATTCGACGCGTTCGACGAACTGGACCGGAATGTCGCCCGGTATGCAGCGAACCGCAGGCTTTTGCTCGACGGGTTGCCGGGCGCCGGTTTCGACCGGTTGGCGCCTGCCGATGGCGCTTTCTACATCTATGCCGACGTTTCCCGGCTTACCAATGACAGCGCTGTCCTTTGCCGTCGCATGCTCGACGAAACAGGCGTTGCTACAACGCCGGGTATCGACTTCGATTCAGAGCGTGGGAACGCTTTTGTCCGTTTCTCGTTCTCCGGGGCGACCGACATGATTGCTGAAGCCATCGACCGGTTGACCGACTGGAATCCGTCTGACGGATAAACGCTGCCCCGGCCCTGAGCGAGATTTCGGGGGAGCGAGATTTCCGGGAAAGCGATCCCGGGAAGCCGGCGTCAGGCGGGTCAGTCCAGAATGCGCTGCCACCAGCCCCGGCGCGGCGCTTCGGGTTTTTCGTCGCTGACAACCGGATTTCCGGATCCCTCCGGTTCCTTCTGCTCAGGAGCGTCATTGGCCGGAGCGGAAGCGGCGATCTCAGGCGCGCGCGCCTCATCGCTTTCCGAGTCCTTGTCGGCGCTCTCGGGCGCATCCTCAGGCGAACTCTCCGATGCGATCTCTGACGAGCGCTCGGGCTCGCTGCTGGGCGCGCTATCGGGTGGTTCGGATTCCGTTCCGGAGGCGTCTTCAGCGGTGATGTCAGCGGCAGCCGCGTCCGCGATCTGGGCTTCTTCGCCCGGAGCGGTCCTGTCGTCGCCGGATGTCTGGGTATCATCCGCATCGGATTTCTGAGTTCTTCTGCGACCGCCGCGACGTCCGCGACGGCGGCGACGCGGTTTCGATTCGTCGTCCTCGCTGGCGTCCCCGTTGGCGTCCCCGTTGGCGTCCCCGTTGGCGTCCCCGTTGGCGTCAATGCCGGCGGTTTCTGCGGACTCTTCAACGGGTTTTGCGGAAGTTTCCGTGTCAGCGACGCCTGCTTCCTCTTTTGCATTCTCCGAAGCATTCTCCGAAGCGTTCTCGGGGGCGGTATCCTTGCGGCGGCGGCGACGTGAACGGCGCCTGCGGCCAGAAGGCTTTGTTTCCTGCGTGTCGGTTTCGTCGCCGGCAGATTCGGTCTCTTCCTCTGCGGACGTTTTGTCTTCCGTCCCCGCGGACTGGCGTCCCTTGACCCGGTCGAGCTGGACATCATTCATCGACATCGATTCGTCGCCCAGTATCTGGACGGAAAATCCGCACCGTTCCTCTATCGCGGTCAGTGTCGGGCGCTTTTGATTGAGCACGTAAAGCGCGACGGACGTGGGCACTGTGACCGAAATCTCACTGCTGCGATTTCGTGTGCCTTCTTCCTCGATCATGCGCAGGACACGCACCGCCATCGACTCGATGGACCGGACATGTCCGGTGCCGCCGCAATGCGCGCAAATGTTGCTGCTGGTTTCGATCAGGCTCGGCCTCATGCGCTGGCGCGAAAGTTCAAGGAGCCCGAAAGTGCTGATCCGGCCGAGCTGAATGCGCGCGCGATCCGATTTGACGGCTTCCTTGAACCGTTTTTCGACGGCGCGCTGATTACGCGATTCATCCATATCGATGAAATCGATGACGATCAGACCCGCGAGGTCGCGAAGACGAAGTTGCAAAGCGACTTCGCTGGCAGCTTCCAGGTTTGTTTTAAGGGCGGTTTCCTCGATATTGCGCTCGCGCGTCGACCGGCCCGAGTTTACGTCGATTGCGACAAGCGCTTCGGTCTGATCGATGACGATGTAGCCGCCCGATTTCAACTGGACGATCGGGCTGTGCATCGCCTCCAGCAGACTTTCCACCTGGTATCTGTGGAACAGCGGAATCGTGTCGTCGCGGTAAGGCTGAACCCGCTTGGCGTGGCTCGGCATCATCATCCGCATGACTTTCTTCGCCGCCTGATAGGCGTCGTTGCCCTCGACGAGCACTTCCTCGATTTCGCGCGAATACAGATCGCGGATGGCGCGCTTGATCAGGTCGCCTTCCTCGTAGACCAGTGCCGGAGCCGCCGATTCCAGCGTCAAGGTACGTATTTCCTCCCACAGACGCATAAGGTAATCGAAGTCCCGCTTGATCTCGGACTTGTTCCGCTCCATGCCCGCGGTCCGCATGATCACGCCCATGCCATCCGGAATTTCCAGGTTCTTCAGCAGGTCCCGCAGCCGGCGCCGGTCAGTCGCGTTGGTGATTTTACGCGATACCCCGCCGCCATTGCGCGACGTGTTGGGCATCAGAACGCAGTAACGTCCGGCCAGCGAAAGGTAGGTGGTGAGTGCTGCGCCCTTGTTGCCGCGTTCTTCCTTTACGACCTGAACCAGCAGGATCTGACGCCGTTTGATGACTTCCTGAATCTTGTATCGCCGCATCGGGTGGTCGCGACGGTCGCCGCGCTGTCGTCGGCCGCGTGACCTGGAGCTGGGTTTTCCCGACCCTTTTCCGGCCTCGTCATCACCCTCGGCGGCTTCTTCCTCCGCTTCGGCGTTGTCTTCGCCCTCGTCGCCCTTACTCTCTTCGTCACTGCTGTGATCGGAGTCGGCGTCATCGGGTTCTTCGTCGCCGGCACTGGCCTCTCGGTCGCCCGAGTAGTTCTCTGAGTCGTCCGCCTCTGCCTCAGCTTCCGTGTCAGATCCGGCGTTAGCTTCCGCCTCTGGCGCTTCGTCTTCGTCGGATGCAGCCTTGTCGTCGTCATCGGCGTCTTCGATTTCCTCCGACGCCTCCGTAGCTTCCGCGTCGTCGGGCGAGTCGCCGTCTTCCTCGTCTTCGGGTGCGTCGCCGTCGATCGAGTCGACATGCGCCTGGGCCGCCATTGCATTTTCTTCGAACAGGGCGACGTCGCGCTTTAGCGCTTCGCGATCTTCGACCGGAATCTGGTAATAGTCCGGGTGGATTTCGTTAAAGGCCAGGAACCCGTGCCGGTTTCCGCCGAAATCGACGAACGCCGCCTGTAGCGAGGGCTCCACCCTCATAACCTTCGCCAGATAGATATTCCCCTTTAGCTGGGATTTGGCGGAAGATTCTATGTCGTATTCTTCCAGACGATTGCCATCGGCAATGACGACGCGGACCTCTTCTGTATGGGTCCCGTCGATCAGCATGCGCTTGTTCATTGTTCGTTTTCGCTCCGAGTACGCGCCCCGTGCCCGTGCGAACGGCAGGCGGGGAGCGTCACGTTTTTAGCGAAGTCCGCGGCATCCGGCGTCGACCTGCGAAATCCTCTTTGCATGTGTTCCGGAAATCGGAACAGCCCGGATTATGTGCCGGGTTGCAGGGGCGCTCGAAACTGTCAGTGCGGACTTCGGGTTAATCCGAAATAACCCCGCGTAGTTCAAACGCAGGGCTTCGGGACATCGCCGTCCGGCGACAATTTTCTCCGGGCCCCGCGTTCCCGCGACGATTGTTCATCGCGCGGATACTCACGGTCTGTTCGCAACAGCGACAGAATACGCTCCTGTCGGAAAATCTACAACTCGATTGTTAGGAGGCATATTCACATCGAATTTACCGATCCATGCCAATACTTACCTTGAATTAACCCTATTATTAAGACAATATGTTGGACCTCCATTAATCCGAGCCACTACATGTGTGCAATGTATCGCAAATGGGTCGGTTTGGCGGCTGGCTTGCTATGCTTCCTGGGAATTTCGATTCCGGCGCCAGCCACTCAGATGGCCGAATCCGTTCGGATTGGCGACTATCAGTCCAGGACACGGTTCGTTCTCGACCTCGACGGTCCGGTAGAATTTCGGGTCTTCACCTTGGCCAACCCCTACCGGGTGGTTGTTGACCTGCCGGAAATAGCCTGGCGTTTTAACCCACGTGATATCCCGAAAGGAAAACGCATAACGGGATACCGGTTCGGTCTTTTTCAACCAGGGCAGTCGCGTATCGTTATCGATGCCTCCGGGCCGGTAAACGTATCGAATGCATTCCTGTTGCCGCCCAAGGGCAAGTTCGGCCATCGGCTCGTTATTGATCTGATCGATACGTCTGCAGAGGCGTTTCTCAAGGCGGTGAGGCCCCCGACGGCGTTCCCGACGCGTTCGAGGGAACAGATCCGGCAACCCAGCGCCCCGCACAGGCCCGATGCCAGAAAACAGCGCAAGAGGGAACTGCCGCTGATCGCGATCGATCCCGGTCATGGCGGCGTCGATCCGGGCGCCCAGGGCAGGGGCGGGACGCTGGAGAAAGACATTGTACTCCGCCAGGCCCGCGAGTTACGCCGACGGCTTCTGGCAACCGGCCGCTACCGCGTCGTTCTGACCCGCAACCGCGACATTTTTGTCAGGCTGCGTGAGCGGATTGCCATAGCCCAGCGCGCCGGCGCCGATATTTTCATTTCGCTGCATGCGGATTCGATCGCCAATCGCCGCGTGCGCGGCGGGTCGGTCTATACGCTTTCCGAGAAGGCGTCGGACAGGGAGGCAGAAGCGCTCGCCGCGAAAGAAAACAAGGCCGACATCATCGCCGGGGTCGACCTGTCGGAGCAGAGCGAAACGGTTGCCCGTATTCTGATCGATCTTCGCCAGCGGTTGACGAAGAACGCCTCCGTTGCCCTTGCGAAAAATCTGGTGAAGAACCTCAGCTCGACCACTAAAATGCTGCGCCGAAACCATCGTTTTGCGGGGTTCGCGGTGCTCAAGGCCCCTGCAATTCCTTCGGTCCTGATCGAGATGGGGTATTTGTCCAATGCTGCGGACGAGAGATTGCTGAGAAGTTCGAAACACCGAAACCGGATAGCGGCGGCGATTGTCGAGGGCGTTGACAGCTATATCGAAACGCGCCAGGCACTGAACCGCTGAGGCGCGCCCCGGCCGCATTTTTTGCGAAACGCCACAAACAGGACAAATTTCACGTTATGATCGGCGCATGACGGATTCCCTTCGTATCGTCGGCCGGGAAGGCGGCGCGGGCGCATGAAGCGGCTGCTGCGGTTCTTTATGGCGCTTACCGCCCTGGGTCTGCTTTTTGCGCTTGTCGGCGCCGGCATTGTGGGCGGCGTTTTCTGGCACTACGGCAAAGACCTGCCGGACTATCAGCAACTCGCTGATTACGAACCGCCAACGGTAACCCGGGTTCACGCAGGCGATGGGCGGTTGCTGGCCGAGTTTGCCCGCGAGAAACGCGTGTTCGTGCCGTTCGACGCGATACCCAAGAATGTCGTCAAGGCCTTCCTGTCGGCCGAGGACAAGAATTTCTACGCCCATCCGGGGATAGATTTTCTCGGCGTTGCGCGCGCGATCGTCACCAACCTGTCGCGGCTCGGCACCAACCAGCGGCCGGTCGGCGCGTCCACCATTACGCAGCAGGTTGCGAAGAACTTTCTGCTGACCAATGAGGTTTCCTACGAAAGGAAGATCAAGGAAGCCATCCTTGCGATCAGGATCGAGCAGGCGCTCAGCAAGGACCGGATACTCGAACTGTATCTGAATGAAATCTATCTCGGGTTCGGGTCTTACGGCGTGGCGGCGGCGGCGCTCAACTATTTCGACCGATCACTTGATGCGCTCACGATTCCGGAAGCGGCCTTTATCGCCGGGTTGCCGAAGGCGCCGAACAACTATCATCCGACCCGGCGTCCCGAAGCGGCGCAAGGCAGGAGAAATTACGTTATCGGGCGCATGCTCGAAGATGGTTATATAACGTCCGAACAGGCGGAGGCGGCCCGGGAAACGCCGCTGGTCATACGCGAACGCACGGGGGCGGCTGTCGCCGAGGCGGATTATTTCACCGAAGAGGTGCGCCGTACGCTTATAGACCGGTATGGGGAAGACAAGCTGTATGGCGGGGGGCTTTCGGTTCGGACGACCCTATCCTCGAATCTTCAGCAGATCGCCGACCGGGTGCTCCAGGCGGGGCTTGTGGCTTATGACCGTCGGCATGGGTGGCGCGGGCCGCTGGCTCACGGCAGCCGCGAAGAGGATTGGCGCGCGGTACTGAAAAGGACCCCCATCCCCGCAGGCGTCGCGTCTTCCCGTCCCGAA
>Ga0255767_1003704_pt1 | contig 12777 bp, 10 predicted proteins | sample 071ome_24_FD_179967 | JGI IMG/M metagenome (GOLD analysis project Ga0255767, IMG submission 179967) | Coastal salt marsh microbial communities from the Groves Creek Marsh, Skidaway Island, Georgia - 071402CT metaG (version 2) | ecosystem: Environmental > Aquatic > Marine > Intertidal zone > Salt...
GGCGTGTCGCGGGGTTGGGGTGTCTTGTCGTGTCGTCTGACGCTGTTGGTTGATTTTGTTTTCGACTGGATAGTAAAATCTGGAAGACGACGACATGACGACGAACGGAGAGGGACGAACGACGAGACGAACGACGAGGCAGACGACGAACAGAGCGACAAAGGGAGGGACGAACGAAAACGCGGGTGATGGGACGAATGGGGACGGACGAGGAAGGCGGATGCGGACGTTCGCGACGGAGGATGGGACGCGGCCGGTGAAGAGACCGAAAGGCGGGACGGCGGCTTTGGCGGTCGCGGCGGCTTCGACGGCCGTGAACAAGGCGAACGATGGGGTGAAGAAGAAGCTGGGGAAAAATGGAAAGAAGCCAAAGAGCTTGGCGATGATGGCGGTGTTGGCGGCGAGACAAAAGGGGGGACACGCGGCGCAACCAGCGCAACCGAGCAAACCGAGCGGCAAACCCAAGGAGAGCGTCGCAAAGGCGGCTGTCGTCGCGCCGGTGGTGACGAGCAAGGCGTTAGTGGTTGCAGATCCGATCGTCTCCACGTCCCAGGCGGCGCCGAAGAAGAAGGGTAAAAAGAAGACGGCCGAGGCGCCGCCAAAGCGCAAGTATTGGAAAATGGTCAATCTTGAGGGTGAGATATTCGCCGTCGGCGACAGCGCGTACGTCGTGAGCGAGAAGACGGTCGACTTTGAGGAAGATGAGGATGTACCATGTGCGGTGTGTGGTGAAGCGCCAGATGCGGATAAAATCATGCTCGAGTGCGACACGTGTCTTCGCGGCTGGCACATGAGTTGCCTGAAACCGCCCATGACAAGAGTTCCCGAGAGCGATTGGCATTGTCCGCTCTGTACGCGTGGAGGAGAAGCAGCGAGCGCGGTGCCACCGATTGAGAGCACCGCGCGCACTGCGTGCACGGAGTTTATGGCTGGACGGCTTCATTTGACTAGAATTGAACACATTTGGGAAGAAAACGGCGTGTATCAATTCGCTGGTAGATGGTACGCATTGCCAGAGGAGACCCACATGGGTCGACAGCCGCACATGCAGCATAGACGCGAGGTATTTCTCACGCACACAGTCGACGTCAACCCCGTCGATTGCTTGTTTCGGGTCGCCAAGGTGTACAGCCCGCAGGAGTTTAGGGACCAAGAGGAGGGATCTCACGATGCGTACGTGTGCGAGTACACCTACGACGCTGCGTTCCAACGGTTCAAACGTCGTGGAGAGTGGGGTGAAGAAGACGAATTCAGCGACGACGAACGGTTCGACAACGAACTCGATTGGAATGAAGAGGAGGATAACGAGTGGAACTCGAAGAAGAAAAAGGCGTCGTCGACGAAGGGTCGTCTCGCGGCGCTCACGGCTAGAAGGCGAGCCGAGAATGCCGCCATACAACTCGAGATTGCCGGTTTCGGCGGAAGCGCCATGTCTAGAGGAGGAAGAAGGCACCCGGCAACAGTCTTAGGTGGCGTGCGAGCGGTTCTTTCCCTCGCGTCGACGCCGGCAACCTTGCCATGCAGAGAGAACGAGAGAAAGCAGGTGTACGATTTTGTGCATGAAGCCATCATGGCTGGATCAAATAGCACCGGTAAGTGCCTTTATATCTCAGGTGTGCCGGGTACGGGTAAAACAGCCACCGTCCGGGAGATCATTCGCGTTCTCCGTTCGCAAGCACGCGGTGGTATGATTCCCAAGTTCAACCACGTGGAACTCAACGCGCTCAGACTTCAAACGCCCAAGCACGCGTACAGCACGATTGCGGAGGAGCTCATGGGCCAAAAATTCAGTCCAGATAAAGCAAGCATAGTGTTGGAGAAGAGATTCAAAGACGGCAAAGGGAGCGACGGTCGCGTGACGGTGTTGATTGTCGATGAACTCGATCTGTTGGTGACGCACCGTCAAGACGTGCTCTACAATATTTTTGATTGGCCGACGCACAAGAAGAGTCGCTTGGTGGTTATCGGTATCGCCAACACTCTCGACGTACCAGAGCGTATGCTTCCGAGAATTGCGTCACGTCTAGGAAGCAACCGCGTCTCGTTCGCACCGTATTCGTGGGAACAATTGAAGAAGATTGTCACGTCGCGCCTCGAAAGTGTTGAAGGTTGCAGCGAAGCATATGCCCCATCGACGCTGGATTTGATATGCAGAAAGGTTGCCTCTGTCAATGGTGATGCAAGAAGAGCTCTCGAGCTCGCCAGACGCGCAGCAGAAGTTGCTGAAGCTAGAATAAACGTTGAGAAGGTGACCAACGTGGGCGCTCAGCCGGTGCAAACGTCTCCGCTTGGCGCGACTGCTCGCGCCAAGGCGCGCACAGAAAAGGTGACCATGGACGACGTTCGTCAGGCGCAGAGTGAAATGTTCGACGGACCACACATGAAGTTGATTCACGCGGCGAGTTTCTATGAACGCATGTTCCTCGTGGCGTTGGTAAAATCGCTTCAGCGGGCCGGAACGACGACTGTAGACATGGGCAGCGTCATGCAGATGCTCCAGGTGATGTGCAAAGACCCTAAAGTCAACGTCGCAGAACCTCCAATCGGAAGTGGAGTTCGCATTGCGTCCAAACTGCGTTCATCACACTTGATCTTGACGGATTCTTCCACCGCCAGAAACATTCAACAAATTTCGCTTTCAGTGCCCGTGGCGGACATCACCTTTGCCCTGGTTGAAAACTGCGAGAACGAAGCGTGCGATATGCCGTGGGTTAAACTGATCTTGTAATTGATACATTTGCCATTCTAGACTTTCACTCACCGCTCCTAGCGCATCCAACTTGGTAAACTTGAGGTTGAAAACTTTTAATGCGCACCACACGCGAAGACTTGGAAACGAGGCACCCATCTCCTCAGAACTCGTCTCGTCGCCGCGCGTCGTCGCGCGAGCGATGCGCGAGCCATACGCGGCGAACGGTGAGATTGCTATCCCCGATCACGATCCCTTCGTCGTCGCGAATGACGCGTCGTGCAGCGGGCGCGACGCCGGCGTCGACGAAAGGACCATCGCGAGTTGGAACGTGGGGCTCTTCGGATTACGAAGTTTGTGTCGTCGCGACGACCCGTCGTCGAGGACTACGGATCAACACGGCGTTCGACGTCGTCGCGGGTACGGTTCCATCGGCGGCGTGCTTTCTGGTCTGCCTCGGAGGTGCGACGTCGTGTGTTTTCAAGAGACAAAGTTGACGAGTCGGTTGGACGTGAGCGACGTCGGACGAGACAATGATTGCGAGTGGGATTCAACGCATAGCGTGTGTAGCTTGAGAGGAAAAGAGGGGTATTCGGGAGTCGCCGTGTACTGGCGATGCAAAGAACTGTGTCCCGTCGCCATCGAGGAGGGTGTGTGCGGGAGCATTGGGAGTAGCAGCATATTCGCAAACTCAGCGGCGGCTTTCTCGGACGAACCAGATAAACAGAAGGCACTGGATGGCGAGGGGCGGTGCGTGTGGGTAGACTTTGAAACATTTGTGCTTTGCACCGTTTACGTGCCGGCAGTTTTCGGTGACCCGGCACTTGACGAAAAAGTTGCTGAGCGCGCCGAGTATAAAGCCAATTTCCTCACCGCGCTAGAATGGCGCATCTCTAGTCTTTTATCCTGCAACCGTAGAGTGGTGATATGTGGAGACTGGAACATCGCGCCGTGTTGGCGTACAGATCGCGCTCGAGAAGACGAGGCCGGTCAAGAACCGAAGAACCCATCGCGAGACTGGTTGAATCGTCAACTGTCTCAGGAGGGCGGCCTCGCCGACATTTTCCGAAGAGCGCATGCCGATGTCACGGACGCGTACACGTGCTGGAACGTCGCGAGCGGTGCACAACTGAGCAATTTCGGCTCTCGGATCGATTACTTTCTATGTGATGAATCGCAGACGCTAAAAAGTGTGCGACGAGTTGGCGTGGCCCAGAAACACGAAGGTTCGGATCATGCGCCGATTTTTCTATCTCTCGATCGAGACGTTTGGAAAGAAAAACGACCAGATCAAGTTGCGCCACCGCTCGCGTGTTCTTCAATATTCCGTGGCCGTCAAGTGAAAGTGAGTGAAATGTTTAGCGTCGTACAGAATTCTTCAGTAGAAACACCTGCAAGTCATGCGGTTGGTGAACCTGAACAAGAAAAAGTGAAAATGGCGACGTACGTCTGCAAACCAAAGCGGAAAAAAGCCCCTGAAGTCACGATGAAGAACTTTTTCGCAGTGAAATCGAAAAAGTTGGCGTCACAAGGCGATCACACTGGTGATGACAATCCATCACCCGTCGTCGTGGCTCCCTCGGAAGAATCCCGGACACCGAAGATGACACAACAAGAGGCGAGCGCCGCGTGGACAAACACGTTTGCTAAATTGGCTCTCCCAAAATGTCGTCACGGCGAAACGTGCAAGGTTCGCACTGTAAAGCAAAAAGACAACGCAAACTTTGGTAGAGTATTCTTCTGTTGCCCGCGACCTGCGGGCCCGAAGACGAATCCAGAGTGCGATTGCGGGTTTTTCCAATGGCGAAATAATCGCAAGTGACGAGCGACAAACAAAAAACACTACTACCGGTACCGTAGTGAGAGTTAACTTAAAATTTTCAACACCTACGTAGACAAAGCTCAACGCTTCTAAACTTCAACAACCTAGACTCAATTCAAATCGGGACCAATTCATCAATATTCATCAAAATAGAAAATGCAGAAAATGAGGATGCCGTTAGTCGTTTGTTGAGCGAACGTTCAGGTCAAGCGTCACACGGCGTCGGTGAGAAGATGACGACGATGCGACCGACGACGGGGGGATGGCGCGATGGCGGACCGCGGACGACGATGACGACGACGACGGCGGCGGCGGCGCGCGTGTCGGCGGCAGCGGCGGCGATGCGAGGGTCGAGAGAACCCGAGCGCGGCGGGCAGAGGTTTAGACGTGACCGCGCGCGCGGTGGGACGACGCTGCGGGCGTCGACGGAGCGCGCGTCGGTGACTTCGTGCGGTGGGGAATCATCGGCGGCGGGAATCGGCGGGAACGGTGGATGGATGGCGGGAGCGACGCGGGCGTGCGCGATTTCGGCGTGCGCGGCGGCGTGCGCTGCAGGAGTCGTCTTTGGAACGCCTTTGATCGCCGAGGCGAGGCGGACGGAAGGTGCGAGAGAGGAGAGCGCGCGGACGGAACTCATCGCGGAGACTGCGGAAGCCGAGGCGGCGCTCCAGGCGGAAGGGGCGACGGATCAGATGATTTTGGACGAGGCGTGGGAGCTCGTCTTTGACAACTTTCTACCGGCGCGCAAGTCAGAGTCCGACGGGTTTGATCGCGCGGCGTGGGAAGCCATCAGAGCGGAGCACGATGCAAACCCACCAAAGACTAGAGAGCAGGCGTATGATATGATCCGAGAGATGCTCGGGACGCTCGGGGATCGGTTTACGAGGTTCATTGAGCCGGACCAGTTTACTTCCATGTTGAAGTACGACATCACGGGAGTCGGTCTGAACATCTCGGAGGATTCCGACGATCCTGAGAAGATTAAAGTGCTCGGACTCGTGCTCGATTCGAGCGCGATGAAGGCTGGTGTCGTGCAAGACGACGTCATCGTCGCCGTAAACGGTGCATCCGTGAAAGGTTTGAGTGCTTTCCAGGTTTCGTCCCTCATCCAGGAGGCGAACGGAAAGAAGGTCGACTTGACCATCTCGAGAAAAGATGTAGACGCACCGATGACGCTCTCTCTAGAACGCGATGACGGTTATTCTGCGCCCTCGAGCCCTGTGAGCATGCGATTAGAGGGTGGCCACGTCGGGTACATTCGCCTTCGTGAGTTCAACTCACTCGCTGAACGAGACATTGCGCAGGCAATCAAAGACTTGAGAAAGCAAGGCGCGGATTCGTACATCCTGGACCTTCGAGATAACCCTGGTGGCTTAGTGCAGGCTGGTGTTGAGATTGCGAGGTTGTTTTTGCCTCCCGATTCCACCATCGCGTACACCGAAGGCAGAGTCGTCGCTGGTGGCGTGAAGCGAGACACTGACGTCTCGGCGACGAAGACGGTGAGAAACGGATCAAACTCTGAGCTTCCAACGAAACTTAAGGCGATCACGTCGTCTACAAGCGCCCCACTCGTGGACACTGAGGTTCCTCTCGTCGTCTTTGTCAACGGTAGAAGTGCGTCGGCGAGTGAAATTCTCACCGGCGCCTTGAAGGATAACTGTCGAGCCACTGTCGTCGGCAGCAAGACTTACGGCAAGGGTCTCATTCAGAGTGTCTACGAATTGAGCGACCTGAGCGGCATGGTCCTCACCGTGGGTAAGTATGTAACGCCCGGTCTCGTCGATATCGATCAGACGGGCATTTCGCCAAACTTCCCAATGTTCCCGGGATTTGACGCAGCCAAGGCTGAGATTGGCGCATGCAAAGTGCCGCCACGTTATTAAGCAAGCTTAGAAGAGGTAGTACGTACAATGCTATGACAATACACGCGCTATAGTTGCTAAATCGTCCGCTAACGCGCGCTACAAAACCACGTTGAGACGGGCGCGAACATTCTACGAAGCGCTGGAACTTTGGATACTAATTTCTCATCCAGCATCGACCACACGTCTCTGTGATAGTGCGCGGTGTCGAACCTCGTGTACTTGATTCTATAAATCGTGTTGTCTTTGCAGTGGTACCTCGAACGCAACCACGAAATGTACGCGAGGACGCGAGTCACCGAGCGTCTTCTTGATGAAAATAAATCCAACAGCATCGGTGTTAAAAGTGAAATCTCAATCGTCGCGCAGATGGCGAGCGCGAGCTCCATGTTCGCTTGCATTTGCTGAAAGACTCTTCCCATTCCGAGCTTGCTCCAGTACCCCTTACCATCGTCGTCGCCGTATAATTTTGATGCAGTGGTCGCGAGCTGATACGCCGACAAGATGCAAAACGGCGCCAACGCCGGGGCGTTGCTCGTGCCCCGTGGCATGGCCAAAACGATCGACCCGTACACAATGTATTGAAAACCATTCGATGCCACGCATTTCGACACTTCCGTTCGAAGCGCCGCAGCGTCTCGTCGTTTTAAAGCTGGCGTCAACGTGTACAAGATTCGATAACAGAGTGCCATCATGGACGAAACGACGCACACGCGCAGCGCATCATCGGCGCGTTGGCGTATGAACGCCGGCGCGACGACGGCAAACGTCGTCGCGACGCCGCACGCGAGCGAGGTTGCGCACAAAGCCGCGAACACCGCAGTTCTAAAGTCCCAAGAGTTCGGTCGCGAGGCTTTCATTTCGCGAGCGCAACTGTGGCGTTTTCAGTTGGACGGATCGCTCGACGAACGACATAACCAGACGCTGGACCCGACCTCGATCGTACCGCGCCGGACATGGCGGTGACGATTCGACGAACCCGGTCGAGGGCGTGCAGACCCTCCGCGCTGATTCTCCTCGCGTTCGGCGCGTTCGTCGCGGTGATTTCGTTTGAATACTCTGGCGACAGTCGTGGCCCATCCTTCATAGATGACGAAGGGATACGACGGTTCGCGCCACCGTCGCCGCCCGCGGCGTCGTGGCTCTCAGGATGGTTTGATGGATGGGATTTCGGCGCGGCGCAAGAGGTGGCTGAGATTTCGTCCGAGGAGGTAGAGAGTTTATGCGCATATTGCGACGCGTTTGGCGATTTTTTCAAGAGCGACAAGTTTCGTAAAGGCGGGGCTCTCGGACGAAAACCAAAGGGATTAGAGCTGGCGAGCGGAAATGGAAAATTGCTGACGTTTCTCAGAGAAGAAGGGGCGTGCGATGTCGTCGGTGTGGATCCGCGAATCGCAAATGTGCGTAATCAAGCGGGAACGTTGCTCGCGAGCGGAGCGGCGCAAGTCGCGCATTTGACAAAGCTTCCGTATCGGAGTAATCACTTCGATTATCTGATTGCGATCGAACCGTTCGGGAAGATTGGGCTTCCGGTTATACCTAGAAATGTCGATCCAGTGTTGAACGAGGCGACTCGTGTGGCGAAATTAGGGGCGACAATGGTGTTTGCGGCGCGCACCACTTTAGACGGGACCGCGGTTTTGAGCGGAGAAACGGATGGGTTCAAGTCACGAAGGTGGTGGATGGATACCTTTTGCGCCCACGGATGGATTGAAAATACTAAGATGTACGCCCAGCTGTTGGACCAGGCGTCGCCGGTGAAGCTTGATGTCGGTCAGTCAGAGACGTCGGGTCCGCGTAACTGGTTCGTGTTGAAACGAGTGAAAAAGTCAGTCAAGAGCAAAAAATGTAGGTGCACGGTTCCAAAAGGTAGGGACGCTCGGAAATTTTGCGGGGGCGAAGGTAGGAAAAACGCACGGGATGAGGTTAAGGCGTTGTGGAAGGTGATGCGTAAATCAAAAAAACATCAGCATCATCGTCGAGGAAGTTGACAGATGTTCGTTTATTAGCGCCCAAGCCGAGTCGAGTTTAATGCACATTGAAATTCACAGTCTGTCTAACTATGTCTGGCGATGTACAAGCCTGAAAGAAGAGCGAATAGCATACAGCAGCACTAGTCATCAGATTACTGGGGCCGGATGGGCGTAATCTAACTGTCTTAGCAGCGTCTGCACTTCTCGAGACATGAGGCGAATAAGACCCCAAAACCGAGCGACCAACCTAGTAATATAAACGGAGAGCACGAGTGTGACGAGTGCTAATATCCTCGGCGTCACTTCCTTCACCAAGATGAAATCGCTCACTCTCCAAGCGATTCCCAAGCAGCAGAACAACAAGTACCAGCACGTGAGACTTGGATTGTACATTCGCGCGCCGATGAAACCGCCCAGCGGCCCAAACAATAGAATGGCAATGTAATCTGCACCTGAGAGCGCGTAGAGCACGCACATGACGACGTCTATGAGCGCAAACAACCGCACAATCTTGCTCAACTGCCGCGCCATGACAAACTGTTCCAAATCCAACGCAAAGGCACCCTCCTCGTCGCCCAATTCTCTCGCAAACTCACGCTCCATCGTCTCTCGCACCGATTGATCGTCCCAAAGCGCCCCAGAGAACGCAAACACACCCGTTGGTGTCGTCACAAACGTCGCTCCTTGTCCAGGCCGTCCACTCACCGGTATTCCTTCCGCGGGCGGCGTCGCGAACGTCGTCGCGCTCACCAACCTCGGCCCCGCCACGGGCGACTCTCCGCTCGTCGTCGCCGCGCGCGTCCTCGTCGACGTCGTTGACTCCGCGGGTTTACGATCACTCGGCAACGTCGTCGGCATACCGTCCACGATCACCGCCGTCGCATCCGGTGCGCCCACCGTCGTCTCGGCGTCCCCGAAGGATTCATCATCCGCGCCGTACACCGCGTCGCGCATTCTTCAACTCACACTCACTCACTCACGCGGGCGCGTTTACGAGCCGCTCGAACGACGACGGAAAGACTCAAAAGAACGCGCGCGCGCGCACCGTCTCGCGATGACGCGCGTCTCTCTCTCTCGCGCGCGAGAGAATCGCCGATTCTCGCGGGCGATTCGGGCACACCGGTACAAAACCGATACTCTGGAAATCCTAGACCTATGTATCTAAACTTATCGTACTGTTTACACATAAGTACTTAGCACATAACATCGGACGTATCCGAGACGACTCGTCTCGGAAAATACGAAGCGACGCGACGTTTCGATCGGTCGAGGGACTCGTCGACGCGCGAACGAGCGACCGGACGAGCGAATGAACTCTTCGACGACGACGACGACGACGACGCGGCGACGAATGACGGCGGTGGAACCCGGGGACGAGATTGGAAACGGGCGGTACGTCGTCAAGGAGGAAATCAATCGAGGAGGCACGGCTGTGGTGTATCGAGGATACGACAGGGCGCTCGAGACGGAGGTGGCGCTCAAAGTCATGATGGTCGAGGGCGTCGGCGCGGAAGGCGGCGCGCGCGATGGACGAAGGGTTCGGATTCCGCTCGAAGCGGTGAAACGGGAAATCAAGTACGCGACGAAGATTGGGAAAAAGAGCGCCGGGACGCGGGTGGTGCGATTATTAAACGTTTTGAGTCACGGCGAGGCGTTGGTGCTGATTTGGGAGTTGGCAAAGGGAGTGGACGTGTTGGATCTGATTAACGGTTCGGGTGGGAAGTTGGAGGAGGAGCGGGCGCGCGAGTTGTTTTCGCAGCTCGTGGAGGCGTTGAGGATGATTCACGATAACGGGTTTTGTCATCGAGACGTAAAGCCGGAAAACGTCATCGTGTGCGCGGATGGAAACTTAAAATTGATTGATTTTGGTTTGGCCAAGGGTGTGGAGAGCGCGAAGACGCGCGCGATCGGGACGCCCGATTATATGGCGCCGGAGCTATTGGCGAAGAGCGATGACGACGGAAACGCCGTCGAAACGAGATACGACGCGAAAGCCGTGGACGTCTGGGCCAGCGGAGTGATGCTCTACATTATGCTCACGGGAAGATACCCGTTTCAAGATCCACAGAGACCGAACAACGTGAAAACAACGCTTCAAAACGTCTCCAAAGGGAACATGATACCATTCACGGTGCACGTGTCATATGCGGCGCGCAATCTCATTCAGATGATGCTCGATCCCGACCCAGCGACTCGCATTACGCTCCAAGACGTCTCCGAACACGAGTGGGTCGCGCCAAAGGATAATCAAAAGAAGAAGCGCGCAAAGAGACGCGGCGTCTTTCACCGATTGAAAACGGCATTTCGTAGCTTGACGTCGCTTTGATGGTTGTATAGAATATCCAAGCTCAAAAATACAAATTACAGTTTATTACAAAACCAAAAATTCAATGAAAAACAAATACTCACGTCACGTTATTGCCCCACTCAAACGCTTGCGTGGGATGGGTTCGATGGTCCCGCATCGTGTTGACTCGCTTCGGTGTACGGAAGCTGCACGACGATGACTTGTCTACCATCCGTTGGGCCCATGGTTGACAACTCGATGTGCGATGGACGCGTCGGCGATCCGTCTGACGACGTAGACGGCGCCTCGTCCACGCGTTGACTTTGTGCGGCGTTTGCAGCCGCGACACCTTCGTTCCACGGGAGAACCGACGCTCGACAATTTGGACAAGTTTGCGACGACCTCAACCAAAGGTCTGCGCACTCTTGATGGAACAAGTGACGACAGTGTGGCATTCGTCGTAATGCGTCGCCGTCGTTGTAGTCCTCCAAGCAGATTGTGCACGTCGGCTCTTCGCCCTGTCGCTTCAATTCCTCCGCCTGTTCGGCGTCGAACTTGATCACTTGAAGAGAGGTTATGACACTCGGCGGTGTCCCGACTTGCGATCCCCGACGACCATGCTGTTCATCGACCTGAGCGAAGACCCTTTGCATTCTCAACTGTCTCACGTATCGTCGCCAAAAGTATCTCTTGACAAAAGTGACGACTACGCAAATGGTCAAGCTTACAAAGAGAACAATCGCCATCGATAAAACCGTCGGAGACTTTGAGTCCCAGCGCGAGCTCGCCGTGTCAATGCTGATCCTAATCTTCGCCGTGCCGTCCTTAGAGAATCTCTTGTTGAACACTCCGACGTACACGTCTCCGCCGCCTCGCGATTCGATCTGATCGGGTGAAAATCTGACAGAGCTGTAACCACCCTCGAGTAATCCAGTGTACGCGTAGTCTGAATCGTCCAGAGTCGGCGCGCTGCCAAAATTAACCAATAAAAAGAGTTCTCCCCCGCTCTCACTCTGCCATTCGATGGTAATTTCGACTCCACGGCTGTCAGCGCGATCAAGGTCTTCGATCAGGCTTGCTCTCGTCACGAGCAACGAGCCCGCGGGAACTTCCAAGAGCTGTGATCGCGCAATGTCACCAAAAGACACGAATCTATCGCGACAACTCGGACCGTAAGCCACGGAAACGCCGTCAGACAGGACGGCATCGGAACATTCGCATTTCGCGTTGTCCCCCGTCGTCAAGCCCGTGCGCAGGCAGACGCCTCTATTCCCGCAGTCCCACGGGCAAAGGGGAGCCGGGCTCGTTCCGTCATCTGTCGATCTCACTCTGAGCGTGTACGCCGCGTCTACGGAGTACGTCTCTGATCCAGTCTGTTTCGACAGCTCCGGCGCGTTGTACACTCTAAATCGATACCTCCCGGCTGTGGCGCCGACAACCTTGAGCGATTGATAATCCGCCATGTGACCCATCTCTTCCCTATCAAAACTCATCCACAGACGATTCCCATCCTCAACCTCGTGACCCATCACGCGATCACCGTTCGCCGTTGCATTAATTTTCAAAACCGGCGTCGGAATCCCGCTCGTTCTCTCCAACTCCACCACGAAATCCGGATCGTACTGCGACGTCACGTCAAAGTAAAAGTACGCCTCCCCGCGCCGCGCGAGCGCGAGCGACACCGCGGGCGCCCCCGGAACAATCTCCGTCGCCGCCGCGGTATCATCAAACGACGTCCAATCGCTACCGCTCGACGCCAACGCCCCGACGACGGCGCACGCCGCCACGAGCGACGACACCCACGCGTTCGACGCGCCCGTCGTTCGACGCCGCCCGGCGCCTCTCATCCTCCACCGCGTCGACATCCGCCCCGACCGCGGGAAGCAAGCCGAACCACCGACGGTTTCCCGCCGACGCGACCGATCGCTCGACCCGCGTAATTCTCGCGCTTTTTTTTTCGCCGCCCCCGTCGCCGCCGACGCGACCGACCGACCCGACCGACCGATCGAACGCGCGAGTCGCACCCTCCGTCTGTTCGCGCGAAAAGAGTCCCTCCCTCGAGACGCCGCCGACGACGGAACGCGACGCGACGCGGGAAACGACGCGGAGAACCGCGAGGGGAGTCAAAAAAAAACCCGCGCGCG
>Ga0255767_1003708_pt1 | contig 12767 bp, 6 predicted proteins | sample 071ome_24_FD_179967 | JGI IMG/M metagenome (GOLD analysis project Ga0255767, IMG submission 179967) | Coastal salt marsh microbial communities from the Groves Creek Marsh, Skidaway Island, Georgia - 071402CT metaG (version 2) | ecosystem: Environmental > Aquatic > Marine > Intertidal zone > Salt...
CGGCGCGGGGAATCAGATCAAACTTAGTTCCGTCCCCTCCCCAGCTAAAACAATCTGGCTCTTTGATAACGGAAAACGCGCAGCCGTCGCCCAACACAACAACGTCCACACAAACTTACATGATGGCGGAGCACAATTTTCCTTTTTGGACGGGCATTCACAAAGGTTTCGAAACGAGGCTTATTGGGATTTCCATTTGAATCGTGGAAAACAAGATCATCCTGAACTACATTGGCTCCCTTCTCACTAATGACCATAAACTTACCTTCCACCCCATGAACAATTCAAAACCTACATATTGACGTTAACTTTATAAAGAGTCTAAACTACCTCAACCAAGCAATACACCCAAGCCGTAAACACGACTATTGGATAGTGTCTAATATCAATATGCCCTACGGCCACCTAAATAAATGGGAACTCAACATATGAAAAAAACCAAGCATGATAAAGGTCTGCTGCTCTTGTTTAGCGGATGGTATCTGATCTGTAGTTTAGTGAGTCAGGCAGCTGTCCTGGACGATTTCAATGACAATGACAAGACGGACTGGACAGACTTCACGTTTGTGGACGGTTTTGGTTTACCCACCGAATCGGGTGGCCAGTTCAAATTCGAGCTACCGCCGGCAGGCCAGGACATTTTCACAGCCAGTCAGAAAACGAGTGAGTTGTTCGAACTGAAAGATGGTCGCACCATCGAATTCACCGTCGATATGGTGGAGAGTGCAGGTGAAGATTCCTTTGCCGTGCTGGCCTTCATCCCAAATACCGGAGGCAACAATCCCGGCACGCTCGCTGGATACGGACTCGCCAAAGATCCGACCGATGTCCTGATCACCAAGGGCATTCAAAAGTATTTCATCGCAGATGACGGAGAAGGCGCCAGCCTCCAGAATGAAAACATTCGTCTCTCACTCACCATGGCCGCATCCGGCGGAAATGTGGAAGTCACCGGAAAAATCATCGACATCGCCACGGAAAATGTCCTTTGGGAAAACACAGTAGTGGACACACCCGCCAGCGATGTGATGACCGACGGTACAGATGAACCCGCCGCACCATTCATCACAACAGGTTACTTTACGCTGTATTGCTACCAGCAATTCAACGGAGCAACCCCTCTCTACTCGCTCAGCTACGACAACGCCACCGCAACCATCACCGACAACGCGGTCGAATCAGTCATCGACAACTTCGATGACAACGACAAAACAGACTGGAGTGATTTCACATTCGTGGATGGATTCGGGTTGCCAACAGAAGAAAACGGACAGTTTGTTTTCGATCTTCCCGGGGCCGGACAGGACATATTCACCGCCAGTCAGAAGATCAGCCGGGAAATCACATTGAGCGATGGACAGACGGTTGAGTTAAAAGTGGACGTCGTGGAATCCACCGGCGAGGACACGTTCGCGGTGTTGGCCTTCATCCCCAACACAGGCGGGAACAGCCCCGGCACACTGGCCGGATACGGACTCGCCAAGGATCCGACAGATGTCCTCATCACAAAAGGCATTCAAAAATATTTCATCGCGGACGATGGTGAAGGAGCCAGCCTGCAGAATGAAAACATCACCCTGTCCCTAAAGCTGACTGTGGACGGCAGCAATGTTCACATCACCGGGACCGTCATCGACAAGGCCTCAGGTGACACACTTTGGGAACAAACCGTCATCGACACACCCGCTGCAGACGTCATGACGGACGGCACCGACGAACCCGCAGCCCCGTTCATCACCAGCGGTTATTTCACACTTTATTGCTATCAACAATTTAATGGCGCTGACCAATATCGTCTTGTCTACGACAATGCCGTTTTGGTGGCACCTCCGGTTCCGGATAAAATTGCGCCGACCATCTCGGACATCCTGCCTGCGGCATTTGCCAACTTCCTGCCAAACAACGCGGAGGTGTCCTTCACCGCAACAGATGATCAGGACCTTACCGACGACAGTGTTGCCATCACGCTGAATGGAACGACCTACACAAGCGCCAATGGATTAACCGTTTCGGGAACGGGCAACACGAGGTCCGCAAGCTTCGGGAATCTGGAGATCAATACGGATTACACCGCCACCCTCCAGGCGACTGATTCCGAGGGTTCCACGACCACGCGGACAATCTTTTTCGACACATTTCTTTCTTCGAACCGTGTGATCGAAGCCGAAGATTACGACTTTGATGACGGGCTTTTTATCAACGATCCTGAGCCTTCCTTCGAAGGTTTCTACAGCCCGGAAAGCTACGCGCTGCAATTTGGCAGTGAGGAAATTGACTTTCATGACACACGCGAGAACGCCGATGCGGAGGACAACCCCTATCGCGAACCGGACGGTGCCCGCACCCAGCGATCCCGCGACATTGTGCGCGCCAAATTTTCCGCAAAAGGTGGATCGGCCCAGGATGTGTATGATTATGACATCGGCGATATCGCTTCGGGAGAATGGATGAATTACACACGCAATTTCTCAGAAGGAAACTACATGGTCTACCTTCGTGAATCCCTGGCCAACATGCACAATGGCGGTGAAAGTCGCCTGGAGCTGGTCACTTCCGGAACAGGAACAGATTCTCAGGAGACGCAGGTGCTTGGTTCATTCCTGGGAGAACTCACCGGATTTCAATACCGTAACTTCCCCCTGACAGACAGCACAGGATCCCCTGTGATTCTCCAGTTAAACGGTGTGACGACTCTCCGCCTGCATCAAGTGACGGCTGACCCAGGTGACGGAGCGCGCCTGTTGAACTACCTGATTTTTGTGTCGGTGCCCGATCCCGGATTGCAACGTGCCACGGTGTTGGGATTGGTCCCCAACAATGGTTCCACCGTCCGAAGCGTTCAACCCACCATCGAGGCTTCACTGGTGAACCGGGACACTTCCGTCAATGTGGATTCGGTGCAATTAAGCGTCAATGACGAGCTCGTTTCCGCCAATGTCACGGCAACCTCAAGCGGCGCCAGCGTTTCTTACACACTCACCTCACTACCCAAATCAGGAGCGGTCAATACAGGAGCCATCAGCTTTACCGACAGTGACGGCGAGGAGATCACCAAAACATGGACCTTCACCATCGAATACAGCAGTTTGGATCCGGCCAAAGCAATCAGCGGCAATGGCACTTCATCCGGATTGAATGTCCGGGTTGTTCAAGCGCCCGCCGGATCGATCATGGAAAGCACTCTGGTCAGAGCGGAAGAACAACTCAAGCAAGACAGTTCCATTGAGATTGAGCAGGAAACGAGCATAGTCGACTCGACCATCAATTACAGTCAGAACGAACCTGGCAGCGCCGACGGTCATTTCCCTGATGATGCTCAGTTCCCGGGACTTGAAGAATCATTTCATGCTGACTTTTTCACCACTGAGGTCACGGCTTATCTGGATCTCGCCGCAGGCACCTACCGTTTTGGCACGCGCAGTGATGATGGCTACAAAGTGCAATGCGTGACGGACTTCAGTCAAGTGGACACCGCACCCCTTGCGTTCTGGAGTGGTGTCGCCAATGTCACTTACGATTTCGTGGTCTCACGCAGCGGACTGTATCCCTTCCGCCTGGTTCACTATGAACAAGCAGGCGGCGCACACCTGGAATGGTTTGTCGAGGATCTTGGTTCAGGGGAAAGAACACTGATCAATGCCGACAATTCGCCGATCAAAGCATATACAGAATTCGAAGCAACCATCGAACTCGCTCCACCTGTCCTCCACGCGCCGGTTCGGACAGCAAACAACCTGGAGATCACTTGGGATGGCGGCGGTGCACTCTATGCCTCTCCTTCCCTGGAGGGACCATGGACGGAGGTGGCTCAATCATCTCCGGCTACTGTCACCATTGAGGTGTCCGGCAACAAGTTCTTCCGTGTCGAGCGATAAGTCGACAAACAAACGGATTCTGAACCGAATAATTTAATCAATCATCCCCTTGAGCGCATGGATCGCTTGAGGGGATTTTTTTGCAGGTACCCTTACCATTTTTGTCCCCAGGACTGGAATGCTTCGGCGATGTCGTTACCGTAACCTCCATACCAACTGTAACCGTTTCGACGTTCCATACCGATTTCATTGTAATCATATTTCTTAATGCCATCCCGATCACAAAAGAATGGTCGATTGGTTTCGATTTCATAGAACCTTGCCCATAAAACGTCGGCATCCGGATCCCGAACAGCAACCCGCCCCACATCCGGCTTCTTTTCAAGTCGAATACCATGTACCTTCGACACCGCATACCATTCAGCGCCGGAGCGGATGGCACGCTTTACGGCAGGACCGGGGTTATCCAGTTTCATGAGAAACCGCAGAATCCCGGCGCTTTCGCCACCGCTCAGAGATTCCAGTTCATACGACCTTGCAGGGCGTGGCTCAAACGTCACCGCATCGTGTTGGGCGCACCAGACGGTGAGTTGCCCATTCACTTTGATCTGACAACCCAAAATACACTGAATCCCTTTTTCAATGGCCGTTCGAATGCTGACACGTCTTTCCTTACCGACAAATTCATACGCCGCTTCACCAGACACCTCTTGTAAGAATTCCAGGATCCGTATCATTGAGTTGTCATTAAACGTGATATGTCGAGGGTAACCATTCCCTGGCGGAAAGTATTGAGGCCAACCACCGGTGGGATATTGCGCTTCAAGGATATGGTCCAATCCTTTCAGAAACCCATCACGAAACCGCAACTCATCGGATGCATTGAAAGCCCGGGCAAGAAAACGCAATTCACCGGTCGTTGCCCCGTTATCGAATGTTCCGCGAAGGTCGTTCTTTGCGCCATCATACGGCTTGGTGGCGGTGTCGCCATTCTTGGGCCAACTGCCATGAGTTGATTGCCAGCTCAGAACGTTGTCCGCGATCCGAATGCCTTCTTCCGACCGCATCCAATCGGCGCTTTGACGGACAAAGGCAGATGGAACCGTCGCATGCGCCAAGGGCGTGCAAATAACTCCGAGTATCAACAAGCAAATTCGTGTTTTCATTATATCCTGAATCTTCATTTGAACCATTCGTCAACCAAACGTTCTACTTCCTCGCTTGGGAAAGTCGGTCCAAAACATTTCGAGTGATCTGTTCCACGACAGGATCCTTTCCAGCCAAGCCATGTGCCCAGTCCGTGCTGCCGCAGGTAAAGACTGTTCCGCCTCGGGTATAGACTCCCAGAACTGCATGTCCTTCCCGGCCATTCTCCCATTGATCATACCACTGGCAATCATCGGGATGCCATTTGGCGGGAGCTGAGCCGAGGATCTGAAATGTTTTGGGAGTGCCATCCTTGAATGTCGGCACCGGCAATCCATCCTTCCATTCCATATCGCACCCATCACATTCATACCCGACAATGGTGTCCTTGCCACCAAAAGCATCGTCACGTTTCAATGCTGTTTGGGCAAAAACCCAATGATCCGGACGATGCACGGTGTAAGCGCCGCTGCCCTCCATGTATTGTCCGTGACTGCGGTGATACCCTCCCCACAGGAACCCAACCCCCGTCAGAGTGTTCTCGGGACGTTCCACCAGGTGATGGCTCCAAAGTGATGACAACAAACCATACTCTTCCCTGGCCTGATAAACGGGATCCGAGTGGTAGTTTTGCTTCCAACAAGTCGAGGCACGCCCACCTTCCTCATTACGAATCTGCCAGCAACAGGTGTTCCCACTGAAAAACGCCACATTGCCCCCGTTGCCAATGAAGGTTTCCAAATGATCCCGCATGGGAGCCGACCAATACTCGTCATGCCCGACACTGAGAACCAGATTGTAATGATCCAGCAATTCAGGATGAAACTCCAAATCATTGTTCGCAGCATAATCCAGAAAATAACCATTGGATTCCGCCCATTTCACAAACGCCTGTTCCCATCGCCCAAACAAACTGCTCGGTGGACGTTCAAACGAAACACGATGTCCCTGATTCCCAGCTGTTCCGTGATATCCATACAAACTGAAACCACCCCAGTTGTTGTAGGCATTGTAAGTGTTTGTGGAAAGTTGCAGAAGAATCCTGGTGTCCCTCCCGGGATGAGCTGATCTGACGATAAAATAACAGGAACCTTCCGATTGCCTGATATTGCGTTGCACATACTTACCCCCTCGATCACGCACTCTAAACCGAACTTCATAATAACCGGATGGTTGATCCTCCGGAATGGGAACTTCCACCGCAACCGGCCAAGCACAACCATGCGAGGAAGCATTTTCAGGCACCGGATACTCATGGCCCGCGATCCCCTCGCGAGACCAAACCTTGCTGACCTCGCCCCCCAGTCTCACGATTTCCGCCGAAAATTCCGCAGCGGATGTCGAGACATGCAAGGACAGGGTTTCACCCGGCGCATAACTCACCTTACCGGCATACCCCTCGACAAAAAGGGGACGCGGCTCCTGTGCCATTACGGTGATGGTGGAAAGAAGCAAACCGATGGTCAGAAAAACAACGCAATCAGGCCAACTCAAAAATAGATAACGAAATAATAACATAATCAGTTTGGTGTTTATGTTGAATCAATCAGGTTCCCCCGAGGTCACTGGTCGGTGTCGGGGAATTTGTGCCCTGAAATCTCCGAGCCACGGCCAAAGCAGGCGCTCACTCAGATCCACTTCCTGCACACATACCGTCCCCCACTCTTTGGCCTGGGCCATGACACTTCCGTCCTGACCATAGACAGCCGAAATCATCCAATTCCGGGAAACATCTTCGTAGGTGCTGCTGACAAGGTAGACGTGATTTTCGCATGCTCGTGCCCGTGCCAGTTCCGGATTGCATCCCCAAACAGGCCAGGCAATCACTTCCGCCCCACGATTACTCAATTCACGAGCAACTTCCGGAAAAAAACCGTCGTAACAAACCATCATTCCCACTTTACCGAATCGGGTTTCAAAAACAGGATAATCACTACCGGGAGAAATGCCCTTATCAAACTCGCCATCTGGCAGGCATACCTTCCGGTATTTACCCGCCACCTTGCCATCGGGGCCGATCAGCACCGCCACATTGAACAATTGATGCCGGTCACGTTCGACCAGTCCAGCCACAATGTATAGGTCATGTTTCTTTGACAGCGTGCCGAAATAGTCGGTCGAAGGTCCCGGAATGCTTTCGGCACTATCCACGAAACTGGCTCCCGTCCCCGCATACGTCAGGGTTTCTCCCAAGACCACCAAATCAGCCTCCTGTCGCACAGCATCTTCGATGAAAGGCGCATATTGTTGACATGCTTCCAACGAGGTTTTTGCCCCCCTTGGGCGGTGATGAACTGCGGCAAATTTCACTTTTCTGGGTTCGGGTATTTCCACGGGCGTCAACGTGATGTCACTCCATTCTATCTTTCCTCCGGGAGCCCACAACAAATGCATCTCCAACTGCGCTTGCGCCGTACCGGGCGGCACGTCATACACACCCGTCATTTCAAACCAACCGTCCGTGCCGGGTTCCGATGCTTGAGGATACTCAGGCTCAGGTGTGGCAATCACCCCTGTGGAATATCTGCCCACCACATTCGCCGGACGTGCAACCACTTTCCCTTCTTGATCCAGCCATTGAATGCGAGACATAACACTCCGTCGGGTCACAGAGATGTCGGTGGCACGACACCAAACTGAGAAGCGATAACAACCCGAATCCGTCACGGGCACTCTCTTCTGCCACCAACCATGCAGCCCCTCACGTGAGTCAGCTTGAATGACAAGCGCCCCCTTCCCTGCTTTTCCTCCTTCCGGATCAAACTGAAACTGTGGGCGAATTTCATCCCTCGGCGCAACCGGCGCCCACCCGTCAGCGGAAGAGGCTTGAACGATCAAACAAGTAACAACACACCCTAAAGCAATGACAAACGATTTCATATGAGGAAGGTCCAATCATGACAAAACTAAAAAAGAAATCAAGGCTCCCCTATCGTCAAAGCCAGCATCAGGCGTCATTCAATCATTAAAGAAAACCTCAGACCACATGAAGACGCCGGCGAGCCATCCCGCGCAGGACGGGACAGCTACTTGTCTCGCCCTTAGAATCCTGTCCATCCTGTTAATTCCGCAGATCTCGCGACTGCGGCGGCTGTCAAATAACAACTCACCTAAAACGACAAGTGGCCACTCTTTTGCAAGAGCAGCTACACCGGCAGGGCACATCTCAGTTCCTTCTAAAAATATATGTGTGAGCCGAGAGCCATGTGGAGTGCGTTTCTGCTCCTTCAAGGAATCAAGTGAGATGCGCCCACACCGGTACATCCCGCCAAGTCACTCTTGTCCTGTCATACCCTCTGAGCTAACATCAAGCCATGAATCTCCTTCGTATCGTCCTGATAGGTGGCTTGTGGGCAGCTCTGCAGATTCCGGTCTCCAAGGCTCAGGAATTCGAACTCGGAGTGGCGCAAGTGGACGTGACACCTGATTATCCGGTTCGATTGAGCGGCTTCGGTTTTCGCCGGGAAGAATCAGAAGGTGTTACACATCGCATCTGGGCAAAAGCATTGGCCATCAAAGATCCCGCGAAAGGTGCCGCAGTGGTGATCACGGTGGACAATTTGGGGATCCCTGCGGAAATGACTCAAGAAGTGGCGCGCCGGTTAAATCAAGCCGTTGATTTGCCCCATCAGCGCCTCGCGATCACCGCCAGCCACACCCACACCGCGCCCATGCTTACCCAGGTGGCACCAACTCTTTTCGGAACTCCCATTCCAACAAAACATCAAATGAACATTGATCGGTACACACGCGAACTGACTGATCAATTGGAGGCAGTCGCTCTGTCAGCCATTCACAACCTTCAGTCGGGACGTTTGGAATGGACTCAGGGAGAAGTTGGTTTTGGCAAGAACCGACGCACGGCTGGAGGTCCGGTGGATCACGATCTCCCCATGATGGTGGTGCGCGGTGATAACGATGACCTGCGCGCCATTTGGTTCAGTTATGCCTGTCATTGCGTCACTCTGTCCAACAACAAAGTATCCGGTGATTGGGCAGGTTCGGCACAGATCGAAATTCACAAACATCATCCGGAAGCAGTGATCATGGCTTCCATTGGTTGTGGTGCAGACCAAAACCCAGACTCCGGCGTTACCAGTGACAAAGTGGAAATGGCCGATGCACAAGGCCTGCAAATCGCACAAGAAATCGACCGGTTGCTCCGACAACCGCTTACGCCCATCCAGGGGCCTCTGAACATCCAACTCACAGGCATCCCTTTGGCATTCGACACCCCCAGAACACGACATGAATGGGAAGAACGCGCGCAACAAGACAACGCCATCGGACACCATGCACGGGCGAACCTTGCTCGTCTGGACCGGGGGGAAACGTTGCCCGACCACATTGATTACCCCATCCAAACCTGGCTTTTCGGAAATGACCTTGCGATGGTTTTTCTTCCCGGCGAAGTGGTGGTGGATTATTCCTTGCGACTGAAGCGGGAGTTTGATCCACGTCGATTGTGGATCAATGCCTATGCCAATGATGCACCCTGCTACATACCCAGTGAACGCATCCTGAAAGAAGGTGGCTATGAAGGAGGCGGCGCCATGATCTATTACGATCAGCCCAACCAATTCGCTCCCGGACTGGAGCAGCAAATCCTCGATGTCATTCATGAACAAATCCCCGAATCATTCAAAGTTCCCGAAGGCACAGATGGAAGCGCCCCCCTGCCACCGGAAGCCTCCTTGCGATCCATTCTAATGCGTCCCGGCATGGACATCGAACTGGTCGCATCCGAGCCCATGGTGGTGGATCCTGTCGCCATTGACTGGGACATCGATGGGCGTTTGTGGGTGGTGGAAATGAATGATTACCCTCTTGGAATGAGTGGCGCTTACGAACCCGGAGGTAGGATCAAAATCCTTCAGGACACGAACAGGGATGGACATTATGACAAAGCCACTGTCTTCCTGGATGGACTCGCTTTTCCTACAGGCGTGACGACCTGGGGCAAGGGCGCATTGATCTCAGCAGCCCCTGACCTGATTTACGCCGAGGACAAGGATGGAGACGGAAAAGCGGATAAAAAGGAAGTGTGGTATACCGGCTTTGCCACCGTTAATTACCAGGCACGCATCAACAGTATTTCTCTTGGTCTGGACAACTGGCTTTACGGTGCCAACGGATTGATCGGTGGAGACATTCTTCCAGTAGCCATTGGCAAGACGGCAAACGAAAGCCGAACACCCATTTCCATACGCCGTCATGACTTTCGTTTCAACCCCTGGTCGGGTGCCTTCGAAACAGTCTCAGGACTCACTCAACAAGGCCGGGTAAGGGATGATTTCGGCAACTGGTTTGGCTGCAGCAACGGGGCGTTGATTTACCATTTCCCGGTTGATGCCGCCATGATGAGTCGCAATCCTTACGTGATGCCCCCACCTGCACACCAGTTCAACTGGAAAGATCCGGATCCGAACCGCCTCTACCCCATCAGTGAACCTTTGGAGCGTTTCAACGACCTCGATCATTTGAACCGGGTCACTTCGGCATGCGGACTCGGGCTTTATCGTGACACATGGCTGGGACCGAACTTCGAGGGCAATGCTTTCACATGCGAACCCGTGCACAACCTGGTTCGACGCACGATCCTGGAACGAAACGGAAACACATTCTCCGGACGAAGGGCCGGGGACGAACAAACCTCGGAATTCCTGGCGTCCACCGATCAGTGGTTTCGCCCCTCCCAGGTGCGCACCGGACCCGATGGAGCCTTATGGATTGTGGACATGTATCGCTTCCTAATGGAACATCCAATCTGGATTCGACCCGACCGCCTGGCAAAACTCGATCCACGAGCCGGGGATCAAATGGGACGGATCTATCGGGTCTACCCAACCGGAAAGAGGCCGAAATCATTTCATGGTCTGGCTTCTTTGAACAAAACTCAATCTACTCAGACAAACAACCACAGCTCCGGAGCGCTCACTCACGCCATGCAGAGTGCCAACGGAACCGTCCGCGACTTGGCTCACCAGCATTTGATCTTGAACAAGGACCTGGATTCCATTCCTGCATTAAAATACCTCACGAAGAATTCCCCAAATCCGGCCGTGCGATTACAAAGCCTATGCGCGCTGGAAGGGCTTCAAGCGTTATCGTCCGATCAAATTCAAACCGCACTGAAGGACGCACACCCAGGAGTAAGAGCAGAGGCTGCTCGGTTGGCTGAGTCACACATGACCAACAACGATGAACTTATCCCTGCATTAATCTCCCTGCTCGAAGATCCTGATACTCAAGTAAGAACCCGAACCGTTGCCGCTCTTCACGGTTTGGGAAATAAAGAGTCAGAAATCGATGCATATAAAAACATTGGAAAAGCGATGGGACGCTTCCTGCTGCAAAACACATCTTCGCCATATGCAACAAGTGCTGCCTGGAGCGCTGCCGTGCCTTTTCTTCACGAAATAGGAAACATTCTTTTAAATTCGACCGAAAATGAGGCAGATTTGGATCTACTACTGCCAACACTCATTCAAATTGCTGACCGAGCTAAAAATAAATCTGTCATGTTTGATATCGCCGAACGCATCGGCAGGGAAGCAGAGAAAAAAGCCGGCACTTATAGGGCAATCTCCAGACTTGCGACCTATACCAAAAGCGCAACCACATGGAACCTGAATGACTGGCTCGCCCCCCAAGCCCCGGACTTGGCTCACACCGACATCACGACTGGTTTTCAGGAGATACTGGAAAGAGCCAGAGAATATGTGCTGAACGAAAAGGTTCCGCTTAAAACTAGGGATGAATGCCTGACACTACTGGGGTGGGATCATCGAAAACACGTCGAAGATCTTGAGATATTGTTGTCATTGTTGGACAGAACTGACAACGAATCCCTTCACGCGGCAATTTTCAAAGCATTCTCACGTTTTGACACTGAAGATCTTCCTGCGCAATTATTGAGTCGTTGGAAGCAGTCCAATCCCAAAAAACGAAAGTCCATGATTCAAGTGATGCTGCAGCGAACCAACTGGACGAATACCTTGCTGGCGCACGCGAAAGAAACCCCTGGTGTTTGGCAGGAGATCCCCTCCACGCGTCGGAACGCGTTACTCCGTCATACGGATTCCACCATCCGCGACTTGGCGACCGATTTGGAAAAAGAACGATCTCATTCAGAACGGAGTGTCGTTGTGTCGCAATTCCAACCTGCAGCCAAACTCGTTGGAGATCCGGTGCGCGGCAAGGAATGGTTCACTCAACGATGCGCTACCTGCCATCAGCTGGACGGAATTGGAAAACCGGTCGGCCCTGATTTGTTGGAATTGACCGATAAATCTCCCGAGTCTCTCATGATTTCCATCATTGATCCCAATCGAGCGGTATTGGATCAATACACCGTCTACGAGATCGAAACCCAGGATGGACGTTCTCTTTCGGGAGCCATCTCAGAGGAATCCAAAGCCGGGATCAGTTACAAAAACGCCAACGGTGATCTCGAGACCATCGCTCAAGACGGCATTCAATCCATACGCGCCACAGGACTGTCCCTCATGCCTGAAGGACTCGAAGCAGGCATGAAACACCAGGACATGGCGGATTTGACCGCCTTCATCGCTCAAGCCCAATCCAGCAAGGAACCACCCCCTCGCGATCCCGGGGTCATTGCCAAATATCTCTTAGACGACGAGATACCTGAGAAGGAACGTGAAGCAGCGATCAAAGTGCATTACATGTTGGCGGTGGAACTCGTTCGTGAAATGGTGCGGGATATACCCGTCGGCACACCAGAGGAATATCGAAGAATTCCCTGGATCTGGCGACTAGCGATCCAAACAGGAAAAGGCAATG
>Ga0255767_1003709_pt1 | contig 12766 bp, 9 predicted proteins | sample 071ome_24_FD_179967 | JGI IMG/M metagenome (GOLD analysis project Ga0255767, IMG submission 179967) | Coastal salt marsh microbial communities from the Groves Creek Marsh, Skidaway Island, Georgia - 071402CT metaG (version 2) | ecosystem: Environmental > Aquatic > Marine > Intertidal zone > Salt...
GCACGGGCGCCGCCGAATAGCTGTCGACCGGCATGTCGAACGCGGCGTTCTCGAAGGCTGGCACCATCTGCCCGCGACCAAAGCTGCCAAGCTCACCGCCATTCGGCCCGCTTGGCCCGGTGGATGTCTCGCGGGCAAGTTCGGCGAAATCGGCGCCATCATTCAACTGGGCGATGACCGCCTTCGCCTCGTCCTCGGTTTCGACCAGAATATGCGAGGCTGTCACCGTCTCGCGCGACGCCTCGTCGGCGACGAAATTGTCATAGGCTGTCTGGATGGCCTCATCGGTGATCTGCGCTGCCACAAGGTCGGTCATGTAGGCCTCGGCCAGAACGCGGTCGGCGGCAAGCTGCATGGCGTTGGCCACCTGCTCCTGCTGATCAAGGCCGCTGTCACGGCCGGCCGCCGCGGCAAGCCGCGAATTCGCAACCTCGTCGACAAGCTGCGAATAGAGGCCGGCAAGTCCGCCTTCGCGATATTCCGGCGGCAGCGTCTGCGCAACGGCCATGATTTCATCAAGCCAGATCGGGTCCCCGTTCAGCGTACCGACGGCGATACGCGCCTGGGCCTGCGCCATGACCGGTGCGAACAATAATGTGGCGGAAACAATGCAGGAGGCCGCGAGGGTGGTAAGACATTTCATCATCTGTCCTTTCGGATGAACGGGATGGGCCCTGGCGACCCGCGGCGCGAGCCGGCCGGTTGGAGCCGAACTGGGTGCCGCGCGATTGTTGCCGAAGCGCCGGTCAAATTCAAGCCTTGCCATGCGCGGCAAAGCACCACCGCCAAAGGGTTTCCGGGGTCAGGTGAATCTGCTCGCACAGGCTGCGGTTTGATTGACAATGACAGGCGCGCGCACTATGTCCAGACTAGCCGGAAACGCTTGCAAATCCGCGATGATACGGGTCTGCTGGCGGGCCGGTCCGGTTCGGGCGCGATGTGCCCGGCGGTCCATGGGATGCGGGGAATCATATGTTTGGGTCTTTGGCAAAGAATCTCTTCGGGTCGGGCGGTGACCGCGCGACCAGGCAATTCACCTCGCAGGTGGCAGCAATCAACGCTCTCGAGGATGAAATCGCCGCGCTCAGTGATGCCGACCTCGGCGCGTCGGTCACCACCCTGAGGGCCCGTCTCGGGGATGGCGGCAATCTTGACGATCTTCTTCCCGAAGCCTTCGCGCGCGTTCGCGAGGCGGCGAAACGCGCCCTCGGGCAGCGCCATTACGACGTCCAGCTGATGGGCGGCATCGCGCTTCACAAGGGCCAGATCTCCGAAATGAAGACTGGTGAGGGCAAGACCCTTGTCGCGACATTGGCGGTGTTCCTGAACGCGCTGCCGGGCAAGGGGGTGCATGTCGTCACGGTGAATGACTATCTGGCTTCGCGCGACGCCGCCTGGATGGGCCGGGTCTATGAACGGCTTGGCATGACGGTGGGCTGCATCACCGGCAACATGCCGGATGAAGACCGCCGCGCCGCCTATCGCTGTGATGTCACCTACGGCACCAACAATGAATTCGGATTCGACTATCTGCGCGACAATCTGAAATTCCGTATCGAGGATATGGTGCAGCGCGACCACCATTTCGCCATCGTCGACGAGGTCGACTCGATCCTGATCGATGAGGCGCGCACGCCGCTGATCATCTCCGGCCCGGCCGAGACGACATCGGAACATTACGCTGTCGCCGACAAGATCATCCCGCACCTTGTCCCCGATGATTACGAGCTTGACGAGAAGGGGCGGACGGTGGCGCTGTCCGAGACCGGTATCGAACATGCCGAGGAACTGCTCCGCGGCGCCGGGGCGATGGGCGAGGGTACGCTGTACGACATCGAGAATGTCGGGCTTCTGCATCATGTCAACCAGGCGCTGCGGGCGCACAAGCTGTTCCAGCGCGACACCCATTACATGGTCAAGGACGGTCAGGTGGTGATCATCGACGAATTCACCGGCCGGGCGATGGAGGGGCGGCGCTTCTCGGAAGGGCTTCATCAGGCCATCGAGGCGCGCGAGGGTGTCGAGATCCAGGCCGAGAACCAGACGGTTGCCTCGGTCACCTTCCAGAATTACTTCCGGCTCTATGAAAAGCTGTCCGGGATGACCGGCACGGCGATGACCGAGGCTGGCGAATTCTCGGAAATCTACCGGCTCGAGGTGACCGCCATTCCGACCAATGTCGAGGTGCAGCGGATCGATCATGATGACGAGGTCTACCGGACCAGCGAGGAACGTGACAATGCCGTTATCGATCTGATCGCCGATTGCCGCGAACGCGGCCAGCCGGTGCTTGTCGGCACTGTCAGCATCGAGAAATCGGAGGCGCTTTCGGCGGTTCTGAAAGGCCGCAAGATCGAGCATCAGGTGCTGAATGCGCGTTTCCACGCCGAGGAGGCGAAGATCATCGCCGAGGCAGGCGTGCCCGGCGCCGTCACCATCGCCACCAACATGGCTGGCCGCGGTACCGACATCCAGCTTGGCGGCAATCTCGACATGCGTCTTGAGGCAGAGGCCGGCGGCGGCGAGTTGCCAGCGAAGAAACATGACGCCATTGTCGTCGAGGTGACAGCGTTGAAGGAACAGGCGCTGGCTGCCGGCGGGCTCTATGTCATCGGTACCGAACGCCATGAATCACGGCGTATCGACAATCAGCTTCGGGGCCGGACCGGTCGCCAGGGTGACCCGGGCGCGTCGAAATTCTTCCTGTCTTTGCAGGATGATCTGATGCGGATTTTCGGATCGGAGAAGCTTGACGGGATGCTGCAGAAGCTTGGTCTTGAGGAAGGCGAGGCCATCGTCCATCCCTGGATCAACAAGGCTGTCGAAAAGGCCCAGTCCAAGGTCGAGGCGCGCAATTTCGAGATCCGCAAGCAGCTGCTGAAGTTCGACGATGTAATGAACGACCAGCGGACGGTCATTTTCGAGCAGCGCAAGGAAATCATGCGCGCCACCGATGTCCAGGACACGGTCACCGAGATGCGCCGCGAGGCGGTGGCGCAGCTTGTCGAGAGGTCGGTGCCGGCCGGCAGCTTCAGCGACCAGTGGAACGCCGAACAGCTTCGCACCGATGCCACACGGGTTCTGGCGCTGGACGTGCCAGCCGAGGAATGGTTCGCCGAGGATGGTGTGGCCGAGACCGAGATCGAGGAGCGTCTTGCCGACATGTCCGACCGCTACATGGCTGAAAAGGCGGTGCGGATCGGGCCGGAGACGATGCGGATGGCCGAGAAGTCACTGCTCCTGCAGGTGCTCGACCAGCAATGGAAGGAGCATCTGCTGAGCCTTGACCAGCTTCGTCAGGGCATTTCGCTGCGCGCCTACGGACAGAAGGACCCGCTGAATGAATACAAGCGCGAGGCCTTCACGATGTTCGAATCGCTGCTGGCCGGCCTTCGCGAGACGGTGACGATGGTTCTCAGCCACGTCGAGGTTCGCCAGCGCGAGCCGGAAGAGGCCGCGGCGGAGGCACCGGTGCCGCGGGCCATGCCACAGCGCAAGGTGTCACGGAACGAGCCCTGCCCCTGCGGGTCCGGCAAGAAATACAAACATTGCCATGGTCGGCTGGCCTGACTGGTGGCACGGTAGGGGAGCGATGATCAAATATCAGCTCATATGCGAGGATGGTCATGAGTTCGAAGGCTGGTTCGGTGATTCGGCCGCCTTTGAATCACAGCAGGACTCCGGGCTGTTGACCTGTCCGGCCTGCGGGTCGGCCACAGTGCGGCGGGCGCTGATGGCGCCGAACCTCGCCAGTCCGAAAACCCGCAAATCCCCGCCGGCACCGCAGAAGGGTCCTGACGCGCCGGCAACGCCAGGTGCTGCCGCGCTGCCTGCGGATGCGGCGCGCCGGATGCACGCGCTGATGTCAGAAATGCGGGCGCTACAGTCGAAGATCAAGGATGAATGCCGCGATGTCGGCGATGACTTCGCCGAGGAAGCCCGCAAGATCCATTATGGTGAGGCCGAGGCGGAAGGCATTTACGGCAATGCCACGCCCGAGGAGCGCGAGGCGCTCGACGATGAGGGCATCGCGGTGATGGATATTCCCTGGCTGCCAAAGGATAACTGAACGCCGTCCCGGCTTTCACTCTGGCCCCTTGGGTCCTTCCATCCGGTGTTCAGGCGTGCGTGCCGCTGGCGCCGTAATTCACCGCCAGGCTTCCCACCCGCATGAACCCGTTGCCGCCGATCCGGCGCGCCGGTAGCGGCGCAAAGCCGGTCATGTCATCAAGCATGATGCCGGCCCCGGCGAATTCATCACGTAGTTCGGCCGGCTTCACGAAACGTGCCGGGTCATGCGTTCCCGCCGGCACCGTCCGCAACACATATTCCAGCGCCACCTTGGCCAGCGCAAAGGAGGCCAGGGTGCGGTTGATCGTGGTGATGACGATGGTGCCGCCGGGGGCCAGAATGGTGGCCGTCGAGGCGGCAAAAAGCCGTCTGTCAGTGACATGCTCGATCACCTCGGAGGCATAGACAAGATCATATTGCGCGCCGGTTTCGGCCAGCGCCTCGGCGGTGGTGCAGTGGTAATCGATGGCCAGCCCCGACTTGTCCGCATGTGCCTTCGCCGCGGCGATCGCCTCCGGCGTGGCGTCGATGCCGGTGACCTGCCCGCCAAGCCGCGCCATCGGCTCGGCAAGGATCCCGCCGCCGCACCCGATATCGAGGATTCGCAGCCCGTCAAGCCTGCCATCGGCGGATGTGCCAAGGCGCCGGACACTGTCCAGAATATAGTCGATTCGCACCGGTGCAAAGGCATGCAGCGGCGCCATCGGGCCGCGCTCGTCCCACCAATGCGCGGACATCGCCGCGAAATTGTCGATTTCTTTTTGATCCGCTGTGGTGTCCACGGGCTTGCCCCATCCGGCCGTAATCGCTATGAAAGCTGCGGTTTTCACTGGCTGCAGCAACCATAAGACAAAAATGGCGCTCATTGTTCAAAAATTTGGTGGTACTTCGGTCGGGGATCTCGACCGTATCCGGAATGTCGCCTCGCGCGTCAAGGCCGAGGTGGAGTCCGGGAACGAGGTTGCCGTTGTTGTCTCGGCGATGGCCGGCACAACAAACCAGCTTGTCTCATGGGCGCGCGATATCGGTCCGATGCATGATGCCCGCGAATATGACGCCATCGTTGCGACCGGTGAACAGGTGACGGTTGGTTTGCTGGCCATTGCCTTGCAGAATCTTGGCATTGACGCCCGCTCCTGGCTTGGCTGGCAGATTCCGGTCCATACTGACGAGGTGCATGGCGCCGCCCGCATCCGGAGCATCGACACCGATGTGATGCGCGCGCGGCTTGCTACCGGCCAGGTGGCCGTGGTTGCCGGCTTTCAGGGGCTGGCGCCGGATGGTCGTATCTCGACGCTGGGGCGCGGTGGGTCCGATACATCGGCGGTCGCGCTGGCGGCCGCGCTGAATGCCGATCGTTGTGATATCTATACCGATGTCGACGGTGTCTACACCACCGATCCACGGATCGCGCCGCGGGCGCAGAAGCTGGATCAGATCACCTTCGAGGAGATGCTGGAGATGGCATCGCTCGGCGCGAAGGTGTTGCAGACGCGGTCCGTCGCCATGGCCATGCGCCATAATGTCAATCTGCAGGTGCGCTCGAGCTTCACCGACGCGCCGGGAACGCTTGTCGTCAATGAGGATGCAATCGTGGAACAGGAAAAAATCAGCGGCATCGCCTACAGCCCCGACGAGGCCAAGCTCACCATCCAGGGCTTGCCGGACCGGCCCGGCATCGCGGCGGCGATCTTCGGCACACTGGCTGACAGCCATATCAATGTTGACATGATCGTGCAGACGGCGGCCAGCGAGGGACAGAAGACCGACATCACCTTCTCGCTTGGACGCGGTGATCTGGCAAAGGCTCTGGAAATCATCGAGAGCGGCCGCGAGACACTGGGCTTTGACGGGGTCGATGCACAGGATGATGTGACCAAGATCTCGGTTGTCGGCATGGCCATGCGCTCACAACCCGGGGTCGCGCGGACGATGTTCGAGACGCTGGCCGAGCGGGGAATCAACATCGAGGTCATCTCCACATCCGAGATCAAGATTTCGGTGCTGATCGCGGCGGAATATACCGAACTGGCAGTGCGCAGTCTCCACACCGCTTTCGGGCTCGACGCCGAGGATTGAGTCGCGCGATCGCCAACAACGAATTCGCCCTGAAAATTTCACCTTGATTTGAGCCTCAAACGGTTGCAATTCCGGTAATTTGGGCTATCGTTATAGACAGGGTGTGAGGAATACCGCGTGGGCTGCTATGGATCATGAGGCGCGCGAGGAGAGCGTAGCAACGGACAGCTTCCGTCAGATCGGGGCTGACCTTAATTCTGCGCGTCTTGCCCGTGGGATGCAGATCAATGAACTGTCCCAGTTGCTGCGCATTTCGAGGCATTATCTGAAGAGCATCGAAGCCGGTGATTTCGACGCCTTGCCGGGCCCTACCTATGTGGCCGGTTATCTGCGCAGTTTGGCGCAGGAGGTCGGCCTTGACGCGGCCGAGATCGCACGGCGCTATCGGGCGCTGCTTGCTGACGATGAAAAAGGTCCGGTCTACAGTTTTCCGGTCAATATGCAGCGCCCCCAGCGGTCCGGCGCGATGCTGGCATCAATCATCGTCATCTTCGCGGTGGCGGGATATGGCGGCTGGTATGCGCTTGGCAAGCCGGACGTCCTGACCGCGCTGACCGGCGAATCGCCGCCGGAAATGGTGGCGATGCTGCAGGTTGAATCGACCGTCACGGAACCTGATGACATGTCGAGCCCCGATATCGAGCCGGTTGATCTTGCCGCATTGGAAAGGGCTGTCACAGCGGCACCCGGCCGCATCGCCGGGGGCGACAACGCGCCGTCAGGAACGGCTGCGCAGGCTGTCATTCCCGTCGTCACCGAAGCTGTGGAGAATGCAGCATCAAATAAAGTGTCGGGAGAGGTGGCCCTGCCATCCACATCCGGGACCGACCCGAGCACTGACCTTGCCAGGGCTCCGGCGGCTGCTTCGGTTGCCGCCCCGGCGCTTGAAGCTGCCGGTCCGGCGACATCTGCAGGGCAGATGTTGGCCGACAACACACCATCTGCCACGGCCGGGCCAGCTGCATCGTCCGGTGCGGAAAATGGTTTGGAAAATACGACCGAACTTGCCGCTGATGCCAGCGCCGGCAGCGCACCGATAGCCGCCGCGCCGGCCGATGTGGAGGTCGATGACCGGATGGTGGCTGCCACCCCGGGTGCCGTTGATCCAACCGACAGAATGAGCGGCCAGATCGGCACCGGTGTTGCCTTTGCGCGTCAGCGCCTTCCCGATATGGAGATCACCTTGCGTGCCACCGGTGCCAGCTGGGTCGAGATCATCCGCAATGATGGCGAGGAAGTCATGACGAAGTTGATGCGGGCCGGTGACACCTACATGGTCGACAGCCGTGACCGCCTCTATCTCAGCACCGGTAACGCTGGCGGGCTGGAGCTGGTGTTCAATGACGGGACGACGCGGTCGATTGGCGATTCCGGCGAAATCCTGCGCGACCTGCTTCTTGACGCCACGAAGCTTCGCAACCAATTCTAGGACACCAGAGCGCAAAATTTCCGCCTGTTCGGCCGGGCGGAACCGCGCAATATGCTGTCCAGCCTGACCCAGAGGAGTGCGCCGGCCGTGGCCAACGCCTATCGAGCCTACAGAACAATCGAACGCCGGCCTTGCCGCCAGATCATGGTCGGTACTGTGCCGGTTGGTGGTGACGCGCCGATCTCGGTCCAGACGATGACCAACACGCCGACAACCGATGTCGCCGGCACGCTGGCGCAGATCAACGCCGCTGCCGAGGCCGGCGCCGACATTGTCCGCGTGTCCTGCCCTGATCAGGACAGCACGGCGGCGCTCCGCGAGATCTGCGCTGCAAGCCCGGTGCCGATCGTCGCCGATATTCATTTCCATTACCGCCGCGCCATCGAGGCCGCCGCCGCCGGTGCCGCCTGTCTGCGAATCAATCCCGGCAATATCGGCCGCGCCGACCGGGTCCGCGAGGTGATCAGCGCGGCGCGCGACCATGGATGTTCGATGCGGATTGGCGTCAATGCCGGGTCGCTGGAAAAGCATCTTCTGGAGAAATATGCCGAACCCTGTCCCGAGGCGCTTGTCGAATCGGCGCTTGAACATGCGCGCATCCTGCAGGACAACGACTTTCATGAATTCAAGATATCGGTGAAGGCGTCCGACGTGTTTCTGGCTGTCGCCGCCTATCAGCAGCTCGCCGATGCCATTGACTGTCCGCTTCATATCGGCATCACCGAGGCGGGTGGCCTGCGCTCCGGCACGGTCAAGTCGGCGATCGGACTTGGCGGGCTGCTGTGGGCCGGGATTGGCGATACGGTCCGCGTCTCGCTGTCGGCCGACCCGGCCGAAGAGGTGCGCGTGGCCTATGAGATGCTGAAGTCGCTCGGACTGCGCCGGCGCGGTGTCACGGTGATTTCATGCCCGTCATGCGCGCGCCAGCAATTCGATGTGATCAGCACCGTGCAGACCATCGAGGAGCGGCTGGAACATATCGACATCCCGATGACGGTGTCGATCATCGGCTGTGTCGTCAATGGTCCGGGCGAGGCCCGCGAAACGGATATCGGGTTGACCGGTGGTGGTCGCGGCACGCACCAGATCTATGTTTCGGGCATGGCCGATCACAGGTTGACGGATGGTGACATCGTCGAGCATGTTGTCGGCCTTGTCGAGGCCCGCGCCGCCGCCATCAGATCAGGCGAAATCGAAGCTTAGCCTCTGGCGGGGGTCAATTCATTCCGTTGCAGGATCATGCCAAGGACACGCTGAAAATGTCTCGTTTGCAACCAGCCAGAGGGACCTCGGACCTGCTTCCCGAGGCGATGGCCGCACACCGCCGGGTGATCGATACCGCCCGCGACGCGGCGTCGCTATACGGCTTTCAGGAAATGGCAACGCCGATCTTCGAGTTTGCCGAAGTGTTCTCGCGCCCGCTTGGTGACAGCAGCGATGTGGTGACCAAGGAAACCTATAATTTCACCGATCGTGGCGGCGAAACGCTGACCCTGCGGCCGGAAAACACCGCCGGCGTCGTGCGGGCGATGATCTCGAACGGGTTGACGCAGAGCCTGCCGCTGAAATTCTTCTATGCCGGCCCGATGTTCCGCTATGAACGGCCGCAGAAAGGGCGGATGCGGCAGTTCCACCAGATCGGGATCGAATATCTGGGACCGCGTAACGGGCTTGCCGATGCCGAGATCATCGGTTGCGGGGCGCGCGTCCTTGACGGGCTTGGCGTGCTCGACCGCTGCACGCTGCATCTCAATTCGCTTGGCGACACCGAAAGCCGGCAGGCCTATCGGACAGCCTTGCTGGCGTTTCTCGGCGCGCATGCAGGCGATCTGTCCGCGGACAGCCAGGCGCGCCTGAAGACGAACCCGCTCCGGATTCTTGATTCCAAGGATCAGGGCGACCGCGCCATTCTGGCCGCGGCGCCGCGGCTTGACGGGTTCCTGAATGCTGAATCAAAGGGGCATTTCGACACCGTCACGGCGGCGCTCGACAAGGCTGGTATCGTCTGGCGGTTCGATCCGCTGCTGGTGCGCGGGCTTGACTATTATTGCCATACGGCGTTCGAGTTCATCACCGATGCGCTCGGGGCGCAGGGCACGGTGCTAGGTGGTGGCCGTTATGACGGGTTGTCGGAGATGCTTGGCGGGCCGCCGGTGGCCGGCGTTGGCTGGGCAGCCGGCGTCGAACGTCTCGCCATGCTGGCCGGTACGGTGCCGCTGGCCGCGCCGCCTGTCGCCGTGATGCCGATGGATGATGAGGCCGGTGTCGCGGCCTATGCCGTCGCCGAGACGCTGCGGAACGCCGGGATCGCGGTCGATGTGCCGGCCGGCGGTGCCATTGGCAAGCGTCTGAAGAAAGCCGACCGGGCGGGTGTCAGACTGGCGGCCATTCTTGGCAGTGACGAGGTTGCCGGCAGCACGGTGCAGCTTCGCGACCTTGCGGCCGGCACACAGGAAGAAGTCGCGCAGGCCGATCTGGCATCGCATCTAGCCGCCGTGTTGGCAAAGGCCGTGGGCGGGACCGGCGCATGAGCCTCGATCAGAGCATGGACCGGGTGATGGCGCGCCGCACCGAGGTCGAGACCAGGCTGTCGGAATCGGCCGGTCTGGCGCCCGACGAGCTTGCCGGCCTGTCGCGTGAACTTTCCGAGCTGCGCCCGGTCTGCGAGCAGATCGAACTTGTGCGGCGGCTCGAGGCGGACCGCGCCGCGGCGGCGCAGATGATTGACGAGGCCGACGGTGATGCCGAGATCATGGAGATGGCGCGCGCCGAGATCGAGGAGGTGGAGGCGCGGCTTCCCGACGAGATGAAGGCGTTGCAGCTTCTGCTGCTGCCGCGCGACAGGGATGATTCGCGTAACGCGATCCTCGAGGTACGGGCCGGCACCGGCGGTGACGAGGCGGCATTGTTCGCATCCGACCTGTTCGGCATGTATCAGCGTTTCGCGGCCAAGCATGGCTGGCGGTTCGAGGTGATGGAGGTGTCCGAGACCGGCATCGGCGGCTATAAGGAAGCCACCGCCAATATCGCCGGGAGCGACGTCTTCGCCAGGCTGAAGTTCGAGTCCGGTGTGCATCGGGTGCAACGCGTTCCGGAAACCGAAGCGGGCGGGCGTATCCATACATCGGCGGCCACGGTGGCGGTGCTTCCCGAGGCGGAGGATGTTGATATTGATGTGCAGGAAAGCGACCTTCGGATCGATGTGTTCCGCGCCTCCGGTCCGGGCGGGCAGTCGGTCAACACAACTGATTCGGCGGTGCGGATCACGCATATTCCGACCGGCATCGTCGTCAGCCAGCAGGATGAGAAGTCGCAGCACAAGAACCGCGCCAAGGCGATGAAGATCCTGCGCGCCAGGCTGTATGATGCCGAACGGGCCCGCCTGCAGGCCGAACGTGCTGCGTCACGCAAGGGCCAGGTCGGGTCGGGAGATCGCTCGGAGCGTATCCGCACCTACAATTTTCCGCAGGGTCGGGTGACCGATCATCGGATCAACCTGACGCTCTACAAACTCGACAAGGTGATCGCCGGCGAGGCGCTTGACGAGGTTGTCGAGGCGCTCGTCGCCGAGGATCAGGCACAGCGTCTTGCCGAGGGTGGTGGCGAGGGCGGTGAATGAACCTGCCACCGGCCGGTCCTGACGCCCCCGAGGCACGCAGCATCCTGGTGCCGGCGCAGACCCGCCTTCGTGACGCCGGCATCGAGAGCGCGGCGCTGGATGCGCGGCTGCTTCTTGGCATTGCCCTTGGCCGCGATGATGCGGTGCTGCCGCATGAGATGCTGGCCGGCTGGAGCGCTGCACATGGTGGTGCCTTTGATGCCATGATCGGGCGCCGCATTGCGGGCGAGCCGGTCAGCCGGATCCGCGGATGGCGTGAATTCTGGTCGCTGAGGCTGTCCCTTTCATCCGATACGCTGGACCCGCGGCCCGATTCTGAAACCATTGTCGCCGCCGCCCTGTCATGGGCGAAGTCACGTGGCGGACGGCTGCGCCTGCTTGATCTTGGCAGTGGGTCGGGCGCGCTGCTTCTGGCCTGCCTGTCGGAACTGCCTCATGCCAGCGGGCTCGGGATCGATATCAGCACCGGTGCCGTCAGAACAGCCACTGCCAATGCGATGCGGCTCGGCCTTGGTGACCGCGCGTCCTTTGCTGAAGGGGATTTCGCTGATCCGGATATTGTAAATTTGGATTTGGTCGGCAACGGGTTTGATCTGATTCTGTGCAATCCGCCCTATATCCCGCAGGCCGAGATTGCTGGTCTGGCGCGCGAGGTGACCGGCTTCGACCCGCATCTGGCGCTTGATGGCGGGGATGACGGGCTGGCCGGCTGGCGGCGTGTGATGCCGCGCATCGCCGCAGGGCTGGCGTCAGGTGGCCATGCCTTTGTCGAGATTGGTGCCGGCCAGCAGGCGCCGGTCACTGCGCTCGCCATAGCGGCGGGCCTGCAGGCTGTTGATGACGCTTGTGATATGGCCGGCATCGTCAGGTGCCTTGTCTTCGCAGCGGCTGAATGACCGCATAGATGCTGGCGGATATTTTGCGTTGGCGCATCTTTTGACTTGATATGGCGGGTCACTGGTGGCTATTGTGCGGACGTTGACGGCGGCGCCGGGTGCGCCGCGAACGAACCTCCGAAGATGGCGGTGACGTCTGGTAAGCCGAACAGGGCCCTGATGGGGCACGAGCCGCTTGCCGCAACAGTTGTAATAACCGGTAAACAGGTCGATGAGACAACCTCAGAATGCAAAGCGCGGCCGCGGACGTGGCCGCCGGGGCAACGGTAACGCCCAACCCAATGTGCCGAACAGGAATACTTCATATGAATCCAACGGGCCGGATGTGAAGCTGCGTGGCAACGCGCAACAGCTGAACGAGAAATATCTGGCGTTGGCGCATGACGCCGCCGCTGCTGGTGAGCGGATCACAGCCGAGGCCTACACGCAGTTTGCGGATCACTATTACCGCCTGCATCAGGCGGCCATCGATGCTGCCGAGGAACGCAAGGTGCAGCATGCCGAACGCCAGTCGCGCGGCGGTGGCCCGCAGCCGGTGATTGACGAGCAGTCGGTGGTCGAGGCCAAGCCTGCCGGTGAGGATGCCGAAACTGGTGACGCCAAGCCGAGTGGCGGTGCCGAGGTGGTCGATCTGACGCCGGCGCAGCTTGCCGAAAAGGTGCAGGACGATCA
>Ga0255767_1003710_pt1 | contig 12766 bp, 6 predicted proteins | sample 071ome_24_FD_179967 | JGI IMG/M metagenome (GOLD analysis project Ga0255767, IMG submission 179967) | Coastal salt marsh microbial communities from the Groves Creek Marsh, Skidaway Island, Georgia - 071402CT metaG (version 2) | ecosystem: Environmental > Aquatic > Marine > Intertidal zone > Salt...
AACCCGAGCGATCTCGGCAAACGCCGACGCCACGTCATCAACGTGCTCGAAGACGAGACACACCACGACAGCGTCAACACTGCCATCGGCAATCGGCAAGGCCTCACACCCCGACTGCGCATACGCCGGCCCGCCGGCGCGGTCACGCCCGACCTCGACCTGGCTCCGGGTCGGGTCGAGGCCGACCGCAAATCCGCCGCGTGCTGCCATCACCGCGCGAGCGATTTGACCTTCTCCCGTGCCGACATCGAGCACCCGCTCGAAGCCATCGGTGAACTCGAGTGCGAGTGGAATGATCTGTTCGACATATTCGGGATCGACGCCGTCGGTGAACTCTCGTTGCCACCAGTCGGCGTGATCGTCCCAATGCGGTTGACTCATGGAGCCAAGAATGCCTGACTCAGCCCGCCGAGGGAGTCACTCGCACCACCGAGCGCTCCCCCTGCATGGCAACCCACAACGAGCCGTTCCCGACGGCGACACCCGTCGGACCACCTCGACTGCTGGTACCGAGCGGCGTGCGGGTGATGATCTGGCCGGTCTCCGGTTGCAGTTGGAGAAGATCACCGCTCCCGGTGACCGTCACCCACAGGTCGTCCTCGAAAACTACCGCTGCCGTCGGGCCGGCTCCCGCAGGGAACGTCCGGACAACCGACGCCGAGCCGGTGTCGACCGCGGCGACCGTGCCCTCGAGTCGGTTGACCACCCAGAGGGTCTGATCGTCGAGCGCGAGCCCGAAGGGGCCGTCGCCCACCCGAACACGGTCAGTGACCGAGAACGAGGCGGTCTCGATCCGCACAACTTCGCCCGTATCGAAAAGGGCCACCCACAGCGATGCCTCGTCAGGCATGACGAGCACGTCCGTCGGGGTGCCCCCAACGTCGACCTGGTTGAGGATCTCCCCAGTTGCCGGTTCGACCTGGGCAACGAAGTGACCGTCGAACGACGCAACCGCGAGCGATGGTCCGAGCTTGGCCAACCCGTCGGGACCGGCGAACTCGAAGGTGCTCAGGACAGAACTGGCGATCGGGTCGATGCGGACGATCTGGTTGTCGGCGTAGTTGGTGATCCAGACTGCGGCCTTCGTGCGCATCACCCGGGTGGCACCCGAGGCCACCTGGCTCGTGGCGGTGACGGCATTGGTGGCGGGATCGATCGCGGCGTACCCGCCGAACGGGCCGATCACTGCCACTCCCTCGTTCCCGACGCTGACGAAGCTGGCGTCAGCGGCCACCACGATTCGCCGCATGTCGGCACCGTCGATCGCGGGAGCGGGAATGTCGGCGAGTTCGTCCTCGAGCGACGCGATCGCTGCCGCCTGCGATGCGATCTCCGCCTCGAGTGCCGCGACCTCAACGCTCGAGTCGGAGTCACCCATCGCACCGTCAGCAGGTGGACTCTCGTCATTGGCGCCGGGCGCTTCCTCGGCATCAGCATCCACGGTGGTGCCAACCACCACGGTGACGTCGTCACCGCCCGCCGACTGCCACAAGACAAACAGCGCAACGATGACGGCAGCAGCCGCTCCGGCGGCAGCCAATGCGACCGTGCGAGGCAGCGTGATCTGGTCGCCGACGGAACGAGCGACCACCGGTGAGCTTGCACTATCCCCCGCCGTTCGCCGCGCAGCCGCCTCCTCCAAGTCGAACGGATCGCCAGCGCGTTCGCCATCGTCAGCCCAAAAGGCGTCCTCGGAGACGGCCCGCCGCACAGGAACCGGATCAGCCGCAACCTCCTCAATGATGGAGGGCACGACAACCGGCGGCGACGATTGGCCACCGTTCTGCTCTGGCTGATCGCTCATGCTCGTCTCCTCATCCCCCAAGCATTCAACGCTAGGGCGTCATGGCCGTTCCCTCAGGGACGGCGACTCAGGCACCGGGCCGATGGAGCGCCCGGAAGACGTTCTCTGCCACCTCGTCAGGAAGCCAGGACAGCGCTTTGAGCGTCTCCAGATCGGCTCGCTTCACCGCATTGACGCCGCCGAGTTCCTTGGCGAGGCGCTTCTTGCGGGTCGGACCAAGCCCAGGGATCCCGTCGAGCGCGGACTTCGTCATCCGCTTATCGCGCAGCTGACGATGGAAGGCGATGGCGAATCGATGGCTCTCATCGCGGATCCGCTGGAGCATGAAGAGCGCCTCCGACTGACGAGGAAGCCGGATCGATTCATGCTGCCCGGGAACGAACACCTCCTCGAACTGCTTCGCCAGTGAGATCACAGGAATCTCCTCGCTCAGCCCCAGCTCATCGAGGACCCGCACCGCCGATGTGAGCTGCCCCTTGCCACCGTCGACCACCAACAGCTGCGGCGGATAGGCAAACTTGCCGTCACGCTCCTCGATCGGTTGTTCACGATCGGCGAGATAGGCCGTGAAACGGCGGGTGAGCACCTCTTCCATCGCAGCGAAGTCATCATTGCCGTCGACCGTCTTGATCTTGAAGCGCCGGTACTCCGATTTCTTGGGGAGACCGTCCTCCACCACCACCATCGAGCCGACATAGTCGGTGCCCTGGATGTGGCTCATGTCGTAGCACTCGATTCGGAGCGGAGCGTGGGGAAGGTCGAGATACTCCTGCAACTCGTTGAGCGCACGAGCGCGACTGTTGTGGTCGCTGCTGCGCCTGAGCCGATGCCGAGCGAAGCTCTCCTCCGCGTTCTGGGTGACCGTCGCATGGAGCGTGCGCTTGTCACCTCGCTGCGGAACCCGGATGGTGACCTTGCTCTCCCGCAGCTCCGACAACCACTCCTCGTACAGCGCAGGGTCCGCCGGCAGCTCGGGAACGAGAACCTCCTTGGGCCAACCAATGGGGTTGTCGTCGAAGTACAGCCGCTCGAGCACCCGACTCACGAGCTCCGGCCGGTCGAGTTCCTCGGCCTTGTCGACGACGAAACCGCGACGGCCCATGACCCTGCCCTTGCGGACGAAGAACACCTGCACGGCCGCTTCGAGTTCATCGTCGTGGATCCCGATGACATCGGCGTCCTCGTTCTTCGGGAACACCATCTGCTGCTTCTCGATGGCCTTGCGGACGGCCGACAGACGATCGCGGAGGTGAGCGGCGAGCTCGAACTCAAGATCCTCTGAGGCTTGTTCCATCTGTCGCTCGAGTTCGGCGACAACCTCATCGGTGTCGCCTTCGAGGAAGCGCACCAGCTCTGCGACCAGCTCGTCGTAGGCATCCTTCTCGATTTCGCCGACGCACGGGCCTGCGCACTTCTCGATGTGGAACAGCAGGCACGGCTTGCCTAACCGCTCGTGATGCCGGAACTTGTTGTCGGTGCAGGTTCGAATCGGGAACGTGCGCAGCAGCAGATCAAGTGTGTCGCGGATGGCGTAGGCCTGGCCGTAGGGGCCGAAATAGCGATTGCCCTTCTTGCGCTTGCCCCGCATCACCATCGCCCGGGGCCAGTCGTCGAGGGTGGTGACGGCCAGGAACGGATACGACTTGTCGTCCATGTAGCGGACGTTGAACCGCGGTTTGTGGCGCTGGATGAGCGTGTACTCCAGCATCAACGCCTCGACCTCGTTGCCGACCTGCATCCACTCCACGGTCTCCGCGGTCTCGACCATCTGCCGGGTGCGGGTGTGGAGGTTGCGCGGATTCTGGAAGTAGTTGGCGAGGCGCGACCGCAGGCTCTTCGCCTTGCCGACGTAGATCACCCGCCCCTCGGCGTCTTTGAATTGATACGAGCCAGGGGTATCGGGGATCGTCCCGGCCGGCGGTCGCTGCACCATCACCTCCGAGACTAGAGCGAGGGCGCCGCGACCAGCCCGACGGGGCGGGCCTCCGACCCAACAGCTGTCAGTCGAGCAACGGTGCCAGGAACCGGCCGGTATAGCTCTCGGGGATCTGCGCGACGACCTCGGGCGTGCCCTCGGCGACGATCGTCCCGCCTCCGGAACCACCCTCGGGGCCGAGATCAATCAACCAGTCGGCCGTCTTGATCACGTCGAGGTTGTGCTCGATCACCAGCACCGAATTGCCCTGATCGACCAGACGTCCGAGCACGCCGAGCAGCTTACGAATGTCCTCGAAATGCAGGCCGGTGGTGGGCTCGTCGAGGATGTAGATCGTGTGGCCGGTGGAACGCTTCGCCAGCTCGGATGCCAGCTTCACCCGCTGGGCCTCGCCACCCGACAGTGTCGGAGCCGGCTGGCCGAGGCGGACATACCCGAGGCCGACATCGACCAGCGTCTGCATATGGCGGGCAATGGGTGGCTGGTTGGAGAAGAACTCAAGCGCTTCCTCGATCGGCATGGCCAGCACTTCGGCGATGTTCTTGCCCTTGAAGGTGATCTCGAGCGTGTCGCGGTTGTACCGCTTGCCCTTGCACACCTCGCACGGAACATAGACATCCGGGAGGAAGTGCATCTCGATCTTGATCGTGCCGTCACCCTGGCAGGCCTCACAGCGCCCACCCTTCACATTGAAGCTGAACCGACCAGGCTGGTAGCCGCGAATGTTGGCCTCGTTGGTCTGGGCGAACAGCTTGCGGATGTGGTCGAAAACTCCCGTGTAGGTGGCGGGGTTCGAACGAGGGGTCCGTCCGATCGGCGACTGGTCGATGGCGATCACCTTGTCGAGCTGCTCCATGCCCTCGATGCGCTTGTGGAGGCCGGGCGGCACCTTCGAGGTGTAGATCCGCTGCATCAACGACCGAAGCAAGATCTCGTTGACCAGGGTCGACTTTCCGGAACCGGACACGCCCGTGACGCACACGAACTTGCCGAGCGGGAACTCGACGTTGACGTCCTTGAGATTGTTCTCCTCGGCACCCACGACCGTGACGACGTCGCCGTTCCCGGGACGACGAGTGCCCGGCACCGGGATGGAACGCTTCCCAGAGAGGTACTGGCCAGTGATGGAATCCTTGTTCTTGAGCAGCTGCTTGTAGGTGCCGCTATGCACGATGGTGCCGCCGTGCTCGCCGGCACCCGGACCGATGTCGACAATGTGATCGGCGACCTTCATCGTGTCCTCGTCGTGCTCGACGACGAGGACGGTGTTTCCGAGATCGCGCATCCTCACGAGCGTCTCGATGAGCCGCTGGTTGTCGCGCTGATGCAGACCGATCGAGGGCTCGTCGAGGACGTACAGCACGCCCACCAGACCAGAACCAACCTGCGACGCAAGCCGGATTCGCTGGGCCTCGCCACCAGCGAGGGTTGCGGCGTTGCGCGACATCGACAGGTAATCGAGGCCAACATCAAGAAGGAACCCGAGGCGAGCGTTGATCTCCTTGAGGACCTGTTCGGCGATGATCGCGTCGCGCTCATTGAGTTCGAGTTCACCGAGGGTCTTGGCCGCATCGGCGATCGACATCGAACAGAGATCGCTGATGTTGTGCCCGTCGATCGTGACCGCGAGCGAGAGCGGGTTGAGGCGAGCACCGCTGCAGACCTGGCACGGCACCTGCCGCATGTAGCCCTCGATCTGCTCTCGGGTGGCGTCGCTCTCGGCCTCGTCGTGACGACGCATCAGGTACGGGATCACACCCTCGTAACGAGCCTGGTAGGTGCGGGTGCGTCCGTACCGATTCTTGTAGCGGACCTGCACGCGACCCTTCACGCCCTTGCCGTGCAAAAGGAGATCTCGCTGCTTCTTCGAAAGCTCTTCCCACGGCAGATCCTGCGGGATCTCATAGAGCTCACAGATCGATTCGACCAGTCGCGAGAAGTAGCGGCTACGGCCCCCAGCCCACGGCTGGATCGCGCCACCCGCAATGGTTTGCTCCGAGTCGGGGATGACGAGCCGAGCATCGACCTCGAACACCGTCCCAAGACCATCGCAATGTGAGCAGGCCCCATACGGCGAGTTGAACGAGAAATTCCTGGGGGCGAGTTCGTCGAACGACTTGCCGTCGCTCGGGCGAGAGAGGTGCTGACTGAAAACGATCGTCTCGGGCTCACCCTCCTTCGGGACGATCTGGAGTTCGGCGATGCCGCCCGTGAGGTTGAGCGCCGTCTCGATCGAGTCGGTGAGGCGACGGTCGATCCCTTCGCGCAGCACGAGACGGTCGACGACAACGGAAATGTCATGGGTCTCGTACCGTTCGAGCTCGAGTTCGAACTCCTCGTTGAGATCGATGAGCTGCCCATCGACGATGGCCCGGACGAACCCCTGACCGGCGAAGTCGGCGAGCAGGGTGTCGTAGGTGCCCTTGCGGCCCTTGACGACCGGAGCGAGGACCTGAAACCGCAGCCCCTCCTCCATCGTCAGGATCTTGTCGACGATCTGCTGGGGTGTCTGGCGCACCAGCTCTTCACCCGTCTCGGGATCGTGCGGGATACCGATGCGAGCGAACAGGAGCCGCAGATAGTCGTAGACCTCGGTGACGGTGCCGACCGTCGACCGAGGATTCCGGCTCGCGGACTTCTGGTCGATCGAGATGGCCGGGGAAAGCCCTTCGATGAAGTCGACATCAGGCTTATCCATCTGCCCCAGGAACTGGCGGGCGTACGCGCTCAGCGACTCGACATACCGACGCTGACCCTCGGCATAGATCGTGTCGAACGCCAGGCTCGACTTACCCGACCCGGAGAGGCCGGTGAACACGATGAGCTTGTTGCGCGGCAAGTCGAGGTCGACCTCACGAAGATTGTGTTCGCGGGCGCCTTGAATGACGAGACGATCGGCCACCGCCGCACTCTAGCGGTGCACGGACTGCCGAACGCTTGTTCGGCGGTATGGAAATCCGACGATCTTGATCGGTCGAAGATCGGCTCGGCGAACGAGCTAGCGCATCTCGCGGAGCTCTCGCTTGAGATCCTTGATCTCGTCGCGCAGCCGGGCGGCGTACTCGAAACGAAGGTCGACCGCTGCGTCGCGCATCTCCTGCTCAAGATTGCGGATCAAGCGCTCCAACTCGTCCTCGGGCAAATCACTGAGATCATCGGTCGCACGCCGACGATCACTGAGCTCGGACAGCTTCTCGGGCACCGGCGCCCGCTCCTCGGCCGGCCGGATCATCGACAAGATGTCGGTGATCTCCTTGCGGACCGACTGCGGGTTGATGCCGTGCTCTTCGTTGTACCGCTGTTGCAGCCCCCGGCGCCGCATCGTCTCGCTGATCGCTCGCTGCATGGAATCGGTCATCTGATCGGCGTACATCACGACCTCGCCGGCCACGTTTCGGGCCGCACGACCGATCATCTGGATGAGCGACGTTTGGCTGCGCAGGAACCCTTCCTTGTCAGCGTCGAGGATGGCGACGAGCGACACCTCAGGTAGATCGAGGCCCTCTCGAAGCAGATTGATGCCGACGAGCACATCGAACTCGCCGAGCCGGAGATCCCGGAGGATCTCGATGCGCTGGATCGTGTCGACCTCGCTGTGGAGGTACCGCACCCGAATGCCGAGCTCCAAGAGGTACTCGGTGAGATCCTCAGCCATCTTCTTCGTGAGGGTGGTGACGAGAACCCGCTCGTTCTTCTCGACCCGCTCCTTGATGAGCTCGTGCAGGTCGTCGATCTGACCCTTCGTGGGCTTCACGACGACCTCGGGATCGATGAGCCCAGTGGGACGCACGATCTGCTCGACGACCTGGCTCGACACCTGCAGTTCGTAATCACCCGGTGTCGCCGAGAGGAAGACGACCTGGTTGAGGCGCTCCATGACCTCTTCGAACGTCAACGGACGGTTGTCGGCCGCCGACGGCAGCCGGAACCCGTGCTCGATCAGTGTCGACTTTCGGGACCGGTCGCCCTCGTACTGACCGTGCAGCTGTGGAACGGCGACGTGGCTCTCGTCGATGACGAGAAGCCAATCCTCCGGGAAGTAGTCGAGCAGGGTGTAGGGCGGCTCGCCGTAGGCGCGTCCGTCGATCGGACCCGAGTAGTTCTCGATGCCGTTGCAGTACCCGACCTCCTGCATCATCTCGAGGTCGTACTCGGTGCGCATGCGAAGGCGTTGAGCCTCGAGCAGCTTGCCGTCCTTCTCGAACGCAGCCAGCTGTGTCTGCAGCTCCGACTGGATCCGCTCGATCGCGGCGTGCATCCGCTGTTCGCTCGTGGCGTAGTGCGTCGCGGGAAAGATCACGAGCTCCTCGAGCGTCTCGATTCGCTCCCCCGTCAAGGGGTCGACCACGGTGATCTGCTCGATCTCATCACCAAAGAGTTCGATGCGGACGGCCGTCTCGTCGTAGGCGGGGTGGACCTCAATCGTGTCGCCCCGCACCCGGAACTTGCCGCGCACCAGATTCATATCGTTCCGCTCGTACTGGAGCTCGACGAGGCGTTTGAGGACCGACCGTTGGTCGTGCTCCTCGCCGGTGCGCACCACGAGCAGCTGGGTCTCGTATTCCTCGGGCGAGCCAAGGCCGTAGATCGCCGAAACCGACGCCACCACGATCGTGTCGCGGCGGGTGAGCAGCGATGACGTCGCCGAGTGACGAAGCCGATCGATCTCGTCATTCACCGACGAGTCCTTCTCGATGTAGGTATCGCTCGAGGGCATGTAGGCCTCGGGCTGGTAGTAGTCGTAGTACGAGACGAAGTACTCGACTCGGTTGTCGGGGAAGAACTCCTTGAGCTCGTTGGCGAGCTGCGCAGCAAGCGATTTGTTGGGCGCGAGCACGAGGGTGGGCCGCTGCACCTGCTCGATGGTCCAGGCGATCGTGGCACTCTTGCCTGAACCAGTGATACCCAGCAGGGTTTGGAAACGATCACCGGCCTTGATGCCCGATGAGAGTGCCTCGATCGCAGCTGGCTGATCGCCAGCGGGCACGAAGTCAGCGTCGACCCGAAACGGATTCTTCGCCGAGGGGACCGTCACTGGGGACATGACGTCAACCTAGCCAAGCGGCACGACAGGCTCATCGCCGAGCGCAGGGCCGGTGGCGTGGCGTCCGCGTCTCAGTCGGCAGACTCGCCGGCATCGTCGCCCGTCGCCTCGGCATCGGGAGCGGGATGTGGCAGCGACTGCATCCAGGCCCAGGCGTCGTCGATGTGGGCCTCGAGGTCGCCGAGGGGGCCCGAGTTGTCGATCACCACATCGGCAACGGCACGTCGGTCCTTGCGGCTGGCCTGGTTGGCCATACGAGCTCGCGCGTCGTCCTCGGAGAAACCGCGGAACTCGACGAGGCGCTCGACGGCGATCTCCGTGTCGACGTCAACCACCACAATCCCGGACAGATTTGCGTAGCGATCTTTGTCGGAGGTGCCGTCGGCCCTCACGAGCAGGGGGATGTCGAGCACGACGATCGCCTCGGTGCCGACCACCGCTTCGCGCTGGGCCTTCATCTCCTCCCCGACCGCAGGGTGGACAAGGTCATTCAGTGCCTTCAGTTCGTCCTCATCGTTGAACACGATCTCCGCGACCGCCTGACGATCAAGGTTTCCGTCGGCGGACACGACGGCGTCCCCCCAGCGTTCGACCATGGCGGCGAACACCGACCCGCCGGGCGCTTGTAGCTCACGAACGATGCGATCTGCGTCGATCAACACGGCGCCCCGCTCCACGAGAAGGTCGGCAACGGTCGACTTGCCGGATCCGATGCCGCCGGTGAGTCCGATCTCGATCACGCCGGCGAGCGTAGTGATCACACAGTGCTGTCCACCACACGGTGACGTTCCACGCGTCGCCAAAACGGCAAAGCGGCGGCACCCCCGCCGGGTACCGCCGCTTCGACCTTCGACATCAGATGGTCGAATCGATCGCTCGGGCCGTTCGGCCCGGGTGCATCACTCCTCTTCGGAGACCTCCACCTCGACCTCTTCCTCGACCTCGACGTACTCGTATTCGACGCCCGCTTCGCCTTCGGCAGCTTCGTCGCCCTGCTCGGCGTAGTACTCCTCCCAGGCAGCCTGACCCTCAGAGGCGGTATCGCCGCCGATGTAGTTGCCGTCGGAGTCGTAGGCGTGCTCGCCGAACGCCTCCTGGTACTCGGCAGCGACCTCGCCGCCTTCGGCGGCCTGCTTGATCGACAGGCTGATGCGGCGACGCTGCAGATCGAGATCGATGATCTTGACCCAGAGCTCTTCACCCGGAGTGACGACCTGCTCGGGCAGATCGACATGGTGAGCCGACATCTCCGAGATGTGAACCAGACCCTCGATGCCTTCTCCGACCTGGACGAACGAACCGAATGGCACAAGCTTGGTGACCCGGCCGTACACGAGCTCGCCGACCCGGTGGCTCGAAGCGAACTCCTGCCACGGATCCTGCTGGGTGGCCTTCAGCGACAGGCTGATGCGCTCGCGGTCGAGATCGACCTCGAGGACCTCGACGTCGATCTCGTCGCCGACGGTGACCACCGATGACGGGTGATCGACGTGCTTCCAGGACAGCTCCGAGACGTGCACAAGGCCGTCCATGCCGCCCAGGTCGATGAATGCACCAAAGTTGACGACGCTGGACACGACACCCTTGCGACGCTCGCCCGGCTTGAGGTTGTCGAGGAATGCGCCGCGCTGTTCTTTCTGGTTCTCTTCCAGCCAACCACGGCGGCTGAGCACCACATTGTTGCGGTTCTTGTCGAGCTCGATGATCTTGGCCTCGATCTCGTTGCCGATGTACGGCTGAAGATCGCGGACTCGGCGGAGTTCGACGAGCGACGCCGGGAGGAAGCCTCGCAGGCCGATGTCGACAATCAGGCCGCCCTTGACGACCTCGATGACCTGGCCCTTGACCACGCCGTCGGCTTCCTTGAGTTCTTCGATCTTGCCCCAGGCACGCTCGTACTGTGCCCGCTTCTTCGACAGGACGAGGCGGCCGTCCTTGTCTTCCTTGGTGATGACGAGGGCTTCGATGCGCTCACCCATCGAGACGATCTCGTTGGGGTCGACATCGTTGCGGATGCTCAGCTCACGGCTCGGGATGACACCCTCGCTCTTGTAACCGATGTCGAGGAGAACTTCGTCTTGGTCGACTCGGACGACGGTGCCCTCGACGAGCTGTCCGTCCTCAACGAGGACCATGGTGGAGGTGTAGGCCTCTTCGATGTCGACGCCACCGAGGTCGGCGTCGATGATCTGGCGGGGGATGTAGTTGCCGTCGGAATCGAAGGTTCCGAATTCGGCGGCGTTCGTGTCGGTCATGGGATTTTTCTCGGCGAATCGAGGTACCCGAGCGGTATCGGACCGCGCAGGCCTGCCAGGTAGACAGCCCCACCACGCTATCGGCCCCGATGCACGACTGCGCCCGGCCGATCGGTCGGACCGATCAGGCGATCTCTGCGGTGCCGATCTCGGCCTTGCGGCGACCGACGTAGTCGACGAGTTCCGCACGGATCGCGTCATCGATGGGCGGCGGCTCATAGGCCTCCAGGAGCTCCTTCCACGCGTGGGTGGCCCGATCGATCACGCGGGTGCTGCCCTGCTCCTCCCAGAGCTCGTAGTTGCTCCAGTCGGAGAGCTCAGGGGTATGGAACTCGGTCTGGTAGCGGCTCATCGTGTGCGACGAGCCGAGGAAGTGCCCACCGGCGCCGACCTCGGCGATTGCGTCGATGACCTCATCAGCGTCGCTGAAGTCGATGGTCGGCTTGATGGCGTCGTACATCTGGATCAGATCGGCATCCAGCATCGCCTTCTCGAAGCTCGTGGTGAGCCCGCCCTGCATCCAGCCGTGCCCGTGATGCACGAAATGGGCGCCCCCCATATGCGCCGACATGATCGACATCATCGACTCGTACGCGGCCTGCGAATCGACCGTATTCGACGTGCTGCCAAGCCAGGTTCGATACGGCATGTCATAGAAGCGAGCCATCTCGCCGGCTGCGATCGCACCGGTGACGACCTCCGGCACGCCCATCGCCGGCGCGCCGGACTTCATGTCGACGGCCGCGATCAACGACCCGTAGAACAGTGGCGCCCCCGGTACCTCCATCTGCAGGTACGCCGAGACGCCGATGGTTTCGGCGTTGTGCTGGATGAGGCTGCCCGACGCCGTGATCGGCGACATCGCCCCTGACATCGCGACCGGGGACACGATCGTCGCCTGCCCTCGACGGGCGAGTGCCACCGAGCCGAGGAGCAGCGGTTCGTCGACCAGGAGCGGCGAGTTGACGTTGAGCACCGACATCGTGTGTGGCACAGCATTCAGTTCCGCTTCGTCGATGCCGTACCCGATCTTGATCATCTCAAGGCCGTCCTCGACACGGGTCGTGCCGATGCCGTAGACCCGCAGGACCTTGTCCGACAGGGTCAGCCAGTCGAACATCGAGTCGAGATGGCGGGTGTTTGGTGGACGGTCGATCGGTTCGACCGGGTGACCGCCCATCACGTGGAGGCTCGGGATCATGTGCCCAAGGCGCAGCAACTCCTGAAAGTCCGCGCCGGTGCCGGGCCGGCGACCGCGTTCCTGGTCGATGACGTTGGGGGCGCTTGACGCCGATCCCCACACGATCGAGTCGCCGCCGAAGTGCACCGTCTTGGCCGAGTCGCGTGCCGCCATGTCGAACGCGCCGGGCGCCATCGCGACAAAGTGTTCGACAACGGCCGGATCGAATCGGACGTTGCCGGTCTCCCGGTCGACCACGCAACCGTTGGCCTCGAGCGTGTCCCACGCCGACTGGGCGTGGAAGGTCAGCCCGATCTCCGACAGGATCCGCATCGAGAGGCGGTGCACCTCGTGGGTCTGTTCTTCGCCGAGCACGGTCGACGGCGCGAACTTGCGCTGCATCGGCCGGAAGAGCTCGCGCGGTGCCGCCGCCAGTTGCGCCGCCGCGCCCCTACGTCGTTCGCCTCTGCGGACCATGCCCGCGCACCGTACCCCTAGCGCGACGCGATCACCAAGAACTCTGGTGACTCGGTGTCCGGTGGCCGCG
>Ga0255767_1003714_pt1 | contig 12753 bp, 9 predicted proteins | sample 071ome_24_FD_179967 | JGI IMG/M metagenome (GOLD analysis project Ga0255767, IMG submission 179967) | Coastal salt marsh microbial communities from the Groves Creek Marsh, Skidaway Island, Georgia - 071402CT metaG (version 2) | ecosystem: Environmental > Aquatic > Marine > Intertidal zone > Salt...
CCGAGATTAAGCAGTGTTTAGTCGGTTTCGGGGCGATCCCAATCGCCGAGGATGAATAAAGACGTGATATATACACGTGTACATATATATATATATATATATAAATTTACATTCACTTTTAAATATCACTTTTCGTAAACTACTTTTCGTCGCGTTCCGAACGCATTCGCTCCTCTACACATTCTCCCCGTTGCAGAGTTTTCTCTGTTTCTGTGTTTCTCTCGTTCTCGTAAAAAAGTAAAACGCAGAGGGTTTGTGGGTGTTCCATCTCGTGCCACGTCCACGCGGAGAGAGAGAGAAAAAATTTGCTCTTTGGCTTCCGCACAAAAAAAAAGGAAAAGGAAGCAAAAACCATCACCATCACCACTTAAGACGAGAAGAACACGAACACGAAGCATTAATAATAAACACAACAGATAGACTGATAATGTTCGCCGCGCAACAACACTCGACGCAAAGCGGCAGCTCTCTCTTCTTCGGCGGAAGAGGGTCGTCGTCGCGCGCCAACGAGAAGAAGAACAACAACAAAACGACCCAGACGATGCGAAAGACACCGATGCGGATCCAGAGGGGAAGCCCGGTGGCCTCCATCCCGCAGCAAGGAGGAAACGCGCAGCCACGTGAGTCTCTCTCTCTCTGTCTCTCTCTTTAAACTACTACTCTCATCGCGTTTTTTGTCGAAGAAAGATCGACGATATGACTCTCGTTTGTATTCTCTCTTTTACGTCATAACACGCGGATAGATAGAAAGAGCACGCGCTGACCATTTTCTCCAATTTCTATCCACTTCTCTCTCTCTTGGGGGTCGATTTGGCCCTTTCTCACTCTCTCAAAAAAAAAAAAATGAACACACAAAACAGTGAAAAAGCAACCGATCGAAGCGCGCGACTCCATCCGCATGGGCATCCCTTCCAAAGGACGCATGGCGGAAGACACGCAATCGTTGTTGAAATCGTGCCAACTTTCGGTGCGCAAATTGAACCCGCGACAGTACGCGGCGGAGATTCCGAACGTTCCCGGCATGGAGGTTTGGTTTCAAAGAGCGACGGACGTCGTGAGGAAGTTGTTGACTGGGGACGTGGATATTGGGATCGTTGGGTACGACATGTTGAGAGAAATCGGCAACGAGGACGAGGATTTGGTGATTGTGCACGATGCGCTCGGGTTTGGCGGGTGCCATTTAGCCGTGGCGGTGCCGCAGGCGTGGGATAATGTGAACTCTTTGAGCCAGTTGAAATCAGACCCGAGATTTTCCAAGGAGAGACCGCTGCGAGTGGTCACGGCGTACGTGAACGTCGCGACGCAGTTTTTTAAAGATCAAGGCATGGAGAACGTGGTGATTTCTACCGCGGATGGGGCATTGGAAGCGGCACCGGCGATGGGTGCGGCGGATTGCATCTTAGATTTGGTCTCGAGCGGGACCACGTTGAGAGAAAATAACTTGAAAGAAATTGAAGGCGGGAGAGTGTTGGATTCGCAAGGGTGCTTAGTGGCCTCAAGAGAGGCGTTGTTGAAGCGACCGGGGGTGTTAGAAATTGTTCACGAAATGTTGGAAAGATTGGAAGCGCATTTGAGAGCGGATGGGGTGTTTATGGTCACGGCGAATGTCCGAGGCACGAGCGCCGAGAGCGTGGCGGAGAAGATTTGCAGCGGGGGGAGTTTGTTGAGAGGATTACAAGGACCGACGGTGTCGCCGATTTACACGCCACAAAGCGACGGAACTGTCAAAGAAGGTCAATTTTACGCCGTCTCTATCGGCGTCCCAAAAACGAGAATATACGAAACGGTGAAGAGTTTACGCAGAATGGGCGGCAGCGGAGTCTTGGTCTTTCCGATGACGTACGTGTTTGACGAAGAACCACCGAGATGGACGAGTTTGTTAGCGCAGCTTGGATTAAAAGCGGAGGATTTCAACCACTTGAGTCGCGGGGAGGCGCCGGTGGCGAGATAATGCTAAATAAAACGCAAGAATTGATTGAGTTATTATTAATATCCTCTGCCACCATTAGACACGATTTTTTTTAATATACCAGTATATAATAAAATATGCCAAGGGAACATCCTCGTTACAAAACCTCGATGCGTATACTTCTTTTATGTCCATATATCGGAGTGTTGATTAATACAAAATGCTATCTACTTTTCAGAATAATATTCTCCCGCGCGTGCAAACAAAAGAGCACGTGCGTTCTCCGTGTGTGTTGTTTTTGTTCTCTCGTGGTTCTCTTTTTCTCGTAGTATAGTATTTTCATTTACGCCGTGTACTTCTTCGCCGGGGTCCTCGTTCTCGTGCTCACTCTCGTCGGGCTCACCAAACTCGCCGCCGACGCCGTCGATTTCTTCGCCGCGCTCTTCGGCGTGGCCTTCTTCGCGGACGAAGCTTTCTTCGCCGCCGACGCCGGGGCCGCCGCTTTCCTCGCCGAGGAGGAGGAGGCGCGAGCGCTCGCTCTCGTCGCCGCGCCGCCGCTCTTCTTCTTCGTCTTCTTCGGTGTGAGCAACTGAATAAGTTGTCCCGCGCAGCCTAAAACTAAAGCGATGACGACTACGGTGGCGGCAATACCCAACGGGTTCGTGAAATCCCCGATTAACGTCAACGGGTTCGCGGATGATGCCGATGCTTTGGCCATATTTTGTGTGTGTGTGTGTCTGTGTGTGTATTCTAAAAAATAAAACAAAAAATGTCAAAAAAGTTGAAAACAAAAAATCAGAATTGGAAAAAAGAAAAATTCAGTCGATGATGCTCAACGTGCTCTTCCTCTGCGTTCTGTTCGCAGCGCGCGGAGAAATCTCAGAGCAGCGCATCGACAAAAACATCGCGACTGAGCGCGAGATCGCACGTTGTTCTTTCCATCTCTGCTGTCCCCTCGATAAAAATAACGTAATGAGAAGGAAGAAGAAGAAGAAGAACAACCCCTAAATTTGAAAAGATCCGGACAGGGGAAGAAGAGAGCGTGGAAAAAAAATCTCACGCGCGCCTTTTCAAATTCCAATTTAGCTTTGGAAAGAGAGAGAGAGACAGAGACAGAGACAGAGAGAGAAAAAAAAGAGAACGAATCGAACCTTTTACCTCGTTCAAAACAGTGCGGTTTTTGCGCGTGCGCGTTCGTTTCTCTAGAGAGCTCACGTAAGTAAGAGCAGCGCGAATTGGAATGGAGATTAACACACAAACAGTTCTTTTTTTTTTCTTTTTTTTTTGAAAAGGAGGAGGACGAGATCGGAAAAAAGAGCACACAGGGAGATGAGATCGCAAGAGAATATAACACAACAATAATAATAACATATTTGATTGTACAAGAGGTGGAAAGAATCGCTCGCTCGCTACTTTCATCATCCATAAAGTCAGAAGGCAAACTTTTCGAGATCACTCTGGGCGCTTCGTCGGAGCTGCGCGTCGTTTATTTGCGCGTTTAACCAGGATATCATCTTGCCGTCGCTGGCTCTTTCGTCTTCGAGTTCGGCGACGCGTCGGTCTCTTTCGCTGAGTTTGAGCTTTACGCGTTCGGTTTCTTCAATGAGCGCGTCTTTTTCTTCCTCCGTTTGCCGCTTCGCTTCGGAGGCTTTGTCGAGTCTGATTTTTTGTTCCTCTAAGAGTTGCTCCTGCTGTAAAATGACCGCGGATCGGAGTTTGGATTTCGATTTTACCGCTTTGAGTTCGTTCGCTAGGCGTTCGATGACGGCGTTGCCTTTTTTGATTTCGTTGGCGTATTCGATGGCTATGGATTCTGCTTTCTCGGTTTGTTCTCTAGACTGGTTCCAAGATTTATCCAGAGAGCGTATGTGCGCTTCGGCTTGTTCGAGTCGTCGTTTTACGAGCGCGTTGACTTCATCTTTGTCGTTGAGTTGCGATTCCAGCCATTCGACGCGATGGAGTCGGGCCATGTGTTGTTGGTCTTTATCGCGAAGATTAGCATCCGCGTTGCGAAGTTGTGCGCGCGATTCGGCAACCTCGTCGCGTAAAGATTGCAATTCCTCTTCCAGAACGCGATTGCGCATTTCGGTTTCAGTTTGCGTTTGCGTGCGCAGGAACAACTCGTCCCGTAAATCTCTCACTTGTTTGTCGAGCGCTTCGTTTTTCGAGTGCAACTGCGCTCGTTCATTTTCCAATTCCGTTCTGTTCGCCGCCGTTTCGGAAGCGTACTGCACTTTTGCCAAACGCTCTTGTTCTCTCGCGATTTGCACTTCCTTCTCGGCGTCTGCTAAGCTCTCGCGAAGTTCCTCAGCTATTTTTTGGTACATGTTTCGGTCCTCGTTCGCGTCGAACATGCGCCCGGCTAATAATTTTTTCAATTGCTCGTCCGAGGCGCGCACGAACCGCAACGACAACCGTCCAACCGTGTTGAATTTGTTGGTTTCGTATATCGTGAATAACGAGAAGAAGTTACTGCTATTATCACCATCTCGCCTGTCCATCGTTGCACTTCTCGTTTTGCTCTTCTTTTCTTTCCGCAACGTCAAAACTGCAAAGAACGCGTTCTTCTTACCGTCCGTGCTTCTGTTCACCTTTTGCGACTTTCTCAACCCGTTCCTCGTCCTGCGAAAGAGCGCGTTTTCAGCCTCGTTGGTATCTTTGTCTTTTTCTTCTCTGTCGACTAAACCATCGCTTTCGTTATCCTCGTCCTCGTCGTCCGTCGTCGTTCCCGCTAAACACTCTCTCAACAAATCGATAAAATGCGTCGGGAACTGGTTAAAATCCACCCGTATGTTCTGTTCTCGTTTCAAACGAACGTTAAACTCCTCCTCGTTCACTTCCATCGAGTGGCTAAAAAATGGATTCTTCTCCGACTGCACGTGCACTCGTAAGATTCGGCTCCTCGTCGTCGTCGTCGTCGCGCTCGTCGACACGCGCACCGAGCAAATTTCAACATTTTCATCTTCTTCATCTTCATCATCACCACCGTCGTTGTCCCTTTCATATTCATCACCAAAGGTTCTTCGAATCGCCACCGGCACGCGCTCATCAAACAACACCTTCGAAACGTCTAAATCGCGCGTCGGGTCCCACCAATCGTTCGCGTCTCCTTCGACGACGAACGCGTTTTGTTGTTGGTGTTGATGTCGATTTTTTATCGTCGTTGTTGGTGTTTTGGAAAAATCAAATCGTGTTTCTTCTTCTTTCTCCTTTGAACTCACTCCGGGCGTTGAGAAATTCGTGTTTCTCCTTCGAGTGTTTGGAGTGATCGTTTCCTCCGTCATCGTATTTCTTCTTCCCGTATTTTCGTTCGTTTATGAGATGCGTCGTCTCCTGCGTGTGTGTGTTTGTGTATGTCGTGTGAGTGCGCGCGTGTGTCAAAGTTTGAATTTTCAGTCGTGTTGACTTTTAGGGTTTCAATTGCGATTTTGTGCCTCACTTTTCCCGAGACGGACGCGCGACAGACGAACGCTACTCGTCAGAGAGTGAAGAGAGAGAGAATGATGGTCGAGGAGACAGAAGAAGAAGAGGTGTACAAAGGACCGAGCTTACCTCCTCCGCCTCCGCCTCCTTCTGTTTCTCAAAGACGAGCTCCTCTCGGGGGAAAAAAGAACGGACAAAAATCCGCGCTCGTCGTCGCCGCCAAGAAAGACGCGTTTAAGAACGCGGTGGACGCCTCGCACTGGTCGCACAGCAACGACGCGACGCTGAAACGAAGCGGCGGGGACGATCCAGACGAGGATGACGTCGATGGAACCCACGACGACGATTACGACGTGGACGAAAATTCCTACTGGTGGACGCTCGAGGCGAGGTCGGTGGCGCTTTCGAGAGAGGCGAAAGTGCAGTGGAATCCAGAGGTGGATTTACCGTGCGAAGACGCGCGCGAGAGGCAGATGAAAGCGCAAACGGGGGAGTTTAACGTGTGGTACGGAAAATCGGCGACGGCACCGGGGGCGTTGTCGTATCACGAACGGAAACCGGCGCCCACGAGGTGCGTGGCGGCGTTTGATTGCGGGACGACGAAAGCGGACGCGTTGGCGGACACGACGGAGAATACGAGTATTTATTGGTGCTTGCACTTCGCGAGAGGGAGGTGCACGTACGGGAACCGTTGCGAGTACATACATCGATTGCCGACTGGTTTGGACGATGCGAAGAGGAAAGATTTGATGTACGACTTATTCGGGAGGTCGAAGCACGCGTTGGAAAAAGCAGACAACAGCGGCGCGGGGAGTTATTTGAGAGACGTCAGGACGTTGTTCATTTACTACGCCGGGTCGATACCAGAACACTGGGGATCAGAGCGCATGGAGCGAGAAATTCGGAAAGATTTCGGCGAGTGGGGACCGATCGAGGCCGTGGACGTGAAACACGACAGAACATTTTGCTTCGTGAGGTACAAGTTTCGGGCGAGCGCCGAGTTTGCGAAAGAAGCGATGGAAGGCCAACGAATCGGTAACTCAAAGATTCACGAGTTGCCGTTGTCCGTGCGATGGGCAAACGACGATCCAAATCCCGTCGCTATCGTGAGAGTGAAAAGAGAACGCGAGACTTTGGTCGCGGATGCAATTATTCGTGGGATTGAAAAGAAACAGAGAGAAATGTCTGCGAAGGAAGCGTTGGAGCAAAAGATGATTGCGCAGGTGAAAGAAGGCGAAGAGTATCCGGACACCTCGGCGTTCTACGACGACGAGGAAGGAAAGAAAGCTATGGTAGATGCGGAGAAAGAGAAGAAAGAAGAAGAGGAGAGAAACAGAAAATCTTTCAAAAGTAATAACGTTGAGGAGGAAGAAGAAGAAGATGATGATGACGACGACGACGGAGTGACTTTTGACCCGGACGATTACGAATGAAAAAATTCAAGAACCACTAATTAGCCATCTATAGTACCAAATAGCAGGACATTGCAATAAATGTACACCTAAAGACTAGTAGCTAAAGAAAGCTCTACGAAATGACTAACAACTAATGCTAATTCTATCTATGTTACCATCCGGTCCCAGAAAGTACGAGCCCGCGTCGTCGAAATCTTTCTGTCCCGCCGCTTTTATCGTATTAGTATGAAATAAAGTTCCCAAAGCACGCGGTGACGAGAGTATTCTCGAGTCTCGGCCAACGACGAGTTCTTTTTCTGTTTGTACGGGTTTTGCATACGCTTGACGCGACGGGAAGTATTCGAGCACCCCTCCGCCGCGGTGTGGCGAGAACACGACCAATTCTCTCTCGTCCACGAATCCTACGTCGGAGTCTCGACATCCTTTAATCATGCTCACCGTGGTCAACTGACCGTATTTACAATCATACGTAGTCACGCGCCCAAGTAAATCGGTAGCGGCGAGAACGACCCCGTCGGGAGAGATGAGAATATTCGTCATTTTTCTCGGGCCATCGACGATGGCAGATTTCCATTTCGACGGTTTCAGCGCCGCGTTGTTTTCGGATTCTTCGTTCTTGTCGTCGTCATCTTCTTCGTCATCGTCACCGACAATATCGAATCGTTTCTTTTGAATATCTTTCGTCTTCTTTGCAAAGAATGAAAAAATCTTCTTGGCTGCCATGGAGACAGATTCCACGGCGCCAAACTTTGAGCCACCAGACGCTTGCACGAACGCAATCGTGCCGAATTTGCCGCACGCGACAAAGCCAAACTTATTTTCATCCTTCTCGTCGTCGTCGTCGTCATCGTCGTCGTCGTCGCTGGCATTCAACAACGCGTTCAAACCAGTATATTTATTTTTCCTCTCGCGCAAACCGGCTTCTGAACACTTTATGGGCACGTTTCCTACGCACACGCCGTCGCGAATAGGAGCAATTCTTTTGAATCCATCGAATTTGACCATCCCGGTCAAGGTGTTGTAATCGTCTTTTTCTGGTTGGAAATCGTGCGCGAATTGCTTTCGAGCCATTCGTAAACGGTATAAATGCGACTTCATCTCCAGCGCGTCTACGCGCAACACGTCCCCATTTTCCGCGAATATAGTTACATCTTCTTCTTCTTGTTCTTCTTCTTTTCCGTCCTCGTCGCTCTCGTCTTTCTCCTTCGGCCCCAGGCGTTGCCCGCTCGATTTCGAGCGAATGGACACCAACGGCGCTCTCGAAACCTTCCTCGAAAAGAGTAATCGCGGACTTTCAACGTCCGCGCAATCGTACCCTTCCAAACGGCCATTCGATAATCCAACCAGCAAAAACGACGCGTCGTCGTGCGCAAAATCAACAAACGCCATCGACCGCGCCCGAATATCTTTTCTGTTGTTGTTGTTGTTGTTGACGGTAATCACACCGTGCTTCGCACCATCCTCGTCGTCGTCTTCCGCGTCGCCGACGCGACAAATCGAACACACCAACACGACGCTCTTCCTGCGAAACGCCAAAACGTTCGCGCGCGAATTCAGCGCGACGTGCACGCCGTCGTCGTCGTCGTTTTCCAAAGTTTCCTCGCGACGGTTGTTGTTACCACCGTTGGAAGAAGAAGAAGAAGAAGCGCGACGACGCAACCACGTTTTCGATCGCGTCGACAAGACGGGATCGTCGTCGTCGTCGAAAAACAGCTTCGAGACGACGTCGTGCACGCGTTTCACGCGGCCGTGTCGAGTGAGAAGAATTGTCTTCCCTTTCTCGTCGTTCTCCGTCGTCGTCGGTGCCATTCTTTCTGTGGTTGTTGTGAGGGAGGGGTGTTGACAAAAAAGTGAAGTTTTAGCGCGAGCGCGTCGGTCTACGCGTCTAAGTAGTGGTACATTAAAAAAACGATAAATCACCGGAACGCGCGCTCGGTCGCGTTTAGGATCTCGTACTGTCCCTCTCTGAGCGTCCGAATCGCTTCGAGCCATTTTTTACCGCTTTCTCTTTTCAGCGCGGGTTCTCTTTCGGCGACTTCGTCCAACGCGGCTTTCTGTTCAGCGACGGCGTCCAACACTTCGTCTCGAGCGTCGTATTTCGAGACAAACTCTTCCTGTTTTTGACCGTCGTTGCATATTTCATCGATGGTCTTTCGGTCGACTTTTAAAAACGTATTCGACGCTTGTAAACGCACTTGGATGAAATCGTTTGGGTTGTTGGGAACGCAAAAGCCGTACTTCCTCAACAGTTCGTCGTTCGAGCGTTGGTTGCCGTAGGATATGGTGCACTCTTCACCGTTTTTTATATCTCGTATTGCGTGCACCTCAACGGTATCTGCCGTTTTGTTGTTGTTATTATCATCACTACTCACCAATCGAATCTCGCAGTTTGCGTTGGCGTCGTGATTGAGCAAATCTACGCCCGGAATGAACGAATAGAATTTCGACGGGGATGTCGTCGACGAAGACACGGATAAAGCTCTCGATAACACCGTCGATAAAGCCCACGCGAATAAATCGTACGGGACCGCTTTATTCTCCTCCCCGAAAATGCCCGCGTGCGCGTTCTTCACGAACGTCTTTCTCGTCACGACGCTTTCAAACGTCGGCGTGCCTCTCAACAGCGCGACCTGCGTCGAAGCTTCCCACAACAAAGGCACGGACGGGTCCATTCGGCCCGTCAGCGGAGGACACGACGCCCGATAAGAGCTCGAATCGAGCAATAAATTCAACGCCATCGACGCGTGCACTTCAAATCCAGGCGCCACTCGCCTCGCCGCCTCGACAAACTGCGGCGCTTTCGTCGTCGCCGAGCGCGTGGCGAACGCGGACGATAACGGGTGATATAACTCGCTCTTCAGCGCGAATATCTTTTCGTTGGTTTTTATTCCATCATCGTTGTTCGCGAATATCCCGAGAGAAGAAGATGAAGTATTTTCAAAATTTTCTCCGTCGCTATCGACGACGACGTTCGAAGACGCGTCGAACAAAAGCGTCCCGTCGCTCGCTCTCGCCGACAAGAGTTGCAACAACGCTTCGCCTCTTTGTGAACAACTTTTTTCCTTGACCAGCAACAGCGACTTCCGAAACGAACACGCAGAAGAAGTGGTAGAAGAATAAAAAACCATGTTATTATCTATCGCATCATCACAAGGTCATGTCCACTAACTCGCGCAGTTCTCGCAGCCGCAATCGCGCGTCGCTCAGCAAGTGACTGATGTCGTGAGTATTCTTCAAGTTTCGATGCGTCTCGAATTGCGTTCGGATTTCCCGAAACAGTTCCAGCTTGTGTGTTTCCCCAGATCTCGTTTGTGAGGCTATTCGCAACGCTTTGCGGTACAGCGACAAGACGTTGTGTCGGTTGATGAAGTGCTGCAGAGAAGGTTTCAGCTTTGACGACATTCAATACGTCCGCGTACTAGTGATAATAATAATAACGAGCTCCTCGGCTAAGTTTGGGGACCGTTGTCACACAACAGCAAAACATTTTTGGACCCTTTTCATATGTTATACTAAACCCTAATTCTTTGCCTTCGCTTCGGCGTTGGCATTTGTTAAACGGATAAAAATACAGAGAAGATTAGGTAAGAATTTCCACAAAGTTCAACATCGCGCAATCGAAACTAACTCGATATATCCCATCACAGCATGGCCCCTGCGCAAGGATGACACATGAATTTGACTGGAAAAGATCACGTTTTTTTTTTCTTCTTCTTCTTGTCTTCCTCTATTTACTACTACAATTCAACCACTCTGTCTACAAACGACGTCGCCGCTGCTGATGATCTGTGACTCACGAGCACCACCGACCTTCCTTTACTCGCTCTTTTCAACGCCTCGATGACAATCGTTTCGTTATTTTGGTCCAACGCGGACGTCGGTTCGTCCAACAGGAGTATTTTCGGATCCGCAAACAACGCTCGAGCTATGGCTACGCGTTGCTTTTGTCCACCGGACAACGTGCAACCGCGCTCACCAATCTTCTTGGAGAATAAATCTAAAGCGATGTCGTCGTAAATTAAAGCAGCTTTTGCCACTTCGACGACGCGTTCATAAACGTCTCTCGGAATGTTGCTTTCGTTTAATAAAAGTCCTCCGTTTTTCTCGTCGAATACGAGATCCGAACTTCCATTTTCTCCATAAACAATATTCTCGAAAATAGTCCCGGAAAACAACACGGGTTCTTGCGAAACGATCGATATCGCGCGTTTGCGCAACCATTCCGAGGACAACGAGTCGATGTTTACTCCGTCCAACTTTATCGCGCCTCCGTCTACTTTGTAAAATTTTTGCAACAACTGTAAACACGTCGTCTTCCCTCGTCCAGAAATGCCCTTTAACTGAACCACTTCGTTCGGTTTGACCTCGAACGATACCGAACTCAATACTTCTTTTTTCGTCGTTGTTTCAGAAGAAGTAAAAGGATACGAAAACGTCACGTTTTCAAACTGAATGTGACCTTTGAACGTCGACGAGTGCAATATTTTCTTATTCTTCTTAAGTTCTTCCTCCTCTTCCTCTAGTTCTCCTCCGTCCAAACACTTAAACACCTCGGTCGCACTTCCGCTGGCTTTGAATAAACTCGTAAACGCGTTCAACAACTGTCCAAAGTACTCTTGCAACTGTGATTGGTACAACATCGCGGCGACTAACTTTTCCGGCCGCATATCCTCCTCTAAAGCTAATCTCCCGCCCACGTATAATATCATCACCGGAACGAAACACGACGATACCAAGCTATAAAATATGGTAAAATAGCCGCCCGAAAATATCGCTTGATCGACGCTTTCTTTATACCACCGTTTCACCGCAAATGTGTAGCGCTTGTGTTCGTACGCCTCGTTCGCGAACGATCGAACCGTTCTCACGTTCCCGATCACCTCGTGCGCCACGTCGTTGGCACTCGCCAACGTCTCTTGCACTCGAGCGCTATTCCTCGCCATCCACTTCCCGTAAAAATGGTTCGCGACGGCACTCACCGGCACCGCAACCATCGCCAACGCGCCTATTCTATAGTCTAGCCACACTAAATACGCGGACACCCCCGCGACTCTCACGACGCACTCCACGCAGTTTCTAAACACCCACGACAAATCGCTCGCTATTTCCCCGCAATCCGACGACAACATCGACGTCACTCTCCCGGTCGCCTTCGCATCGAACCACTCGATTTTCTTCCTCAATATCGACCTGAACACGTCTTCCCTTAACCTGCGAACGATTCTCGTCTGCGCGAACGAGAACAGAAACACGTTCCAAAAGTCCAACGCACCGTTAATCACTCCGGCGAAGAAGAAGTAACGAACGTTGTTCCTAAACTTCTCCTCGTTCAAATCCACGACGCCGCCGATCGACCCGGCTATAAAATGCGGCATGGCGACGCTGAACGGAAGACGAACGAGTAACGACGCGATGCCAAGCAATATCCATCGCCGGTCCGGTTTCGCCAGGCGGAGAAGGCGCGCGAAGGATGGTTGTTGTTGTTGTTGTTGTTGTTGAATATCTTTTGGTCTTTTACTTCTTTTACTTCTTCTTTGTCTTCTTCGAAGGAGTCTCTCCGTCGAAAGTTCTTCTTCTTCTTCTTCTTCATCATCTTCTTCTGCATTCGAAGACTTACTGTTTTCCTCCTCGTGCTCGTCTTCATAGTCGTCGTCGTCATCGTCGGACGATGAAGAAGACATGCGCGCGCGCGACTGTGTTAGTTAAAAAACTTTTGCGTGATGTTTTTGGGAAATTTCCCAAAAATTTCGTCAAAAGGATAAAAAGCAACACACGCGCGAGCACGATCGATCGATCGATCGATGATGATGATGATGCTCTCGACGACGAGAGTAGTCGTCCATCATCGCTATCCTCCTCCTCGAACAACCATTCGAAAGACCATCATTCGTGCAAACGACGCGGAAAGATATAAACGAGAACTCTCGGACGCGCACGATAAGGCACGAAAGCTGCTCGCCAGAGGCGGACGTCTGATGGACAGATTGAAAAGTTTAGAGATTGGCG
>Ga0255767_1003727_pt1 | contig 12734 bp, 17 predicted proteins | sample 071ome_24_FD_179967 | JGI IMG/M metagenome (GOLD analysis project Ga0255767, IMG submission 179967) | Coastal salt marsh microbial communities from the Groves Creek Marsh, Skidaway Island, Georgia - 071402CT metaG (version 2) | ecosystem: Environmental > Aquatic > Marine > Intertidal zone > Salt...
GAAGGTATCGCCGTTGGTCGCAAGCACTTCGAACTGGTGCTCGCCATCAACTTCTGCAATTTCAATAATCGAGATATCAAACGTACCGCCACCCAGGTCATAAACCGCAACAGTGCGATCACCCTGAGCTTTGTCCATGCCGTAGGCCAGTGCAGCCGCGGTTGGCTCGTTAATGATTCGCTTCACCTCGAGACCCGCAATGCGACCCGCGTCCTTGGTTGCCTGACGCTGAGAGTCGTTGAAGTAAGCAGGCACAGTGATGACGGCTTCTGTGACCGATTCGCCAAGGTACTCTTCAGCTGTCTTCTTCATCTTACGTAGCACTTCAGCCGAAACCTGAGGCGGAGCCATTGACTCGCCTTTTGCCTCAACCCATGCGTCGCCGTTATCCGCCTTGACGATTTTGTAAGGCACCATCTTGATGTCTTTCTGTACAACGTCGTCTTCAAATCTACGGCCAATCAGTCGCTTCACCGCAAACAAGGTGTTTGTTGGGTTAGTGACGGCCTGACGCTTTGCAGATTGACCAACCAATACTTCGTTGTCGTCTGCGTAAGCCACGATTGAAGGCGTTGTGCGACCGCCTTCAGCGTTCTCTATAACGCGAGGCTTGCCACCCTCAAGGACCGACACACAGCTGTTCGTCGTTCCGAGGTCAATACCAATAATCTTTCCCATGTGGTTCTCTCCTTCGGCCAGGTGATCCCGGCGCCTAATCTTGTCTTTGTAGATGGGTCGCTCTGTCTAAATTTCAAGCGTCCTGATAAAAAAATTCTCTCTTTATTTACGATGCGGCCTTAGACACCATGACCATTGCAGGGCGCAGTAACCGGTCTTTCAGCAAGTAACCCTTCTGCATCACGGCAATCACCGTGTTCGGCTCAACATCAGGGTTTTCAATCATGCTCATCGCCTGAGCAACCTGCGGGTCAAAGGGCTCACCGTGCGGATCAACAGGCGTAATGCCATTCTTTGCCAGCACATCGACCAAGCTCTTGAGCGTCAACTCAACACCTTCAACTACGGCTGCAATACCGTCGGCATCTGAGCCGGCTGACGACTCTAGGGCGCGCTCGAGATTGTCAACGACTGGCAACAAGTCATTTGCGAATCGCTCGAGGGCAAACTTTCGTGCTTTTTCGACATCGAGCTCAGCCCGGCGCTGAGCGTTAATCGCATCGGCCTGAGCACGAAGCGCCGCATCCTTGGCCATCGCAACCTCTTCTTGAAGTGCTTCCACCTCTGAGAGCTCATCGGTCTCGATATCAACAGATTCCGTCTCCGCACCCTCGCCTTCTTGCGCGGCCTGGGCCTCTACTTCGTTCTCTGGAATCTCGTTATTTTCACTCGACATGCGTCATCTCCCGCACCGTAACTTGTCCAATACGGGATAGATGGGGAGTCGATTTAGATTTTCAAGGCAATAACCTTGAAGTTTCGGGGATATTTACCTTTTTTGTGGGCGTGTCAGCGAGATAAGGCTGCCGTTAGCAGTCTTGCGGTGATATCAACAAGAGGAATCACCCGTTCGTAGGCCATACGCGTGGGCCCAATGACACCCAGAACACCGACTGGCTGTGTACCCTGAGCATAGGGCGCAGTAATGACACTGTAGTCACCCAGCACCTCATAACCCGCCTCTTCACCGATGAAGATTTGGACCCCATCAGCACGGGAACATCGATCGAGAAGCTCCAAGAGGTCGCGCTTGCGCTCGAAGGCATCGAACAACTCCCGCAGCTTGTCCATATCATTGGCACTCGCCTGCCGTATCAGCCGGCTCTCACCCGCGACAACGTATTCCTCCTGCGAGTCCTGGACATCCATCGCCTCTTTGGCTACCTGCAGTGCAGCTTCCATCTGCTCGTCAATACGCGCTCTAGCCTCGGCCATTTCAGTCACCAGCAATTCTTTCACCTGAGTCAAATCGTTACCGGCGTAGCGTTGATTGATGAAATCAGCAGCTGACTTCAGCTGAGCCTCGGTGAGTGGCCGCGATAGCTCAATAACGCGGTTTTGAACTTCGCGCTCATTGACCACCAAGATGACAAGGACCCTCGAATCGGAGAGGGGAAGGAACTCAATTTGCCGTAGCTGCACAGCAGTCGGTCGAGGGACAGTAACAATGCCCGCCTGTGCCGTCACTTGTGTCAACAAGTTTGACGCCGATGCAATGAGGTCTGACGAGGGTCGGCTCGGGTTCAGCTCGTGTTTCAAGGCTTGAATCGCGGCTTCATCAATGGGACTGGTCTGCAACAAGCTGTCCACAAACAAGCGATAGCCCTGCGAGGTAGGCACTCGACCGGCCGACGTGTGTGGCGAAGACAAAAATCCGCGATCTTCGAGGTCTGACATGACATTGCGAATCGTCGCGGGACTCACTGACATACCGCTCTCGACGTGCAATGCCTTCGAGCCCACGGGTTGACCTTCGCGTATGTGCATGTCCACCAGGGTTCGCAGCAAAGAGGCTGCGCGTGGTGAAAGACCGTCCGATGACATGTTGATCTCCTAGGTGTTGAGTTTTAGCACAGACCTGTCGGACCGCAAAGCGCGAAAATGATGTGTGGTTTATCAACAACTGGTGTTCCGAATCGAGGACACCTGAGCTATAACGGAGCTATCAACAAGACACGGTCGTCTAACAAGAAACGGTCATCATGCTTACAGATCTCTCCATCCGCGATTACGCCATTGTTCAGCGCCTCGATATCGAGCTACATGCTGGAATGACCTGCGTTACCGGCGAGACTGGTGCGGGTAAGTCGATTATGCTCGATGCGCTCGGTTTGTGTATCGGCGACCGAGCTGATGCGAAAGCGGTGAGAGCTGGTGCTGACCGCGCCGAAATTTCAGCCCTCTTTTCGGTAGAGCATCTCCCAGAGGCCCAGGCTTGGCTTGATCGAGCAGCCCTACTCGAAGGCCACGAGTGTTTGATCCGCCGCACCGTCACCTCAGACGGTCGATCCAGAGCCTTCATCAACGGCAGTCCGGCAACCCTAGCTCAATGCAAAGAACTGGGCGAGCTCTTGGTTGACTTGCACAGTCAGCACGCACACCAGTCCCTTCTCCGCCGCTCGGTGCAACGCGAGTTACTCGATGAATTTTCTGGAACCAGCGAGGACGCCTCAGCAGTTGCAGAGGAGGCAGCGAGCATTCGCGCATTGAAGCTCGAGTTGGAGACCTTGCGTTCTTCAAGCAATGAAATCGCCGAGCGCAGGGATCTGCTCAACTACCAGATCGATGAATTAGCCGCACTGAGTTTTGGCGACACCGAGCTTGAGTCATTGGAGTCCGACCAAAAGGTTTTGAGCAACGCGACGTGGATCATGGAGACGGTGCATGCGATTGCCGAGCAGTGTGCGAGCCTGAGCGATCAGTTGCGATCCTCTGTCTCGCAACTCAGCGATGATCGGTTGGGTAATAAAATTGACGAAAGCCGTGAGCTAGTGGCCTCTTCACAGATTCAACTGGACGAGGCGGCATCCGAATTACGACGCTTTCTTGATGGAGTTGAGCTCGACCCGGAGCGTTTAGGCGAGGTAGAAAGCCGACTCGATACTGCCTACAGCTTGGCTAGAAAGCACCGTATTCGACCCGAGGAGCTTGCGGGACACCTTGAGACCCTGAGCACGGAGCTCGAAAACCTTGAGCACGGTAGTCAGCGGCTCGATGAGCTCGAGACAGAGATCGAGACGCGCCGCACGCGCTGGAAAGAGCGCGCCAACGCACTCACCGATCTGCGTAAACAGGGTGCCCGCCGATTGGCAGAGCGAGCCATGGAGTTGCTGGCACAGCTTGCCATGGAGCGCTGTAAGGTCGACATTGGCTTCATCGACATTGATGCTGAAAAGCTCGACCCGCGCGGTTTGGAGGAAATAGAAATCTGGATTGCAACCAATCCCGGTAGTCAGCCAGGCCCGCTCAACAAAGTTGCCTCAGGCGGCGAGCTGTCTCGCATCTCTCTCGCCTTGCAAGTAGCGGTGGCTGACAAGGCAACAGCGCCCACCATGATTTTCGACGAGGTCGATGTGGGTGTTGGTGGCGCCGTGGCTGATGTCGTTGGCAGGTTACTCAGGACACTGGCGGACAATGTACAGGTCTTGTGCGTCACCCACCTGCCCCAAGTCGCAGCGAAAGGTCATCAACATATCCAGGTCAGCAAGGCAGGTGATCACGTTGTCACGACAAGCCTGCAGTATCTGTCTGATGAAGAGCGTGTTGAAGAACTCAGCCGCATGCTAGGCGGCGCTGTGGTGACCGATGCGACTAGAGAGAATGCGCGCGAGCTACTCGCTGCGACGTAAAAGTTCTATCGCTTTTTGCGAACGTACAACACCAGTGAGTGATCAATAATTTCGTAGCCCTGCTCGGCGGCGATGGCATGCTGCCTCGCCTCGATTTCCTCGTCGACAAACTCGATCACCTCGTTGGTATCCACATCGACCATATGATCGTGGTGATCATCCGTCGCGAGTTCAAAAACCGAGTGACCAGACTCGAAGTTATGTCGCTCGACCAACCCTGCCGTCTCAAACTGCGTTAAGACGCGGTAAACCGTGGCCAAACCTACATCATCACCCGCATCGCGGAGACGCTGGTAAACATCCTCAGCACTTAAATGCGCACCTTCATCAGCCGACTCACTCAAGATCGACAAAATATTGAGACGGGGAAGAGTGACTTTTAAGCCCGCTCGCTTCAAATCGACATTTTGATTCGTCACAGTATTTCCTCGAAGACGGTGAATGGGGGTATGATGCCAGCCGGTCACACAACAGGAAAGTCTGCCTTGCAATCTCGATCGCGTCTCACATTTAGTTTGTCTCTTTTATTGTCGCTCGCCACACTCGGTGCGTGCAGCAATATCGGCTTCCCTGGTGTTTATCGAATTAACGTTGAACAGGGCAACATTGTGGACCAAGAGATGGTCGACCAACTCAAGCCGCAGATGACGCGACGCCAGGTCCGCTTTGTGTTGGGCACACCCATCATTGAAGATACGTTTAACGCCGATCGCTGGGATTATGTGTACGTGGTTCGCTTGGGAAACGAGAATTTATTTCGCACCCAGCTCACTGTCGTTTTTGAGGGTGACTCACTGGTTGATGTTGAAGGTGACCTTGTCAGCGAAAACTGGCCAGACAAAGACGCCGAGACAAAAGGCTCGCAGACAGAGGCTTCCGAGACCGACGCTTAAGCCCGCTCGGCTTTCGCCTTTTCCGCTCTGGCTCGCCTAACCGCTTTTGGATCGACCAAAAGCTCTCTATAAACTTCTACTCGTTCACCCTCTGAAAGCTCGTGAGTGGCTGGCACCACTTTACCGAACACACCCAACTTCGCCGTCGATAGATCCGGCAAGTCATCAAAGAAGCGTCCCATATTGGCCTGTTCAACCGCCTCCAGAGCAGTCGTCCCCGCAGCGACAGATAGCTTTTCGATGCGCTGCTTGTCGGGCAACGCGTAGGCCACTTCGACGTTAATCATCTCGGACATAAACTACTTATAACCCTTCTTATAACCCTACCTCGGTTGCAGAGAGCCGTCGCTTCTCTACTGCTGACTCAGTTGATTGGCACGTTTCACCATCGCATCGACCATATCATTTGCCACGCTTTCGAAGAGCCGACTCGCCGCCATCTTAAGCAGACCCGAGCGTAATTGGAACGTCAGATCGAGTGATACGCGGCAGGCATCTTCACTCAGCGCTTCGAAGCGCCACTCACCGCCCAGTGATTCAAAGGGCCCATCTTCAAGTGCGAGACGAATGGAGGAAGGCGCCACATTGGTATTGCGGGTCACAAAGGACTGCTTAACGCCAGCTTTGGATAAATCGAGCCGAGCCACTACGCCCGAGTCGGTGGTCTTAAGTATCTCAGCGCCGTTGCAACCCGGCAGAAACTCGGGATACCGCGCAATATCAGCGACCAGGTCAAACATAGTCTGTGCTGAGTGCATGAGTAATGCCGTCTTTTGAATAGTGGTTGCCACGATATCTCTTTCTTAGCCGTTAAATTGTCTCGCCGGGGTTCCTTCGCTAGCCCAAATTTCAAGCGTTCCCTGAAGCCAGACTGAACTACAGGGCAACCCGCATGATCGCGAAAATGCTCAGCGCGAAACACAGCACGGGCGTAACCCAACGTGTAATGATGAACCAAAGGTAAAACACGGTAAAACGCTCGCGGTACTTCTCGCCACGGAGAATAGGCCTCGGCACCCGCCAGGCGGTAAATACCGCGGTCAAGCCCAGCACCATGGGCACCATGACCGGCACCAACCAGGAATCGATAGTGAGGCGCGCGACGGGGTTTGCGAGAGCAAATGAAGCGGACAACCACAGCGCAAAGGCAACGACGGCCATGCCAATAGGCCTGGGCACATCCATTTCTCGCCGCAAAATCGACACCATGGGCTCGATCAGGGCTATCAAGGCAGCAAGGCTCGCCAACATGATGGACATCATGACCAATAGCCCAAAGAGCTCCCCTGTGGGTAGATTCGCGAAGGCATAGGGAATAGAAACCACCAGAAGCGCCAATCCTTGAGTCATTTCGACATCCACGGCGGCAGTGACTGCAACAACGATAATGGCCAGCAACAGCATGGCCGCCGTATCCAAAATGCCGACGGCGATGACGGAGCGAACCAAAGGCAACCCTGCTGGCGATCGACTCCCGAAAACTAAACCCACACCTACGCCGACACCCAGACTCGACAAAGCAGCTAATGCCGCTGTCACCGCTCCTGACTGGGTCAGCTGCTCGGGTCGATACTTAAAGATCCATTCGTTCGCCGCTGAGATATCCCCGACCTCAAAGGCATAACCCAATGCCGAGTAGGTCATCAGCAGAATGAGTGGCATGAGAATCCAGCCCGCCAGCAAAAGAACCACCTGTGGTCCCGGTAACGCAGCCACGATAACAAGCGCGATCAACACACCCAGTACCCGCAGGTGGTCGGCATTCTCAATCGCTGAGAGCGTGTTAATGATCTCGCTCGCGCTCGCAGAGCCCCAGTCACCTTTGTAAAGATAGAGGCTGGCCTCCGCGCCTAGCACCAGTGGTACCAACAACAACGTCGCAATCATGAAGGCCAAGACTGCCTGCAGTGCACCAATCCAGCGCCAGCGCGTGTCGCGACCTGCAAGCGATGCAACCCACTGAATGGAGCCCATTGGCGAACTTCGACCGATGCTACCCATGGTCAGCTCAGCAATAAGAACAGGCCCCACAACGAGGGCTAGGACAGTGACATAGACCAGCAAAAACGCGCCACCACCCTGCTCGCCGATGACATAGGGCAGACGCAACACATTACCAAGCCCTAACGATACCGCGAGCAGAGCAAAGATAAGCGTAGTCCGTCCTCGCCAGGGTTGTTGAACGTTACTGTCCACGACTGTCTTCCACTGATAACTCTTGCCACCAAAACATCAGACACTGATAAACCCGATGCGTATAATGCGGCGATGGGTAAAGGCAAAACGAAAAAACCATCGGACAACACCATAGCGCAAAACAAGCGTGCACGGTTCGAATATCACCTGCTCGATACATTCGAAGCGGGAGTGTCACTTATGGGCTGGGAAGTGAAAGCGCTGCGCGCTGGCCGTGTTCAGCTCACTGACTCCTTTGTCGTGATGACAAAAGGTGAAGCCTTCCTCCTCGGATCTCAGATCTCACCGCTCGATACGGTATCCACGCACTATGTTGTGGAGAAAACGCGATCAAGAAAACTGCTGTTACATAAAAAAGAGCTCGCCAAAATCAATCAAGCACTCACGCAGAAAGGTCAGACCTGCGTCTGCACCGCGCTTTACTGGAAGGGGCATCTGGTGAAAGCAAAAGTGGCGATTGCTCAGGGTAAGAAGCAACACGACAAGCGTGACACGGAAAAACAGCGCGACTGGCAGCGCGATAAAGCGCGGATTGTTCGAGAAAACGTGAAGCAGTAGCGCTACTGCAATCCCGCGTACGTATTCCAACCACCTAACGCCAGCGCGACAACCAGTGCGACGGGACGGTATGCATTGCCCCCGAACCGGTGGAACGCCCGGTGCCCCAACTGATCTCCGATAAAACTCATTGGGAAAGCGAGCAGTAACAGTAGCAAGGGCGTTGCCGTCACCATGTCCGCAATCGTGAACATGACCACGGCAAGAACGTTCGACGCGAAAAAGAACGCCATCAGAAATGCCCGCGCCGCGCCTGGGTCTGTGATGACAGCCATCGCGTACACCACGACGGGTGGTCCGGGAATCGCAAAAGCCCCGTTCATGAGTCCCGAGGCGATACCTGTTCCTGCAGTCACCGACTTGGGCACTGACACTTTGTTAGATGGCCTCACGAGCGCTGTCGCGAGTGTGGCAATGATGACGGACAGGCCAATCCACAGCTGAAACTCGGACTGGGACATGCCGCTGAGGAGGTACACCCCGACGGCCGTGCCAGCCAGCGATCCCAAGATCATGGGCGTGAACTGGTCGACAGGGAACTTGCCCCACCACTCTTTGTAGCTCGTGGAACTAACGGCGATCGTTAAGGTTGCGGCCAGCACCACGGCCTCATTCGGCAAGAGTAGGAGAGAAAAAACCGGAACCGCGATCATGGCGAAACCAAAGCCCGTGAAGGCCCTCAACAGTGCTGCGGCCAACGCGGTACCACCCACAGCAACGAGCTGTACTGGTGACAATAATTCAAGCAATGAGTCCATGAGCGCGCCTCTCCCTCGGGCGTCGCTATGGTAGGGGAATGGGCCCGCGGACTCATCCATAAATTTTGGGTAAAAGTGGTTTTAAGCGAGAATTCTTAGCCCCCGGGCACGACTGCTGCGTCTCAGTGCCTGTATCTAATGGCTACTGTTACCTATTTCTCTTAATAGCTCGTTCTCTTTTTATCTAGTCTTCTTGCACCGGTGACCTTTGAGGACGCATGCCTCCCTCGTCTTGCCCACCCTGCCTCGCGCTACGCTGCGGACCGGGCTGCTTGAAGAGATACGGCGCCGCTTTCATTCGCTGCTTGGCATCGAGCGACAACAAGACCTCGATACCCACCTCGTGAATGAGCTCATGATAATCAGCTGTCGACCGCCGCATGTTAGCAAGGCCTACCTCTAGCTCTTCGCGCGTTAAGGTCTCGGACTGAAGCAACTTCCTCAGCGCACGCTCTGACTGGCGCACGTCTCGTCGAGCCGCTATTACCTCGGGAGAGTGCTCTCGCAAAATCGGTCTCGCTTTTTCTCGAACGTCCTTGGGCACGTCTTTAAAGGCCCAGGCCAGCGGGGGAGGATTATGCTGCCCTTCCCGAAGCATATGGCCACCAATCAAACCCGCTAACAGTAAATTCAGGGCAATCGATACGACAACCACGCCAATCAATGCTCTATGACTCATCTGAATACTCCTCGCCCACAACCGTGAAGCTGTATTGCTCTGCCTGTGACCAGTCCTCCACAGGCTCGTACGTTGTCGACCCGACAGCGATACCCGCACTCAGGGTAAGACTTGCGGCGAGTGCCGGCTTCCAAACATCTGACGACAATGACTCCGCCACAACTTCGAGGCCTCTACTTAGCCGCTGAGACAGCGTCAGCTGCTGCCGCAAACCGCGGGTAATCTGTTGTGCAACTTCGGTAGCATCTAGTGTCGCCACCCGCGCGGATTGCTGGAGAAGGCTGTCTAGGGACGCTTCCTCACTCAGGATTTGGCGCACCTCATCACTGGATTGCAAAGCATCGAGCGTTGCAGCCCGCTCTGCTTCGGGCCATGCACTCTGCTCAGCACCGTAGGCAGTGATTACGTCAGTTGCCCGCTTCTGGGATTTTTCGTCTGGGTTCATTGCTGTGTCTCCAGCTGTTTTTTCAAATTACCGCGCGCCCTCACTAATAGGGACTCCACGGCACGGACCGATGAATTCATGATCTCCGCCACTTCTCGGTTCGATAGATTTTGGTAATAAGTAAGCACCAAAGCGGTTCTCTGACTCTCGGGTAAATGCATTAAAGCGACATCGATGGGTTGCTGCTCTCTCGGAGTATCAGACTCGGTGAGGGGATGCTCGGACTCCGATGGGTCCCAGCTGACCTCTCGCTGGCGCTTTCGCATGATGTCGATACACCGGTTATGGGCAATGCGGTGTAACCACGTCGTCAGCCGCGCCTTGTTCGGATTGAAATCACTCGATCGTTGCCAAAGCACCACCATGACATCCTGCGCGATGTCCTGCGCGAGGGTGTCGTCATTAACAACGCGTTTCGCGTAGACCTCTATCGCAGGAAGGTGTCGCTCGACGAGTTCCGAATAAGCACGTTGGTCACCCTTGCGAACAAGGGCAACCAAGCGAGTTTCATCTAACTGCATTACCTTAGGTGGTTAGGTTCAGTAACGGAGTACGTTAATTCGACCCTGACTGTCCCTTATCCATCCCCTTGCGCTCACCCTCGCCGTGACCTCGGTGGCCGCCCCGCTCTTGCATCATACGGCGACGGTCTTTACGTGCCTCTCTGAACTCGCTTTTGGTTATCTGACCATCACCATCGCCATCCATGCGCTCAAAGGCAGCGCGCCGTCGCTCACTTTGCGTAACGACACCGTCGCCATCAGCATCCAGTGCATCGAAATGAGAAAGAGCCTCTTCGGTACGCTGAGTCGCTGCCTGACTGACTTCATCGCGCGTTATTTCGCCATCGCCATTCGCGTCCATGCGCATTTCAGGCGCATCGCGACCCTCGGGCATTCGAAACTCTTCAAAGCTAATGGCGCCATCGTTATTGGCATCCATCTGCTTCACCGCATTTTTCATTCGCTCACCACCCTTTCGGTGGTCACCATGACCGTCGGCCATAGCCGGCATTGCAACTGCACCCGCGATCAAAAACATCATTGAATAAAGTCGATTCATCCCATTTTCCTTAGCGCCCAAAAGCGTCTTTTTATCCATTCAGCAGTGATACGGAACGGTATATCAAATCCCGTCGGTACCGTGGATGAGAATTTTTTCGCAAATTGCGAATTTTATATTGCAAAAGTAATTGCATTTTGCGAATATCACTCTCGAGCGGTAAGCAAGTGCGCTCAGTCATTGTGACTTTTTCTGGGTTGGGCCCAGTAGTACGGGCCCTTTTTTCCAAACCCTAAGCAGTGACCAACAGCAGTAAATGGGGATGAAAGCTATGACTTACACAGTTTCTTGGTTCGAAAACACAACGCCTCAGAGTGTCTTCTTTCACTCACTGGGTCATGCAAAGTTTTTTGTTCAGCGTCTCCAGCGCGATAAAAATTGCCGAAAGATTTTTCTCGAGGAAACCGAGGCACAAGCCGCGTAAAATTTGCAATTTGCGAAAATTGGCCTTATGTGGCACGCAAAAATCTTAAACAATTATTGAGATTGATCGGCGATTAAGTCCTCAAGCTTCTGAGGCAGCTCGCAATCGAGGGGCGTGCTTGGGATCAGAGTAGATCCAACGCTATCCGCAGACCGTTCACAGTCTCGTGTAAGGCATCAGAATCATAAGGTACTGCATCACCCACTCCCCAAACGGGTTTCGGGAATGAAGCATCGTCCTCAAAACGGACAATGTGATGGATGTGAAGCTGTCGCACCATGTTACCGAGAGCCGCCACATTGAGCTTGTGTGGGGCGAACAGTTGATCCAACGCTCTAGAGAGTCGAACCGACTCGCCCATTAGCAGGTGTTGCTGCTCTTCAGTCAACTCGTGGATCTCTGCTACGTCGGGGACTTTAGGAATAAGGATGACCCATGGGTAGCGACTGTCGTTCATGAGTCGCACCTGGCAAAGATGCCAGTCCGCTATGGGCACCGTATCTTTCTCTAGCTGCGGGTCGAGCTTAAATGCGTAGGGGTCGTCCATCAGTCCTCCAATGCCGGAAGCACTGAAATCTCATCGCCAATGGCAATGTCACCTGACTCAATAATCTTTGCGCACAGTCCCCCGTGACCGAGCATGGCTGCTACACCACCTTTTCCCAGACTCTCTTCCATGCGCGCGCAGGGGTGGCACAGCTGAGTCGCTTCAAACACCGCCGAGCCGATGCGGAACCGCTGCCGACGCAGCGCATTGAGGTTGACACCCCTAACCACCAGATTGCGTCGAAGCAGCCCCGGGTCGATAGCATCACGCCCAAGGAAATGCGCTGCCTGTGCAATGAACTCTTCCGAAATGATAGACACCTGGCGACCGGAACCCGGTGTTTTGCCCATACGGTGATCGCCTTCGAGCCCCAATGTCGCAACGGCTTTGGTTGCGGACACTGACTGGAGCGGCTCACGCCGTTTGGGTCGCACACCAATCCAGGTCAGCTCGCCCGGCGCAATATCAAGCGCGTAGCGATCCAGTGGGTTTCGTCGCTTAGTCATTAAAACTCCTTTCGCGTTCTGAAGCTTCCCCTCGTTTCCATTGTTTCACGATCACCCAAAGAAACCGTTGCAGCTAAAGAATACGACAAGCGCCGCTAACAATCCGATCAATAAATCTTTTCGCCACAAGGTCACGCCCGCCATCACTGCCAGTGTCAGAAACTCGATGGGACCTGCTTCAAGCTGACCTTCGGACCCTGTGAGGGTTGTGACAACCAGCGCAGCCATGACGGCAGGGCCCACATGATCAAGAACACGAATGACGCGATCGGGAAACGATAGACCCGACAGCAGTAACACAAACGACGCGCGCATCGTGTAAGCACCAATGCCCGCCAAGACAATGCCCCAAAACAAAC
>Ga0255767_1003745_pt1 | contig 12692 bp, 10 predicted proteins | sample 071ome_24_FD_179967 | JGI IMG/M metagenome (GOLD analysis project Ga0255767, IMG submission 179967) | Coastal salt marsh microbial communities from the Groves Creek Marsh, Skidaway Island, Georgia - 071402CT metaG (version 2) | ecosystem: Environmental > Aquatic > Marine > Intertidal zone > Salt...
CCATTCAATCCATGGTCAGGAACCTTCAACACCGCCATCAGCACAACACCATTTCCATCGGCCTATCTGCTCCAGGACTCGTCGCACTCGATGGTCAGTCCATCCGACACATGCCGGGCAGATTGCAGGGACTTGAAGGATTGGTCTGGAGCGAGGCACTGAATCATTCGGAACCCATCCCCATCCTGAACGACGCCCACGCAGCTCTACTAGGGGAAGTCTGGAAAGGCGTGGCCGAAGGCATGAAAAATGTCGTGATGCTCACCCTGGGCACCGGCGTTGGAGGTGCCGCGATGGTGGATGGACATTTACTCAAGGGCCACATCGGAAGGGCAGGACATTTGGGCCACATCAGTCAGGACTTGGATGGACCACCCGATATCTGTCGCACGCCGGGTAGTCTCGAGTGGAACATTGGAAACTGCTCCATCAAAGAACGCACCGGTGGTCGCTTTATATCCACCCACGAACTCGTGCAGGCAAGCATTGCAGGAGATTTTTTTGCAAAAGAAATCTGGGAACAATCCGTTCGATACCTGGCAGCGGGCCTGACATCTTTCATTAACATCTTCGATCCCGAGGCCATTGTCATCGGAGGAGGCATCGCCGAATCCGGGAATGCATTGTTTGAACCGTTACAAGCGGCATTGAATGAAATGGAATGGCTCGTTCAAGACCATCGAGTCAGCATCCTGAAAGCTTCTCTCGGCGAATATGCCGGGGCGTATGGCGCTGCATTTAAATCTCTGGGATTAACTTAGGTTCCCTATGCCTTCGGGGATCTATCTAACAAGCCTTCCACCGGTTAGTGTAAAAAATGTTGCCTCTGTGCTCTCTGTGTCCTCTGTGGTTAACCAACAATCCATTCACCTCGCACATTTAATCGCCCTCTTTCACAAAACAGCTCTGGAAAAAAAATTCGCATTGCTTTCGTTTTGATGTAGGTTATGGGGTCTGTTTGTGATGAAAAATTTGTTCTACAGAGTGTTTGAATTGTTTGGAAGAATGTTCAGCCGTGAAGAAGATCAGCTGTCGCGATCCAAACTCGTCGGCATGTACCTCAACAGAACCAATCACAACAACTCCCTCTCCGTGGAAATGCAACGCACCCGTCAGCGACGCAACGGAAAATTCTCCTCCAAACGGGAACGGCATTGATGCCAGCTGTAAACGAGTTTAACCGATCAGAATCCCCCGAAAGGTGGGCCTTCGGTTTGAGACGAATCGATTACCTTTTCACCTGAGCTGACATCTGCCCCTGTGATTTGATCTGTAGCAAATTGTTGTCGCAATTCCAGGGCCAGTCTCCGCACTTCCAACATCTCGGATTCACAGTATCTTTCCACTCCATTTCGCATGGTATCCGTAAGCTCTTCCAAATGTGTCAGAGCCTGAAGAGTTTTAATAATGTTCCCATTATTCATCATCAAAGCCGAATCCAAAGCGGTGATTAGTTTTTGATGGCGGATACCGTGTTTAACCAACACATACACTTCTTCAAGGCGCAAACTGTTGTTTGCCTGGAAAATTTCGGTCTCCAATCTCTGCTTTAACACATCACTCTCAGGGAACAACTGGAGTACCAAAGCAAACTGAGGATACGTTCGAAAATCGCAAGTCTCAGGCAAGTCCGGCACAAGATCACGAGCCTCAGACCACCACGGAGAATCTTCACCTTCCATCTTGGCCACCCCCAAAGCTGCCGTTGCTTTCAACATCGGACTCTCCGCTTCTCTCCACACCATTTCAAATAACTCGACTTTCTCACTGGCGGAAATCTCCATATCAAACATTTCCATCACGGTTGCCATCGGAAAAACAACAACAGATTTCATCTGCAGATTGGATATATAACCACTGAGCGCATCCCGAAAAACCGGATAATATTCAGAGGAATACTGGTAAAGAAATGAGGCATTGAAAAAATTGTTCACATCATCGCCCGGCTTCAGCCAACGGGAAGCGAGATTTTCAGGCAATGTGTAACGGATCCCATCTTGTTTCATTCGATAAAAAATAGGCCGCAACAATTGAGTTTCATCGTTATCCACATAAGTCTCCAGCAGCACATCCAGGGCAGCTTGCTTGTCCGGATGGTGAGCAAACCAAGTATATGCTGCAGCGTTAGAGTCCTTTTCGCGTGACAATGCAATCGTTTTCAAGTTTTCGAGAACACGAGGATGCCTTAACAAAGGGGAATCAAGGCGAGTTAATAATGTTAGAGCTCGCGATCTGGATTCCTTTTGCACGGTGGGTGCTTGGACCGGAATCAGTTTCCTGAGATTACCTGGAAGTTTATCTAACCAGGCATAAACAGCCGATTCCTGGAATTGTGCACATCCCAACAGGTATAAAACCCCTTCATCACCGGAGCGTGCAAACAACTCCTGAAGGTGGCCTTGATAATAGGTTTTCCCCCCGATCCAATCATCATAAGCCAACCCTTCAAACTCTTTGTCCGCCAGGTGAGCTTTCCATTCCCCAAGCGATTTTCCTTCGTAACGAAAAGGCCGGTGAACCATCAACACCAGGAGCAAGGCAACAAACGCCACCCCCAAAACTGCCATCATGAAAGAAACAACCGGGTGTTTCTGAGCAAAGCGTTTGGCGCTATTAACAAAACGTAAACCGATGGATTCAGAAGGGGGCATGGTAGCGGTTAGCGGTTAGCGGTTAGCGGTTAGCTATTAGCGGTTAGCTAAGACCTAAAAGCTAATAGCTAATAGCTAATAGCTAAAACCTAACCGCTTACCTCACCGTCTTCAGCTCAGGCTTTGGATCCACTTCCAGTTGAAAATTGCGATAACGCACTTCCATTGGACCGCCTGAGTGGACCTGGAAGGCAATGATTCCCTGTAGCGCTCCATCGGGATCTTTTAGATCCACGCATTTGTTTCCATTGATGGCTGTCTGGATGTGATGATCGACGGCCAGGATTTCATATTGGTTCCACTCGCCTTTTCGCACGTGTTGATCACCGGGTTTATCCCAAAGAAGTGCGCGTCCCAATTCTTCGTAGAGTTTCCCCCACCAACCTTGACCTGCGTCGGCCTGGTATCCTTTGACTTCCCCGTGATCGGCTCGCTGACTGCGAAACTGAATGCCACTGTTTTCGCTGTTAGGCGTCAATTTCACTTCAAAAACCAATCGAAAATCTTTGAGGATCATTTCGCTTTTCAGGAATTCGTTGTGCTTCAAACCGGTCTCGGTCGCTCCGATAATCTCACCCTTTTCAACGCGCCAGAGGGATTCATCACCATCCCAACCGGTCAAATCGGTTCCATTGAAAAACAGATCCACATTGTCGGCGCTGGCCAACAAAGGAGCCTGTGCCGGTTGACGCAGGTAATAAAGCAGGTCGCGGATTTCCTGATCTTCAAAAGGAGCCAGCAGACCCTCAGGCATCATGGACAGTTCACTTTGGAAATTGGACTCGATGCTGTCTTGAGGAATCAGGACGGTCTCTGTTGCCGTGATCATCTTCAGGGCATTACCGGTGCGTTCCTTGATGATACCAGTGATCACACGACCGTCCTTGGTTTCAATTTCAGAAGTGCGATAATCGTTGGGAATGACCGCATTCGGATCGACGATGTTCTGCAGCACATAATCCAGATTGGCACGATCAGAACCCGTGATGTCCGGACCAACTTTCCCCCCCACTTCAAACAAGGTGTGGCACTGCTGGCAGGCACGCGCAAACACCGCACGTCCACGCGTGGCATCCCCCGGAGTGGATCCGCCGGCGTAATAGATACGCTTGAAACGATCGATCTCGGCCTTCTTGTCAGCGGTGCTCTCACGGAACGATCCCCAGACCACCTCGAGTTTGGCATTGATGGCTTCGTTCTTCAGGTTGCGCAATTCCCGGACCAGCGCGGCTGAAAGATCACGCTTTGGCACTTGCTCTTTTTCCACCGCTTCCAGAAATGGGCCGGCGTATTCGGGACGGGATGCCATCACGCTCAAGGCTCGTTGTTTCTCCGTTCCGGACAAGGAATCATAAACTTCCAGCAAGGCCCCGGGTGTTTCCGGCTGCTGATAGCGTGCCAGAAAACGGATGGCCTCTGACCGCACTGCCTGATCTTTGAGCAAACCCAGCAAGGTCTTCGGTAATTGATCATCCCCGGCCTGCACCAGCGCATTCAAGGCATTCAGACGTTCTCCCGAGGGACTTTGAGTGTCCACCAGAATCGCACGCAGGGCATTGAGAGCGTTCTGACTCCCGAATGTCAAAGAAAGGGACCGCACCAGGGACCGCACTTCGGCATTGTTGCTTTTACCCAACTTTGTTTCCACTCCGCTCCACCCTTCCGGCATCGCCACTTTGGCTCGCCCTTGCATGGCCTGACTCAAACCACGCAACACATCCAGTTGAAAGCCCACATCCTGACTTTGATTCAACACCGCCACAATCGGAGTCAATGAGTCTGGTTGAGCTGCCTTGACGGAAGATCCGGTGGAACCAAAGAGGCACACCGCCGCCACACAAGCGCTCAAGATTTTCTGAGTTAATTTCATTTCCATGATAGGTAAATAATTTGAGAGTGAATCATTATCGATTTGCGACCAATGCTCCGGTTGCCATCCGGCGAGTGATATATTGTCGCAACAAAGGTATTCTGGAGGCCTGCAACAGGGCCACCCCCTGATCCACATCCGCCCCGACAACCGGCTCCATGGCGTACCAGTACATGAGCGGCAAGTTGTGATCATCGGCATCGGAAGCGCGCGCCACCAATTCCTTCAGGACCGGAAAGCGATCTTCCACCGGAGTGCGTTGCAAAGCGGACGCAATGTAAAGTCGCACGAAGGCGGATTCTTCATTTGCAGCCAGAGCGGCAAGTTTCTCAAGAGCCGCTTTGGATGGGGATCGATCTTCCCACAACAACTGCAGCGCCCAGGCACGAATGTATTCGTTGTCGTGGTCCAACAAACGCAGCCCAAAGCGTTGACCCAACCCGCCGATTCCATTGAGTGTCCAAAGGAGTCGTAGTTTGTGTGGAACTGACTCGGTCTGGTTGAACAAGCGACGAATACTCCGATACAGGCCAGCGTCTCCCCCTTTGGCCATCAGCAGCTTTCTGGCTTGCAACGCATACCATTCGTTCTCGTGCAACTGCAAACGCACCAATGCCTGAGGCGAATGCGCGCGAAGATCAACGGGTGTCCAGGGCTCGTCATTGTAAACCACTTTGTAGATGCGGCCGTTCGACCTGTCATGTCCGTCATCGCGACGATGGTGACACTGGTTGGAATCATACCAATCGATCATGTATACAGAACCGTTATGGTCATAAAGCATGTTCAAGACCTGCGACCAGCGATCATTAAAGTTCAGGAAGTCAGGACCATGCTTCCCAACAAAGCCCGAACCGGATCGAACCGGCATATCCATGTTGATTCGCTGTCCATGAATGTTGTTCATGAATGCCTGGTTATCATACGCCTCAGGCCAGCTCCCGCCTTGATACATCATCAAACCGGCATGTGCATGTCCACCACCCGTTTCATCTGACCGGTTATTCCCGGCATGCGGTCCTTTGTTACCGGCCCAATGCACGTGATCACCGTGGGTCTTGATATCGTCGTAGATAAAGGGATTCAAATGATCCGGCGCATTACGCGGTAAAAAGTCTTTCACCCGATTCTTCTCTTCGAGAGTAATGCTGTAGTGCTGTCCACCTTGACGCTGATAACGCGCCCCCTGAATCATGTGCCAGAAGTGTGGAATCACGCAGGCTTCAATAAAGGCCTGACCATAAGCGTCAAAGTCAACACCCCAGGGATTGCTGGTTCCTTCGGAAAAGACTTCGAACGTGTGCTTCAATGGATGATACCGCCAAACGGCGGCATCAACACGTTGACGTTCTTCCTTTGGCGTGCCGGGTTTACCCACGAATGATGGACAGAACACCCCATGACATCCGTACAACCATCCATCCGGTCCCCAGGAAAAAGTATTCAATGTCTCGTGAGTGTCACGGTAAGGATCCCATCCATCCAATAGAATCTTAGGCTCTCCATCCGGTTTGTCGTCCTGATTATAGTCCGGTATAAACATCAGGTAAGGAGCCGCCCCGACCCAGACGCCACCGAAGCCGACCTCCATTCCACTGATCAGATTCAGTCCGTCTTTAAAGAGCGTTTTCTTGTCAAATTGATGATCCCCATCAGTGTCTTCAAGAATCACGATGCGATCCTTGCCGACATCGCCTTCGGCGCGATGCGGATACTGATGTCCTTCAGCCACCCAGACACGTCCCCGCTCATCCAGGCAAAAAGCGATGGGCTGGGTCAAATCGGGCTCAGAAGCGTAGACGTGTGCTTTGAATCCTTCCGGCAAGGTCATGGCATCCACCGCTGCCTGGGGTTCCAGGCCGGCAAACAATACTTGATCAATCGATGGCATTTCAAACTGCTTGCGCACCGCGTCGGGATCGATGGCATTTTTCAGCTCCGGCTTGGAGGCATGAAATCGAAAGTCATCAAAATTGACGTGACCCCAGTGCCCGATTTGATGATCGATCACGCGAATGAAGATGGACTTTCCCTGAACATCTTTGAGGTCCACCACCACCGGTCGCAATTCCTCGGATTCAAAACCCGACACTTTAAAAATCACCTTATTGTTGTCCGCCCTGACCAGCTCCACTCGATTCAAATCAGACGCACCTCCGGCAATGCGGAAGGAGGCGAACGGGTGTGTCACTTTGAACGGAACAGAAGTCAGTGTGCCGGTCGGATCGTCTCCGGCGATTTCGTATGTTCCGATCCAGTATTGGCCATCATGTGCGCTCTTCATGTCCTGACGCCGTGAGGAAACGGTGTCCCCTTGCACGGGTTGTTTATTGAATGCAGCGCCTTTGGCTTTCCAATCGGTCAAGTCACCGGATTCGAATCCAAGATTCAATACGCGGCCGTCATCAGCTTTAGGCAAAACGCCCTCAGCGGCGGACACAGTCGCAACGACCGTAAAGGCCACGCTCAATATGCCAGAAAATAGGATGGAGTGTTTCATGGATGGGGGGCATCTTAGGCTTCCGGAAGCGAAGATGCAAGCCTCCCTAAATGAGGAATGACCTTGTGGCTTTATAAAATGGTTATACAAACGGGAGGGACAAGCTCCGACTTGAACCCACACTGATCCTTACAACTTTTGAACGATCATCAAGCTGCAATCGAAAGGCTACCGCCATTTGGGCGCCTCAGGCTTCCCACGTTCCACGTAATTTGCTCAGGAAATATTGGAGGAAGAAGTATGGGACTTGGAGGAACAAGTCCCTCCATTGTTTGCTAGCTAAGTTTGAATTTCGTTCAACGTAGATGAAATTCACGCTTCCAGTTTCCAACGGGCCTGTCTAAGCACGGCTTTGGAGGATCCGCGCGGCAACTCATACCAAATGGAAACCATCGTTCCATCTGCAAGCTGAACCGTGCTCGGATAGCCCAAATCACCTGATGCACCATCATCTGACACCGTCAAAGGCTCGGACCAACGTCGTCCGTCTTCGCTCAAACGCGCCTGGTTGCCATAAGGAGATCTACGGTAACCATAGGTCATCAAAATCCGCCCATCGCGCAATCGCAGCAGGTGGGATGGCAAACCCCAGACCCCGATGGATGTTGGATTGGACCAGGTGCGACCGCCATCGGTTGATTCACATTGCAGGGTTTCTCTCGAGTTTTGAGGGTTATGATTGCGGATTTGGACAACGATTCGCTTATCGGGCAATTCAACTGCATGCAGTTCGTGATAATCCGCAGGATCATCCCCTTCCCGCGCGGGAATCTGGGCCAGCCATTTCCAGGTCTTGCCATCATCCAACGACTCACTCACCCCCACCCGCTTGTGTCCCGTCCACAATTCCTTCCCGGCATAAATCAGTCGTCCGTCAGCCAATTGAATCGGACCGTGAGGACTATTGACGATGGTTGGATATTTACCCGACCAGGTCTTGCCTCCATCCTCGGACCGAATCATCCATTGCCCCAGTTCCGCAGAACGATCCTCCTCAGTCAAACGATGATGAGCCGCCTCCCAGCGTTTTAGCTTTCCCGGATCCCATCCACCATTCTGCAAAGCCCTTTTTAAAATCGGTTCATAAGCCAGGGAGGTAAATGTGGTCGCCAGCAATGTCCCGTTTTGGGTTTCCAAAACACCCGAATCCCGATCATCCAACCCACTGTCAAGGATCACCCGGGGCCAACACCAGGATTCCCCGCCATCTCTGGACCGCATGAAGACCACCTGACCAAACGGACACACATGCCCTTCCCTGCCACCGGACCATGACGCAACCAGATCACCGCTTTTCAGAAGCGCCAAGGTCGGCCAACCGTGGTACAGCTCAGGCTGGTGACTGATGGTTTTCAGGTCGAGCTGTTTGACAAGTGGCATGGCGGCACGGGTTCGGACATGCGGAAAACCAGCCAAAGAAAGGCCAAAAAGGGCGCTACGCCCTAAAAACCGGCGTCGGGTAACAGTTTGGGAAATGTCCATGGCAACATCATGGAATCTCAGGGCGTGTCGTCAATGGCGAAAACACGGATAAAGTTACGGAAGCTAGAAAGCCACCACTCCTGCAAAGAAAACCTTTCCCCCGCCACGCCAAACCATTAGGCTGGTTTTCACAACTGACACATGAAGGCCATCAAAATCGTAGCATATGTCATCCTGTCCGGTCTGGTATTTTACTTCGGATCGGCGTTTTTAAAGGAATACAACACAATCACCGAGCGAAGCGCCGCCCGGGGAGACTATGATATTGATGACATCGAGACACCTGTCTATGAGGTGGAGAACGTCGATTATTTACAAGATTCCGTCGACGAGACTGCGACTGAAGGGAACACCGCGACAGATTCGAACTTGAATGACGCGTCACCTTTGGATCCCGCCGATACATCCGACGCAGAATCAACCCCGGACGATTCAGGAACCACTGACACCAACACGGTTGACACTGCAACTCAAACAGCCGGCACAGAGGACAATGCCCCCGATGACCATTCAAATCGCATTGGATTTTATATTGGCGGATTCGTCCTATCCCTTTTGGCCTTGGGCTTGCTCGCTGGATATGATTTAACACGTTATTCAGCCAACCGAACTCTGGACTCCATTTATAACGACGACGGAGTCGGCACCGATGGGCAGGACCTCTACGAAGCGGCCGAGCAGGAATGGGCACGTGGAGATTTCCTGGAAGCCATTCGCATCCTGCGCGATTACCTGGCGGCGCACCCCAAACAACAACATGCTGCCATCCGCATTGCCGAAATCTACGAAAAAGACCTCAAGAGCCCGCTTGCAGCCGCTCTAGAGTATGAAGAGATCTTGAAACAAAAGTTAGCTCCGGAACGTTGGGGTTGGGCCGCCATCCACCTCGCAAACCTTTATTCCGGCCCCATGGGCAAGCCGGAAAAAGCCATCGATCTGCTCAGAGAATTGGTCGAAAAATACCCGGACACTCCCGCAGGGGAAAAAGCCAGCCAACGATTGGCCATGATTGATGGGGCTGAGTAATTCAGCCATCGTTTCCTCGTTCGAGTAAAATCTACGATACGCGTCAGGGTGGATGAATTGGTATAAACGGATCAATCGTAGATGTGTTTTCGATGTCCAACAGCAACCACCAGTACAACTAACTCGCCATCGCGAATCCTGGCAATGATTCGATAATCTCCGACACGATATCGCCACAACCCCGACAAGTTGGCTTTTAACCCCTTTCCGTATTTTCGGGGATCCCCGGTCCCATCAACGCGTTTGTCAAGGTAAGCAAGGATATCTTGCTGAGCCTGATGACCGAGCTTTCGCAGCTCTTTGAGAGCTCTTTCGTCGAACCTATAAACCCAGCTCACTCCTCACCTCCTCGGATGAGTAGGTTTTTGCAGGATGCTCCAATCGTTGGGTGGCAAGATAAACATCCTCCAGATCTTGAATGTGTTCAAGAATCGCTTCCTGGGCAAAAAAATCTTTGGTCCGCCCTGTGAGTTTAACCAGACGATCCAATCGCTGTTCTGTTTCACTATCCAGTTGAATGGCGAGCATGACGTAAAGCTGCCATGGTTTGGAATGAATGGCAAGGCGTTATCATGCCCCCTGCTCAAGAAACAAATTCAGGCTCTTTCCACTTACCGTGATCACGGATCAGGTCCACCAGACGGTCAACGGCTTCTGCTTCGGGGATATTGAATTTGACGGGTTGCTTGCCAACGTAGAGGTTGATTTTCCCCGGCGCGCCTCCGACATAACCAAAGTCGGCATCCGCCATTTCTCCCGGACCGTTGACAATGCATCCCATGATGGCGATCTTGACGCCCGTAAGATGCCCGGTGCGCTCCTTGATACGGGCTGTCACCGATTGTAGATTAAACAAGGTGCGCCCACAGGAAGGACAGGCAACATAATCGGTCTTAAATGAACGGCAACCAGCCGCCTGCAAAATGGTATAAGCCAATTCGACGGCCTTCTTCGGGGAAGCTTCGTTGCGGACCAGTATCGCATCGCCGATACCATCCGACAGTAGAGATCCCAGGTTCACAGAGGATCGTAGCAATGCAATATCAGATGAAAGGGATACGGATGGATCCAGCGTATCCTTCAGTAAAATCGGAAGATCACAGCCCATGTCCTTCAACCTTGAAGCCAGCAATCTAAATGCAGTAATCACCGGTAAGACAACACCGTCTTTGACAGTGATCAATGCCTTTTCAGCAGGACAATCAAATGGAGTGGTGGGATCGATTTCGCATACGGAAAGTGCGTTGTAATTGGACTCCGCCTGGATGACATCCGGTTTATCCGGGCGTGGCGGCAGGATCTGAAACTGGTCTTCGGTTCCAAGCACCCTGATGGTTTGATCGCCCCCGCAAGACACACCTTCAGCCACCGCAATCTCTTCACTTTTTCTGCGCGAAAACTCAAATGGATCAAACGAGAGAGGCGCGTCGTCAAAGGTTCGGTCTGACTGGGTCAAAAAAGGAATCTGATCCAGCAGATCTCGACAGACAGGGATCTCATTGGGAGCATCCTCGGTCAGGGAAACCCGAATGGTGTCCCCCAGGCCATCACACAGCAAAGCCCCGATACCAATAGCACTTTTGACACGACCATCTTCCCCGTCACCCGCTTCGGTCACGCCAAGATGAATCGGATAATTCCAGTCGGCTCCCAGCTCATTCAACCGGGCCACCAGCAAACGGTAGCATTCGATCATGACCTTGGGGTTACTGGATTTCATGGAGAATTTGAAATTGTGGAAATCCATTTTGCGCGCGATGCGTGCAAATTCCAGAGCGCTTTCCACCATCCCCAGGGGCGTGTCACCATACCGGTTCATGATCCGGTCACTCAAGGAACCATGGTTCGTTCCAATGCGAAGGGCACGATTGAGCTTTTTGCATTGCTCGACCAGCGGAGCAAACTTCTCCTCAATACGGGTTAATTCTTCCTGATACTCCTCGTCGGTGTAATCGCGGGTTTTGAATTTTTTGGAGTCCGCATAATTACCGGGATTCACCCGGACCACCTCCACCCACTTGACCGCTTCCATGGCGGCTTCAGGCTTGAAATGGATGTCGGCCACCAAGGGAACATGACAACCCTTGGACCGCAACTCGCGCGCAATGTGCTCCAGATTGGCGGCGTGTCGCACTGTTTGTGCCGTGATGCGCACCAGTTGGCACCCTACAGCTGCCAGATCGAGTGTTTGTTGAACGCATGCCTCCGTGTCCAGCGTATCGCTGGTGATCATGCTTTGGTAAACGATCGGGTGTTTCGCTCCCAGCGGGACCGACTGTTCGGGATTGGAAATCACAATCTCGCGCGTCAGTCTGCGCGCATATTGGTAGCCGGACTCGTTGTAGCGCATGCCTCTTACTGATTGACAGTGGCCGTGCTGTCCACGGGCTCAAACTTGATTTTGTAGGTCTTTTCCTTGGGCCCACCGCCCAGGTCCTGGACATCGAAGAAGCTCACATAAAGCATGTAGCCAATGACAAGTAAGGCGAAGCCGGTTTGGACGTAGTTCAAAATAAAGAAAGGTATGGGACGTCGAATGATCCCTTCGATGCAGGCCATCACGATGTGCCCACCATCCAGAACTGGAACCGGAAGCAGATTCAACAAGGCAAGGTTGACGTTCAGGATAACGCTGAACCACAAAGCCAGTCTCCAGCCGTAATCACTTTGAAACAACATGTAGTAAATCCGCATGATTCCAACCGGTCCGCTCAGATGTTGGGCACCGATGTCGGATCCTTTGGTAAACAACGCCTTGAACGTATTGACCATGGCCATGACGCTTGCCTTGATCTGATCGTTGGGTCCGGGATGGCTGATGGTCATGTTGCCATTGAGATCCCACTTGATCCCCAACATGGGACGCTGATCTTCCTCAGGTGGAGCTTCCCCTTCATAGGATGGAACAACCGCTTTAACCGCAAATTCCTTGAGTTCTCCCTTTCGCTCCACTTTGAGAACCAGTTCCTTGCCGGGATTGTCTTCTATCACCTGACTGAGGGCACGCGGATGATAAATCGGCACACCATCCACTTCCTTGATGATATCATTGGACTGCATCCCTGCCAAAGCCGCCGGGCTGTTTTTTTCAACATCGGCCACCAGTGGTGTCTGGAACGGCGCGATTTGAATCTGACGTAAGTTACCGCGTTTGTACCATTCG
>Ga0255767_1003750_pt1 | contig 12686 bp, 14 predicted proteins | sample 071ome_24_FD_179967 | JGI IMG/M metagenome (GOLD analysis project Ga0255767, IMG submission 179967) | Coastal salt marsh microbial communities from the Groves Creek Marsh, Skidaway Island, Georgia - 071402CT metaG (version 2) | ecosystem: Environmental > Aquatic > Marine > Intertidal zone > Salt...
CTCCCCCCCCTCTGCGCGCGTATTTTTTTTTTTTATGTGCGCAGGCAGGGGTGTGTCATCTTTTTTTTTTCTTTTAGCTCTCTCGTTTTATTCGTAAAAATTGGTAAATTGGTGGCGGAGGAGGATTCCAAACCTTGGATTTTTTGCTTCGGTGGCATTAGCGATTAGAGAGAACACACGTTAAGCGTCGTCCTCTTCTTCCTCATAAGTTATATTTTGTACCACGCGTTACGGTTAAAAACAGAAAAGAACATGTTATCCGTTGCATCCACAACCACCGTTACGACGAGCACAACTCGATTCAACGCGTCGAGCAGCAGCAGCAAAAGGAGAGTGAAATTTTCTTCTTCCTCGTCGTCGTCGTCGTCGTCGTCGTCCTCGGTGACGATTGCAAAATCGTCGCGCAACGACAGACAGCAATTAAATTATAACAACATCAACAACGACAGAAGAAGAAGAAGCAGAGTATTAGTAGTTAAAGCGAGCGAAGATGCCGCCGCCGACGCGGACATTTCCGTGGTCGAGCGAAAGCGCGATCTCACGGCTGGGCAATACGTGCAACCGGAAATCACCTCTCGCTCGCAATCGGGAAGATTAGTGCCAGAAGAAGGTTTCAACATTGCGCGAACGTCGTTCGGGTCGATTGGTTTGTCCGTTGGTTTGCCGTTGTTGATGTACGGTTTTGGAGCGTACTTTTCGTTCTTACCGGGGACGGAAATTTCGGCACTCATGCTCATCTACGGTTTTCCGATTTCTTTGATCGGTTTCGCGTTGAAATACGCCGAGTTGTTGCCGCTCGAGTGCGAATCGTACGAGGACGCGGTTAAAGTCAGAGAAGACCAATCGACCAAGGTATTGACGCAGTTAAGAAACGACGTGACGAGATACCGATACGGGGACGAGCAACACTTGGAAGAGGCCATGAACATCATCTTTAAGTTCAACCGACCGGGAGGATTACAAAAGAGACAAAGACCAAAGTTGGTTGGCGTTTCTGAACAAATGGTGAATGGAAGATACGCGATCGTTTTAACCTTCGAGTCTCCGAAAATTACCAAAGAAGAATGGGACGGGTTCATGGGTAAGTTTTCCAAGTTTTTTGGCCCGAATGTGGACGCGGTGGCCGTGGAGAAGAGCGAAGGCGTTGCGGAGATCATCTTGATTTCCAACGGCGGAGACGATTTAGGTGGTCCAGGGGACGACATGGAAGTCTTGCCGCCGCTCATGCCAGGTTTGCCGGCGAGATACCAAAAGAGAGGCACGGCGTAAAAAGAAAACGAGCTCGCTTACAACAACAACATTAACAACAACAAACATATATTCATCGTTGCATTTCGCTTTTGTTATTATCACATCATCATATTTCTAAAGTTATTATTACACACAGTCACACAGACGCACACGTCGCGCGAATTCTTATAAAGCTTTACCGCTCACCAAATCGTACGCTTGCTCGCTCGGTCGCACGCTATCTTCGGTGAACTTGTTACTTCTATACGCCGCACTCACTGGACTCCACGTCAACCCTTCTCTGTTGCTCGGTTTACATCGCGCTCTGAACCGTAACTCCATAGAAATTCTACCTTTCGCGGCTTCCGAACGCGCCTCCACGGGATTTTTCGACCCCTCAATCAAACTCTTCTTATCGTCAGAGTCCCACTTCCCGGAGCCGTGCCAGCAATCGAATGAATCAAAAGCGACAAAAGGAGCAGTCACCCATTCGTGCTCGTCGTCCGCGATGAGTTCTGGGCTCCCTCGGGCTAAATAATTCGGATCGGTCGCGTCGCCAAAATCTTTGCCTTTCTTGGTCGAGAACATGTTCATAACAATCGGTGCCGCTGCCATCGGGTTCGATTTGATCTGTTCAAACGCCGACGGTGGTTTAATTTCGTTTCCATTTTCGTCCAAGTTATCTTTTTCCGTGCGGATGTCGTATTTCCACTCCTTCGCGCCTCCATCTTTCGGTAACAAGACTAACAACGGATTATCCCAGACTTGTCCCGTTGGATCTTTCGGCGTCCTCGAAATCCACACGTTGTAATATCTGTACGAGTATTCCTCAGAATTTTCCATCGCTGTTTCCATCCAGTTCGGAGACTTGTAATCGATCGCATCCGGGTCTCGGTGTAATCTCGGCAGCGGATTATATTTGCAGTGCGTGAAATCGCCTTTTGGTCTTCTTTGCATGAAATCGATTGCGCGCGTCTTTTGAAACTCTGGTTCGTTTACAAACCCAACGCCGTTTAACACCTCTCCTCCAAACTCTGGCGAGCACTCTTCCGGGAAACATTCCTCCAACAAAGCCTTCCCGGCTTCGAACGCTTCCGGCCACAGCGTGTGATGCCCGGCGTTCTTATTCTTCACGCCTATTCTGTCCCAGTCTTTTTCGATGATGTTCAACAACGTCTTCAACTTTGGATTTTCGGCGTCGATTAAAGACACGTATTTCTCGCAGTTTCTCGCTTTAATTCTCGCCTTTGCCTCGTCGTTTATGAGAACGTCGTAGTCTTTGTTCCCATCTTTATACGGGACGGCCAGTTTCCTCGCTTTCGTCTCTTTGCCTCGCAGTTCCGTCAGAGACGACGACGACGATGATTTTTTTTCAGCGGCAGTCGTCGTCGTCGCGGTCGATGAAGAAGAAGAAGAAGAAGAAGAAGCGTCAACTATGCATCTTCTCTTACTAATAATAGTATCACTACTCTTGTTGCCTTTGTGACGCAACGCGGATAAATGATATCGAGGAGAATACGTCGCGGTCGGCATCGTCGTCGTCGTCGTCATCATCTTTGCGTTTGTCTCGCGTTACGACGGGAAGAGGAACGAAGAATTTGATATGGTTGGTTGATGGATAGAAGAAAAGAGAAAAGAGGTGTTTTTGCGTGAGATTTTTTTTCCCCGCGAAATCTCTCCGCACGCATCATGTTCGGAGAGAACTTTTGACACGCACACACGTTTTTTGTCCAACTTACGAACGAGTTTTTGGACGACTCACTTGAGGAGCGACACGCCACAAAACAAAACAACAACAACCACTATATATATAGAGAGAGAAGATGTCATCGAATGACAACAACAATCCAATCTTAAACTTCCTGTCGTTCACCGCGCAAATTCCTCTCAACGAGGGCGAAGATCTGCGCTCGTCCGAGGCCAAAGGATTCACAAAGACAAAGTTAACGAAGGACGACGTGCAACCCGCCTTTGACGGCTCGAAATGTTTCTCGTACGCGGTAACCGTGCCGAAAGGAACGACGCACGTCGGGGTGATGGCGACGTCGTTCAGTGGATGCGCGCTTAAAATTAACGATACGAACGGGAACATGTCCGTGGTTGAATTGTCTCAGGCAAAGAATGCGATTAAGGTGACGTTACACGAGACTGCCGACGCGGGTGAGGCGAAGACAACGTACGAGATTCGAGTTCACGTGTCCGAGGAAACGGCGAAGGACGGCGAAGTCGTCATGAAGGAGAAAGAGGTGCCGGAAGATCAAAAAGTCGTGCACACGCACTCGCACGATGGGGTGCCGTGCACGCACGATCACGGACACTCGCACGATGGAGTGCCGTGCGATAAGGACCACTCGAAAGACGGGGAAGAACACGGCCACGGTCACGGTCACGGACATAAGAAGCACGCGCACTCTCACGACGGCGTGCCGTGCGATAAAGATCACTCGAAAGAAGAACACGGACACGGGCATTCGCACCACAGTCACGGCCACGGCCACGGCGAGGAGAAGAAAAAGGAAGAGGAGCACGGACACGGGCATTCGCACCACAGTCACGGTCACGGCCACGGCGAGGAGAAGAAAAAGGAAGAGGAGCACGGACACGGACACGCTCACAAACATTAGTTGCCATAGATCCCTACGCACACATACCGTATGTGTGTGATATTATTAGCTGCTTAAAACTACATCTGTAAATAATTATTCTCTCTCTGTTATTGTGAAAACTAAAAATATTTCTTCTTGTTCTTTTGAACGTTTGCTTTTTTCGACGAATCCTGAGCACCAGGCTCCCCGCGGCGGCGAGGATCCCATTCATCCAAGACGTTCAGTGGAATCTCTTTCGGATTTCTCGCGACGACGTAGTGCTTCACTTGTTCTTTTCGCAACTTTTTATGCAATCGCAAGGCTTCCATTTGATCGTCGCCGAACCCGCATATCCAAAGCGAAAGAAACGGAGAAGTTCGTTCGCCTCTCCTTCCGACGTGACCTCTGCGTTTCTTCTCCATGCCGTTTTCTGCGATATTCTTATTCCTCAGTTTTGCTAAAGGTTTTGGCGTGAAGTAATAATACCGCTTCGTTGGCGCGATGTAAAACGGCAACACTTGACCGCGTTTCTTGTGCATGTTCATTTCCTCATTTTCGTCTTTGTCCTTCAAAGCGTTGTCTCTTTCCTCGGCGCCTTGCGCGCCTCCACTCAAAAGTGCCGGCACGAAATACGGTTTGCACACGACGTAACTCGGAACGAGCATGAAGTACGGTCGACTGAATTGTGTCATGTTTTTCGCCGCAAACGCGACGCACTTCTCCACGTGTTCCTCCGAATACGGTGGGTTCGTTACGAACACGTCGTGTTCGGGAACTTCGTTTTTTGCAACCACTTCGTAAAAATCTTTGTTTTCGTTGATGACGTTCGGGAATCCAAGCTCGGTGAAGTTCGTTTTCGTCGCTCCAGCGCAATAGTAAGGATCATAAATAACGAGTTCAGACGGTTTTTTATTCTTTTGAGACGCGACGATGTTTAAAAAGTTCACGATGTCTTTGTGCGCCTCCAAAGACGTCTCGCAATGGTCATCCGGATTGCACTCGAACGTGTGATTCACATCCAACTTTACCAGCTCTGTGGGTTCTCGTTGTTTTTCTTCTTCTTCTTCTTCTCCTTGCGATGATAATGACGACGACGACGACGACGACGCGTTGTTGTCACTTTGTTCACTACTACTGCTATTACTTCTACCATTTCTATTCGCGTTACCGTCCTCCCCTTCGTCGTCGCGCTTGACGACTGTTTTCGTCGCCGCGTTCCACGTGCCTATGCGCTTGTGCTCACCATTATCGTCTCTCTCTTCGCTCGAATACACAACTGAACTCCTCTTATCTACCAAAACTAACGTACCATCGGCTAAAGCCACGCCTTCGACTTCAAACGTCGTGCGATGGTTCTTCTTCGTTTGCCCGATTTTTCTCTATTCCTCTTCTTCTTCTTCGTCCGTTTCCGTTACGTCGTTTTCGTCGTCGCCGCCGTCGCTTTCCTCCTCTGCCGTCGCTTTCTTTTTCTTCTTCTTCTTCTTCTTCTTTTTCTCCGCTCTGCTCTCTTCTTCTCCCTCTCTCTTATCTCTTTCCATTCGCTCTCGTTCTCTTTTCCGTCTCTCGACTCTCGCGCTCTGCGAGTCTCTCTTCTTCAGCCGTTTTCTCTCCGCCGCGTTCATTCTTTTTTTCGTCTCTGGCTGCTGCTGCGCAACTTCACCGGTACTCGAAATGGGATTCGACGTCGGCGGCTGCGTCGTCGGTTGCGATTTCGCGGCGTCGGCGAACCATTTCTTCCCACCGTCTTCGACGATTCTTTTGTCTTCTTCTTCTTCTTCTTCTTCTTCGGAGGAAGAGGAAGAGGAGTTGAACCGCGACAAGTCGTCGTCTTTCTTCTTCTTCTTCATCACGCTGGACTCTCTCTCTCTCTTTTTTGTGGAAAACGTGGATATTTTTTTCTTCCTCTCGTGTTCTTCACAACTTGAGAAAAGGATGACGCTCGCGAGTCGCATCTCAACAACAACAACAACAACAACTGCTCTTTCTTTCGCGGTCGAGAATAAGAGGAGCATCTCGTCTTCTCGCTCGCGTTCTTCTCGCTCGTGTTCTTCTTCTTCTTCTTCTTCTCGTTCTTCCTCGGCGGGGAGACTTTTAGCAGGACGACGACGACGACGAGATTTTTCTCGTCGCACAGACGTCAGCGTAAAGGCTGAAGAAGAAGACGCGGTGGATAACGCCTTGTTTGGCGGAGGGAACGACGACGACGACGATGGAGAAACGAAGAAAAATAAGAAGAAGCAGTTGGGGAGTAAAGGGGTGAACTTGTTCGATCCGGCGGCGACGCTTTCACGCGCGCTGACGAAGAGATTCGGTATCGTCGGTGGTTTGTCTCTCGTGGCTGTTTTGGCGTTAGTCGAAGGCGGGGAGATTGTGAAGTCTTTGCTAGAAATCGATAAAGACGTGGACGAGCAGTCGGAGACGGTCACGGAGAGCGGGCTCGGAATAAAAGACATTCGCATCGGGGGCGGAGGTATGCCGAATAAAGGGAACTTTGTCGGTATAGAGGTGAAGATGTCCAACGCGGAGGATCCAACCGTCGTATACGTGGATACGAAGAAAACTGGGAAACCAATCGCGTTCATCTATAAGAACGGGAAACCGTTGTTGACGCCGCTGTGCGAAGGAATAGTTGAAGGCGTATCGACGATGAAAAGAGGTGGAATACGCGAGTTGAGAATACCGGCGGAAAAGCTGGGCTTTGGCGCGAACGACGTCGTGTTAGCCGACGGAGTGACTAAAATTAAGGGAGGGACAGATTTACTCGTTCGAGTCGAATTGGTCGATGTCACTTCGTACTATCAATAATTACACAAGAGCTATAATATATTTTGTATGTATGTAAGAAAATAATGTGCGAATCTTTCTTTTTTTTAAGCCCACGCTCTGCCGGAGGCGCCGTAGAAATCGTTCAAGTACCCGAGCGCGGCTTCGTCGACGACAACCTTGTCGGCGTTTAAGACGTCGTAGACGTTCAACTTGGTGATATCCGCGTGCACAACTCTCGCCATGTTTCTCGTGGCCAACTCAACCTCTTTCGGCGCGTCCTTCGTGATGACGTATGTCTTCTCCTCATTGACGTTAACCCCCCACGATTTCAAGTTGTCTTGAAACGCCTTTGACTTTGGCACCGTGACGCCAGAGTTGATGCCGTCTACGACAATCATGGAAGAAGCCGCAGATTGAATCGCCGTCGCCATCGCTAATCGTCTCTCTTTCTTGTTCATCTTAATGCTCCAGTCCTTCGGCTTCGGGCCGAAAGTAACGCCCCCACCCGGGAGTAACGGAGATCTCTTCGAACCCAAACGAGCGTTCCCGGTTCCTTTTTGCTTGTACGGCTTTTTACCGCCACCTCGAACTTCACTCTTCGTCAAGGTTGATGCCGTACCCTGTGTATTGATTATGAGAGAAAAAATGAGAAGATCACATGAAGTCAGTAAAGCGCGCACATAAACACACACACACACACGCACAAAGAGAGAGAGAAGACGATACGTTTTTCAAGATCGGTCGGCTAAGAGAAGAAAGAGAGGAGGAAAACTTTCTTTCGGATAAAGTTTTTTTTTCTTTTTTCTTCCCCGTGGTCACCCCTCTCTCTCCCTCTCTCTTGCACAAAAGAAGGAGATAAGAAAGAGGTTTTTAAGCGAAAAAATTTCGAGAACGAAATCGGAAACGACTCCGGAACTAATCACTCACCCTTCTCGCGTTTTGTCTAACCATAACGACGTATTTGTGCACAATCCCCTTCGCAACTTCGTTTCTGGCAACCTTCAAATCTAAGTTCGCTTCGCCAGCCGAGGAGCCGTCAAACTTTACTTTTCCGACCGATGCGGCATTGACGCAAAATTTCGACGTCGCTCTCGTCGTCGTCGTCGCCGAGGAGGTCGCGGTTTTGTTGTTCAAGGATTGGCCTCTGAACGACGCGCACAAGCTTTGCATGTTTGCAGTGGATGCGGTGAAAGACATTTTTGCGTGTGCGTTTATCTACTTCTACTGTTGTTTCCGTATGTGACGTACAAAAAGTAAGGAAGTTTTCTCTCTTGGTTTTTTGTTTTTTTTTGGGTGTGTGTGCTTCGGAAGCGTGTCCCTTCTTCTCGCGTGTGATGTTTTTTTTCGCCCCTGTGATTTAAAAAAACACTCAAAAAACGACAAACTTCACAAAAAAAAAGAGAAAGGAGCAGCGGTACGAGAAAACAAAAATCTATCATGAAGCAGACAACTACGGCGACGGTACTCGCGGATGCCGCGGCGAACGTGCCCACGACTTTAGTCTCGTACTTGCAACGACTGAAAGCGTTGGACGAGACGTCCGCATCCGTGAGCGATAAGGTCCACTCGGAGGTGGAAAGTTTCGTGCTCGCTTTGACGAAAGAGAACAAAAAACGGAAATTGAATACTAACGAAGACGATGAAAGAAAAGGAAAAGAAGAAGAAGAAGAAGAAGAAGAAGACAACGAAAAGAGCAGGAAGAAAAAGAAACAACTGCTCGAAGAACACATCGAAAAGAGCGTGAAGTTGTGCCTGGAAATCGCGGACGAGAAGTGCGCTTTAGCGGCTCGAGCGTACGATTTAGTCGACGAACACATCACAAAGTTGGACAAAGACTTGAGAGTGTTCGAGGACGAAGCGAGGAACAATACCAACACGAACAAGAATAAAATGAACAAGCAAGGAGGAGAAAACGATAAAAAGAACGATCAAGTTGGATCACCGTATTACGTGAACGAGGCCGATCCGAACGAACCGACGTATTGTTATTGCAAACGCGTGAGTTTCGGGGAGATGGTCGGCTGCGAAAACGATAAATGTAAAATAGAATGGTTTCACTTTTCGTGTGTCGGGTTAGACCCGACCGTAAAGTTAAAAGGGAAATGGTATTGCAAAGAGTGTAAAATGAAAATGAAAATGAAGAAGAAGTGACAGAGAGTGGAGATAGATATATATATATAGAGAGAGAGAGAGGAGAAAGTGTTTTTAGCAGAGTAATCAACGCGGTTTACGAAACGCATAAAGCTGGTTGCAACAGCGCGAACATTGGACCTTTCGTGTAGCTTGTTTTAGTAGGTGGTGATGATGATGATGGTGATGATCCCGCCGACGATGGTGTCGCGTACATGCACATCTTTAAGTGCGTGTCGTCATTTTTCATACTCCACGGTCTCCGTCCTTTTCTCGGCGTCGATATCTCGGCAACTTCCACGCGTTTCTTTCTACGAACGACGCGATCTTGCGGTTGAAACACGCGACCACCAGCCATTCCTTCTAACGTACACCATGTTGTTGGATCCAATCGAGTCGTCAATTTCTGCGGCGACGTGTTGTTCTTGCGTTCTTCTATTCGTTGCTTCCTCTCTTCGTTCCTTTGCTCTCGTCGTCGGCGTCGTTCGAGCAAACGCGCTTCGCCAGTCAGTTGTAACAACACAGAGGAGGAGGACGACGATGATTGATTATCGTTGCTGCGCTCGATATCATCGCCGTTTCGTTGCCTCGACGTTTTCTTTAGCCTCTTCGTCTCCTCCGATGCGCTCGTTTTGTGTCCTCCTCTTCCTCTGCCGGCGTCGTCAAGAAGAAGCAACTTCTTTTTATTTTCGACCAAGTTTAACGCTAAAAGCGTCGTCGTGTTCAGAGACACTTTATTATTATTATTATTATTATTATTATCCTCATCGCGCGACGAGGACAGAGACGAGCGAGCGAAAGCGTTCGAAATGGTTTGCGTTGCGTTTGGTTTTGCCATAAAAAACGTTCAATGTGTGTGCGTGTGTGTGTGTGTATTATATGCAGTCAAACGACAACGAAAAGAGGGGAGTATTTATTTTTAGCTTTTAAGTGGATTCGTCGTGTATTTTTTTGTGTGCTGTGCTCGCGTACAGAAAAATCTGTTTGTTTTTGGTGTAACCGCCACATTGACATTTACTCACAACACAAAACATATCAACACAAAGAAAAAAGAAGAACACATGGACGAGTCCATGTTAGCAGAGAACAACAACAACAACAATAACGGCGCCTCCTCCAACGCATCTTCTGGAAGCGGTGGCACGGAGATGATGTTACCGCGATTTTCGCAAGACGTCAGTTTCCTCGTCTTGCCGCAAGACGGCGTCGAATCAGCTCTCGTTGTCGCGTTGGCGTTGTTTTCATTCACCGTCTATCACACCTTCTCTCCGCATCCGAACGAGCTGTTGAAGACGCACATTTTCGGCATGACTGGAGCGTTTGGCGCGTGTTTACCGCTCGGGGCGCTGATCGCTCTCAAGCTGAGACGGTTCGAGGACTTGAGACGAACGAGAGCTTTGATTTTACACGCTTTCGTGCAAACCGTGGGCGTGTTTAGTTTTTCCACTGGTTTTTGCGCGATTTACGAAAACAAAGTGAGAAAAGGAAGCGACCATTTCACGACATTACACTCTAGATTTGGTTTATTTACGTTGATTGTTTCTTTGTTCGGTGGGATTGCTTTGGGGGTTGTTGGGTTTAAGAAGACCGGGGTCGCTCGAGTTGCGAAAATGAGCGAACACGCCGTAGCGCAAACGAAGAAATATCATCGCAACAGCGGCGCCGCGGTCGTGTTGTTATCGTTTACGACGATAACCCTTGCGTTCCACCACCCCGCGGTGACGGATGCAACGGTCGATTATTTGATCGTCTTCTGGTATGTATTGATGCTTTTAGCTGCGACGGTATTTATTGTAGCAACGAGAGGGCCAGAGCCGACGAGAGTTTTGTAGTTATTTAGTTGATGTATAAATTTAGAGAAGAGAGATTTAAAATTAGTCGTCGTGGTACTCTGTACTCGATTTTAGTTTCACAAATGCATTTACTGCAGTAAAAACAACAGCGCGTTGTAATTATAATCTGCTTTATTTTGCTCCTACTAAGCATGGCTTCTTCTTCACGTCATTTTACATACACCATTTGCGCGAGTTGGAGCCTAAACCCGCCGTGTTCGATTTGATTATTCTTTCACGCACGTCAACAAGTTGAACGCGATGGTACCATCTTTCAATCCTTTCGTCATGAGCGGCATGACGAGAGCGCCTCGCAACGTTTCCGGCCCAGATTTAAACAAACCTAATATCCCTCTCCACGTCAACGCCGTTTTAATCACGGCGCGCCAAAACGGTCGCACCTCCAAACTCCAATCTTCAGTTCTGATATCTTTCAATCCTTCCGCTTTCATGAGCTTTACGTAATCGTCGCTCGAACACCACGCGGGTAAATAATACGCGTCGCAAATTCGTTTCAAAAGCTTTTGTTCGTCTTCGTTTAATTCAGTTTCGTTTTCTTTTAAGTTTCGATGGCACCAGGTGACGATTAAAATCCGTCCGTTCGGGGCGCACACGCGCGCCAACTCTCCAACAAACTTTTTCTTATCCGGCATGTGTTCTCCTGATTCCATAGAATACACGAAATCAAATTTTCCATCCTCGAACGGCATATTCAACGCATCGGCGACTTGTAAATTGACCTGTTCATCCAAGCCTTGCTCTTCTCCGAGCCGATTACCTCGAGCGACTTGCACCGGCGACAACGTTACGCCGGTGGCCTTCACGTCCTTCCCCCACTTTCGGGCGAAATATCTCGAGCTGCCGCCAAGTCCACACCCGACGTCTAAGATGTTCTTCTTATTCGAAATCGATGCCCAATCCAACGCTCGATCGATCATGTCCACTTGCGCCGCTTGGTGATCGACGCCTTCCGCGGAACCGTTCGGGTAATACCCGTGGTGCAAATGGTCACCCCAAATTTCTTCCCATAACGGCGTGCTCTGATCGTAGAAAGCCGCGATGCCTTCGTTCAACGTATCGTCGTCTTTCTTTGTTTTAATCAGCGGTTCGACTAACCGTTCGAAAGCGACTCCGCTGCCTTCAGAGGAGGAGGAGGAGGAGGCGCCGTCCGCGTTCGCGCGAAGACGAAGTTCGTTACTGCTTTGCCTCGAACGTAACAATCGATTTTTAGTGTTCTTGTTTTTAGTGTCGTTGAACGTGTCGACGACGACGACGCTTTGCCTTCCTCGTCGAGGAGAAAGACGACGCGTCAAAGATGATAACGACGACGACGACGACGACGACATCGTCTTCGTTGTTTGCGTTATTTGCAACGTTTTCATCTTCTCTTTTTGTGCAAAAAGAAGAGCTCTTTTGACACAAAAAACAACAGAATACACACACGCGAAAATCGCTTTTGAAACGTAAATAATAAGAATGGAATCGACGAGTGCAAAAACGCCCGCAGATTTCTTGAAATCTATCCGAGGGAAACGCGTCGTCGTTAAGTTAAACTCCGGAGTGGATTATCGAGGTGCGCAGCCGCCGCGCTCTTATTGTTATCGAGTTGTTGTTCTTCTTCTTCTTCGGGAGAATTTTCTCTCTCTCTCTCTCTCTCTGACAACTACGCAGAAACGCGAGATCGTGTTTGTTATTGTTACTGCTACTGCTACTACTTTCCGACTCAACGCTGACAACCACGCGCACCTCGGCTTTCTTTTCTTTTACAAACAGGGATTTTAGCGTGCTTAGATGGATACATGAACATTGCAATGGAACACACAGAGGTGAGTGCGCGGGAAGGAGAGAATCGTCCCAACGCGACAACAGGGGTCGCACTTTTTTTCCTCTCTTTAAAAAAAAATACACTTCTGACCTTCTTCTTCTTCTTTCTTAACACGTTCGATGAAAAATAACAGGAATACGTCAACGGTCAACTTAAGAACAAATACGGGGACGCGTTCATCAGAGGAAACAACGTTTTGTACATTTCCCTCGCCAAGTGAGGAATACGCGGTGTTTTTTGTCCTCCAGCCGCGCGAGAGAGCGAGACGAATATTTTAGAGAGAGAGAGAGAGAACGGGAGAGAACTTTTTTTAGCCCT
>Ga0255767_1003751_pt1 | contig 12685 bp, 10 predicted proteins | sample 071ome_24_FD_179967 | JGI IMG/M metagenome (GOLD analysis project Ga0255767, IMG submission 179967) | Coastal salt marsh microbial communities from the Groves Creek Marsh, Skidaway Island, Georgia - 071402CT metaG (version 2) | ecosystem: Environmental > Aquatic > Marine > Intertidal zone > Salt...
GCCATTTGGCGTTTGAGCGACATCAATCTGCGCATGCCGCGGTCAATGTCGGGATAGCGATTCATAAGGTCGTTTTGATTGAGATACAGGAAGCGCGTCGCGAACATCGATTCCATCACGACGGTGAGGAATAGCCAGCTTCTCTCTAGTACGTCATCTTCATCCAAAAACCCGGTTTCGAGAATGGGCGTTGCGAGTGCACTGGCAACGTCCCGATAGTAGCGAGCGAAAATGGCCGAGAGAATGCTGTCCTTACCCTTGTAGTGGTAGTAAAGATTGCCTGGGCTGATATTGAGCTCGAGTGCGATATCGCTGGCCGTGACATTGCGCTCCCCAAGATCATTGAAGAGCCGGGTGGCGGTGATTAGGATACGCTCAGCCGTTTTCATGGTGCATCGGTGTACCGCGCAAGTAGACCGCACCAGTGTACCGCCCAAAAACCGATCGGCACAAAAAAGGGGAGCTATGCTCCCCCGAAAAAAACGGACTTTACTAGGCGGGTTTAGGCTGCCTTGCCAAACTTGGACTTCAGATCGTCAAAGCGGGATTTCGCTTTTTTCATCTGCGCTTCCAGCTTGGAGCGATCGGCCAGTGAGTCGAGCTCCAGGTCAGCCAGCGCCTTCAGCGCATCTTTCTCAACGGCCGAGCCGCGCTTGATCAAGGACTTGTAGAGATCCTCGGCCTGCTTGCGACGCTCAGTCAGGCGGCTTTGCGCCTCATCAACCTGCTCTTGCAGACTGGCGAATTGCTCGAGTACCTGATCGTAAGCCTTGCCGTAGACACCCAGACCCGCCAGTAGCGCATTGCGGCCAGTATCGACAGCCTTGGGCCGTGCACGGGTTTTAGCTTTGGTGCTGGCCTTGGCCTTGGTTTTGGCGGCCGGCTTTTTCTTTGCCGGGGCCTTTTTGGCCTTGACGGGGGTTTTCTTTACCGCAGCTTTCTTCGCTGCAGCCTTGGGTGCTGCTTTGGTTGTGGCTTCTGCCATAGCGTTTCTCCTCACTGAGGTGGGTTGAAGTCAGGCGAGAGTGTGGCGTCGAAAATTAGAATCCGCCCTCTAAAAACTCCTGTGTCCATGGCAATTTTCAACACGGTGCAACGAAGGTGGCATAGGGACTGCCAATTTATTGGGTGCTCAGAGGGTCTCAGCGATGAAAAGAACGTTTAAGGTAGCGGCGGTCATCCGCGCCCTACTCATTCAGAAAAACTAAACAAAGCCCGTGCAAACACCGTTTGGTAGCTTTGCACAATGGGCCAAATATCTTTGCGCGGCGTAAAGCGATAAAATCTCGTGCCCAACACTCGCTGACATAGACAGTAGTGATTTACCGATGACTGACAACAGCGTCAAAACTAGTCGTTTTTCGCGCCGCCGATTGTTCGGCTCGGCGGCGTTGACGACTGCCGGTCTGGCGGTCTGTTTCTTGGTGTTGGTGGGCAAGCCACAAACCCAGCCTACCCAGTTCCCCGAGCCGCGGCGCCCTTTGGTTGACGTCGTCACCGCGGTACCTGCAAGCCACAGCATCACGGTGCGAACGCAGGGCACAGTGGAGCCAGTGAGGCGTGTCGGCCTAGTGGCTCAGGTGAGCGGGAAAGTAGAGTCTGTGAGTGAATTGTTCCTAGACGGGCGTTTTTTTGAGGCCGGTGACATCCTGCTGCAGCTCGAGCAAGCAGATTACGAATTCGCGATTGCCAGAGCGCGCGCGCAGGAGGCCGCCTCTGCTCAGCGCGTCGCCGAGGAACGAGGTCGGAACTTGCAGGCGCAGCGCGAGTGGCGGGATCTCGGTACCAGTGAGGCGAATGATCTGTTCCTGCGTAAGCCGCAACTTCGCGCAGCGGAAGCTTCCTTGGCGGCAGCGCAGGCTGATGTGGCCGCCGCGGAACTGGCGCTGGAGCGCACCACTGTGCGCGCCCCCTTCGATGGTCGACTAGAGCATAAATCAGTAGATCTAGGACAATTTGTTGCGCCCGGCACCGTTTTGGCGGAGATCTACGCGACGGATCGGGTGGAGGTGCATTTGCCGATCAGCGATTCGCAGCTGGCACTGCTTGAGCTGCCCCTGTTCGAAACAGCGATCGCTACATACCCCGAGGTGGTCCTGAGTACCCGGTTCGGCGGTGAGCGTTGGCAGTGGCAGGGCAAGATTGCGAGAGTTGAGGCGAGTATCGATCGCGATAGTCGCGTGACTTTTGCGATCGCAGAGGTGAGCAATCCTTTCAGTGGCGATGGCTCCGAGCGGCCGCCACTTACCCCGGGACTATTCGTCGAGGCCAGTATCGCTGGCAAGCCCATACAGCAGTCGGTCGAATTGCCCGCTACGGCTCTGCGTGGCGATAACACCGTGCTTCTGGTCAATGACGACAGTCGTCTGGAGCGCCTGCCCGTAGAGCTGCTCAGACGCGAGCGGGATCGTGTTTGGGTACGGGGTATCGAGGCTGGCCGGGGCGTGGTTGCCGAGCAAAGTAGCCTGCTCGCTGCAGGCGCCGCTATCGAAGTGGCCAGCGTGAGGGCCAGCAGTGGCTAGTAAACCCGGTCTGTTGGGCTGGTTTGTTTCAAATCCCATTGCTGCCAACCTATTGATGGTCGTGTTGGTTATCGGTGGCTTATACAACATACCCGGTCTCGATAAGCAGTTTTTCCCCACACCGGTCATTGATCGCATCAGTATTTCCATGCCCTTTCCCGGGGCAAGCCCTCGTGAGGTCGAGGAACAAATCTGTGTTCGGATCGAGGAGGCGATTCACGATCTCGACGGTATCAAAGAGATTCGCTCCACAGCCTCGGAGGGGATGGGTCAGGTCATTGTCGAGGCGCTGACGGGTTACCCAACCCAACGGCTCACCAATGAGATCAAAACGCGAGTCGACGCGATCACGACCTTTCCTACTGACGCCGAGAGGCCGGTTGTCACAGAACTTATCTACCGGCATCTCCTCGGTATCGTGCAACTGGCGGGTCAGCTCGATGAATGGGAACTTAAAGAGCTGGGTGAGACCCTGAGAGACGATCTTGCCCGCCAACCGTGGATATCGGTCGTCGATTTAGTCGCGCCACGACGGTACGAAGTTTCGGTCAACGTCTCCGAGCTGGATTTACGCCGACACAACCTGTCTTTCGACGACGTTGTCAGGGCGATTCAATCTGCGTCATTGAATCTACCTGCTGGTGCCATCAAGGGCAGCGACGGTGATATTCGCGTGCAAACCCGCGGTCAGGCTTATTATCGTGAGGATTTTGAGCAGATCGTATTGTTGACAGCGCGGGATGGCACACAGGTCTACCTCGGCGAAGTGGCCAGCATCGATGATGGCTTTGAGGAGGTGGATACCCTGAGCCGGTTCGATGGAATGCCCGGGCACGGGTTATACGCCTACGTGACGACGAATCCCGACGTCCTTCAGTCTTCACGAGTGATCAATGAATGGGTCGCGGAACAAACCCGGAATCTGCCAGAGGGTGCGACGCTCTCTTTTTGGCGAGATTCGGCTGTGCCGTTTAAAGGGCGGGTTGAGACTTTGTTGAAAAACGGTTTTGGCGGCCTCTTGTTGGTATTTTTGGTATTGGTCCTTTTTTTGAGACCCGCGGTAGCGGTGTGGGTCTCAGTCGGTATTGCGGTGGCCTTCCTGGGGGCCTTCTTCTTGCTCCCCTACACTGGCGTCGGCCTCAATATGATCTCTTTGTTTGCCTTTCTGCTGGTGCTGGGTATCGTCGTGGACGATGCCATCATCGTCGGTGAGTCGATTCACACCGCGCAAACGAGAGGAATGGAGGGTAATGAGGCTGCGCTGTGGGGCGTCAGGGAGGTGTTCAAGCCTGTATTGTTTGCGGTGATCAGCACCATGGTCTTTTTTGCTCCAATGATGTTTATGCCGGGTGAGTGGGCGCACGCTGCAAAAGGCATTCCGGTCGTCGTGCTGCTGGTGCTGACATTCTCTCTGGTTGAGTGCCTGTGGATTTTGCCCGCGCACTTGTCACGCCTGGGACCAGAAAAACCGGCGACTGAACCGCTATTGCAACGTCTGGAGAGCTGGCGCCATCACTGCGCGGATGGGTTGATCTCCTTCGCGCGTCATCGGTATCGACCGTTCTTGCAGTGGGCTTTGCGGCATCACCTGCTTGTTGCGGGTTTCTTCTTGGTGATGCTGAGCCTCAGTTTGTCGCTTTATGGCGGCGGCTGGCTGCGTTCCGCTTTTTTCCCCCGCATCAACTCAGATTTCGTTGAGGCCAATATTACGATGCCGGAGGGCGGCTCTTTTGCTCAATCTGAGCAGGTGATGCAGCGCGTTGTCGACGCTGCTGAGTCGCTGAAGGCTGAGTGGAACCAACGTCCCGAGTATGTGGAGAAGCCCGCCATTGGCAGTATTCTCGGGCGCGCTAACGGCAATGACGTGGAAGTGGTGATTGCCACCGTCTCTGAGGGCGTGGATACCGAGGCGTTTGCGTTAGCGCTCCGTTCTGATTCGGGCGCATTGAGTGAGGCCAAAGAGATTAGGATGGACTATACGATCCGTGATCCTGGCAAACCGATTCGCCTGGTGTTGGCCTCGCGGAAAGTGGAAGAGCTGGAGGCGATGGCGGGGGATGTGCGTGAGGCACTCCTGTCTTACCCGGGGGTATTCGACGTTTCAGACAGCTTTGACAGCCCACGTGATGAACTGGTGCTGGAGTTAAAGCCCGCAGCAGAAACCTTGGGGGTGGGTCTCGCGGACGTCGCGAGACAGGTGAGGCAAGCCTTCTATGGTGCGGAGGCGCAGCGTGTCCCACGGGGGCGAGAAGACGTCAAGGTGATGGTCCGGTACCCGGTAGAAGATCGGCTGGCAATTTCCAATTTGAGTGATATGTATATTCGCACGCCGAGCGGCGCAGAGGTGCCCTTTGAAGCGGTCGCCACCTATCGCGTTGAGGCGGGCTATCAGAAACTCGAGCGCTTGGACAGGCTCCGCACACTGGAGGTAGAGGCGGATGTAGAGGCGGAAGGGCCGCCACCGCGAGCGATTGTCCAATCGGTATTCCGCGACTATCTGCCAAAGTGGCAGCAGCAGTATCCCGATCTATTTGTGAACCTCGACGGCGAGCTACAGGAAGAAATCGAGTTTCGTGAAGCCACTGTGCGCCTGATGACGTTGGCCATGATGGTGATCTATGCATTGATGGCAGTCGCTTTCCGTTCCTACTGGCAGCCGGTGCTTATTCTGACAGCGGTACCTTTTGGACTGATGGGCGCTATTTTTGGTCACATGCTTCTGGGCTGGCAGGTCAGCATGTTTTCCATCATGGGTGTGACGGCGTGCGCCGGTGTCGTGGTCAACGACAATCTGGTGTTGATTGATCGAATCAATCGGCTACGCGAGGAGGGTCAAAATGTCATGAGCGCGCTACTGCAGGCGGGCGAGGATCGGTTTCGTCCGATCATACTGACCTCTTTAACCACATTCGTTGGCTTGTTACCCATCATGTCGGAAACCAGCGTGCAGGCACAATTCCTCATCCCGATGGTGACATCCCTGTCCTTCGGCGTGCTATTTGCCACCGGCGTGACGTTGATCCTGGTGCCGGCGCTTTATCTGATCGCCGAGGACCTGCGAGAGTTGCGGGTCCGATGGTTGGGCGGCGGCGATGTCAGCTCGAGACTGCCCGGGTCCGCCAGCTAGCGCGAATCAGCCATTGGTCTATTGCGCCTTGGGGCCTGCGGCCACAATCGCGTCACTCACATCAAACTGAGCAATGTTTTCCAGAAACAGAGCCGCCAATTGCCCCGCTTGCGCTTCGTAGGCGTCGTCGTCGTCGCCCCAGCCTGCTTTGGGGTCGACATATTGCGGATCTACGCCCGGAATGCTGACCGGGAAATCCAAGTTCAAGCTGGCAATGTGGCGGGTTTCTGCACCAATCAACATACCCTCTTGCGCCGCTTTGACTACCGCGCGCGTTACCGGGATCGGGAAGCGCGAACCAGTGCCGCCAGGCGCGCCGGAGCCGCCCGTCCAGCCGGTGTTGATGAGGTAAACCTGACTGTCAAAATCTTCGATGCGCTTAATCAACAATTCGGCATAATCGCCCGCCGGTCTGGGCATGAAAGGGGCGCCAAAGCATGTTGAAAAGGTTGGATTGATCCCGGCGGCCGCGCCCACCTCCGTAGACCCTACTCTAGCCGTATAACCCGAAAGAAAATGAAACGCCGCCGCTTCCTTTGACAAAATAGAAATGGGCGGCAGCACACCAAATACGTCACACGTCAGGAAAATAACGCATTTGGGCTCTCCACCCGCATTGTTCTCGGAGCGTTTCTCGACGTGCTCCAGCGGGTAGCAGCAGCGACCGTTTTCCGTCAGCCGCGTATCGCTGTAGTCGGCGTGACCCTGCTCGTCGAGCACCACGTTCTCGATGATCGCTCCCCCGCGAATAGCATCCCAAATGACGGGTTCATTTTCGCGGCTGAGATCGATGGTTTTGGCGTAGCAGCCCCCTTCGATATTGAAAACGGACCCCTTCGACCAGCCGTGCTCGTCATCGCCAATAAGGTAGCGATCAGGGTCCGCCGAGAGCGTGGTTTTGCCCGTGCCGGATAAGCCAAAAAACAGTGTCGTATCGCCATCCTCTCCGATATTCGCAGAGCAGTGCATGGGCATGACATCTTTTTCTGGCAGCAGAAAGTTCTGGACGGAAAACATCGCTTTTTTCATCTCTCCGGCGTAACGCATCCCGGCAATCAGCACCTTGCGTTGACCAAAGTTGATGATGACGGTTGCCTCAGAGTGAGTGCCATCACGCTCCGGGTCGCAGACGAAATCTGCCACGTTGAGTATCTTCCACTCCGGCTTGTGTGCCGGGTTGTAGGTATCGGGACGAATGAACATGTTCCGCCCAAATAACGACTGCCATGCCGTCGCGGTGATGACTTTGACTGGTAGGTAATGATCGTTGTGCTCGCCGACGTGTAGGTGTTGAACCCAAGTCTCGGACTGATTGGCATGCGATTTCACTCGCTCCCACAATGCGTCAAATCGGTCTGCGTCAAATGGTCGATTAACGCCGCCCCAGTCAATGGCTTCTTCACTCGATGGTTCTCTCACCACAAAGCGGTCCGCGGGGGATCGTCCCGTGCGCGCGCCGGTTTCCACGCGCAGCGCGCCTGTGTCAGATAGCACGCCCTCTCCGCGTGCCAATGCCATATCGATCAAGTCAGGTGAAGATAAGCCGGTGTGAATATCCGGGCTCGAAAGGGCAGCTTCGCTCATGTTGGTTTCCGTGCTGAGTACTATGTAATGTGCTGTTAAGCATCTTTTCTCTATTTAATGCGTCTTCGGCATTTTTTAATGCAGCGTACTGCGGAGATTATGCGGCGCCAAAACTTCCGGGCCGAACCGATAGACCTCGCCACATAATTCACAGGTCATCGTAATGTCACCTTGCTCGGCAATAATCTCTGCGCGCTCCGATTCCGGTAGCAGCGCTATTGCATCGGCGCTTCGCTCACGACTGCATCGACATTTAAACAAAATGGGGGCGGGTGGGTATACCGTTACGGTTTCCTCCTGATAGAGCTTGAATAACAACTCCTCAGGGGGTAGCCCTAAAAGCTCGTGAGGCCTGAGCGTCTCTGTCAGTATGCAAAGCCTGTTCCATTGTTCTGCACGCAGGTCTGCCTCCGAGATCTGTTCAGGGAGTTGCTGCAGCATCAACCCCGCCCCCTGCTCGCCGTCTGAGGCCAGCCAGAAGCGGGTGCCGAGTTGCTCGCTCTGAGAAAAGTACTGCTCCAGGGCTTCAGCGAGGGACGCGTGTTCCAGAGCAATGATGCCCTGATAGCGTTGGCCCGCGTCCCGTTCGACGGTCAGGACAAGCTGGCCGCCGGCCAGCAGTGTCAGCGGGGTCGCTGCCTCAGAGGCCAGATCGCCTTGAGCAATACCCCGTATATGTCTCTCGCTGGAGCACTCAACCATTACCAATGAAATAGCCTGATCGCTGCGCGCCTGCAGTATGATGCGTCCCTGGTACTTCAGGTTGTTGCTAATCAGCACTGCGGCGGCGGCAAACTCGCCGAGTAGGCTTCTCAGGGAAGGGCTGTAGACCTGATTGGCGAGCATGTCGCTCAGTGAGTGTCTGATTCGCACACATTCGCCACGCGCGTCCGCCTCGTCAAACAGAAAGCGTTGACTGCTGTCGTCATATGCGTTCATGGCGTGGTGATACCGATGTTAGCGGGGGTGTAGGATAGCGGTATTAACGGACAAGCCCAATCGGATCGTTGAATGTCTGCTATTCGCCTGAGCTACCCACATGAGCTGGATGTTGCAAGCCGGAAGCGCGCACTTGGGCAACTCTCCGATCATCTGACCGAAGTTTTGGGCGCCGACGTATCGGTCACTGAGTGGACACTACAATTCTCAGGCAAGGGCTTTGCCGGGACTGTATCAATGGCGCCACGTCACGTTGAGGGTGAGATAACGCTGGGGCTGATGATGCGCCCCCTTAAGGGCGTCATAGAGAGAGAAATCGAGGCGGGACTCCGAAAATACTTGGAGGATCCGTGAGGTTGGGTCGCCGCCTGATTCAGCGCCTGCTGATCTAAGTCTTTAGCTAGCCAGCGCCTTGACGCGGGCGTTCAGGCGACTTTTGTGGCGCGCTGCTTTGTTCTTTTTGATAATGCCGCGGTTCGCCATTCGGTCAATAACCGGCACAGCCGAGTCGAGCGCTGCTCGAGCGTTATCCGCATCGCCTGTGTCCACTGCGGCAATCACTTGCTTGATTTTCGTGCGGACCAACGATCGAAGACTTGCGTTGTGTGCCCGGCGCTTGTCGTTTTGCCGTGCGCGCTTTCGTGCTTGGGGTGAATTCGCCACTCAGGGCCTCCACTGGGGTCAAAAAAGGTCGCGAATCATCTGAGATACGCTCTGTGTTGTCAACCGTGGCACCTGCCTGAGTCGCCGGATCTAGGACGTTTTACCGCTTTACCAGCCCAACCAGATCAGTATCCAACCCAGAAGCGCGCAGCCCAGAGAAGCGCCCGCCTTATCGAGCCTGAAAAGGGCATATCCGTATCCGAGCGGAGGCAGTAGCAGGGACACCATCCCCCAGGCGTACTCCTCTTGCCACGACGTGATCAATAGCAATATCCAGCTGATGAGCAATGAGGCCGCGCCCAGTGTCATCAAAAATGAACTTGATGCTTCCATTTGAGCCCTCTGAGAGGTAGTTTGCCGAGCGGTGCGCAGGGTATCAGAAACCTTTTGGCAACGGCACACCAAGCGTTCATTAAGGTAGCGGCATGATGGAACCTTCGACGACGTCCCCGGAAGACCCTTTCGCAGAAATCAGGCCTTACTCTAATCTTGAGGCGCCGGCGGTGATGGAGCGCCTGACGCAAGATGCCGAGCTCGCTGAAACTGTTGCCCGGTGGCGATTCCCGAGGCTACATGCCGCTCTTCCCGGTCTTGCGACCTTCGCTGGGAGTATTTGGCTTAAAGTGGCCGCAAACCGGCTGGCGACGGTGGAAGATCTGCAAAATTTGATCGCGCCCAATTTGTCGAGGATGATCAAACGAACGTCGCGTTTCTCTGTGACCGGCATCGACGGGTTGGACCTAAGCCCCGCCCGCGTCTACCTCAGCAACCACCGCGACATTGTGATGGATCCCGCTTACGCCAATTACGCGCTACATCGGGCGGGCGCTACCACACTGGCGATTGCCATTGGTGACAATTTGCTCTCCAAGCCTTGGGTTGCTGATCTGATGCGACTGAACAAAAGTTTCGTCGTGAAACGCAATGTGAGCGGCCCCCGTGCACTGTTGGCTGCTACCAAGCTCTTATCCCAATATATCCGCGACTGTGTTAGCAGCACTCGAAACCCAATCTGGATCGCGCACCGCGAGGGCCGGGCCAAGGACGGGCGTGACCTCACCGAGCCTGCGGTGATCAAAATGCTCGCCCTATCCAGAGCGCGGGGTGAAGCGCCAGAGGCAGTGCTCACTGAGCTCAATATTGTCCCACTGGTGATTTCCTACGAGGTCGATCCCTGCGACGCGCTCAAGGCGGCGGAGCTTGCCGCCGGCGGGGAGTATGTCAAGGCAGAGTTTGAAGATGTCGCCTCTATTGCCCGCGGTATCACGGGCGAAAAAGGCTGCGTTCATCTGCACTTTGGAAAACCATTGCCCGCAAACTTGTCCGTGGAGGGCGTGGTCGCGGCGGTGGACCAACAAATGGCCGAGCACTATCGGCTTTACCAGACGAATCGCTGGGCTTGGGAGTGGTTACATAGTGAGCGCGTGCCGGACGCGATTGTATTTCACGAGGGGTCGATGACAGAGCAGTCGTTTCGGGCTCGCCTCGATAGCGTGCCGGATGAGCATCGTCGGTGGCTGTTGACCATGTACGCTAATCCGGTGAGCCGCCGGTTGGCGCTTGATGCCAATGCGAAGGACTCATCATGTGATTGAGGAAGGGCTGCAAGCCGAGATTCGTGCCGCGTATCAGAAGTTGACGGAGTCTCTGGATCTGGCGCCCCGATGGGGCCAGCGGCAGATGATTGCCGAGGTGGCCAACGCTTTGGCTGACCCCGACGCCGAGACCCCCATCGCAGTGGTCGAGGCCGGAACAGGCACCGGCAAGACGATTGCCTATCTTGTGGCGGCACTGCCAATCGCGCGTGCCCGAGCGAAAAAACTGGTGGTGGCGTCAGCCACCGTGGCGCTGCAGGAACAACTATTGTTTCGTGATCTTCCGGATGTCATGAAGCACAGCGGCCTGAGTTTTGATGCCGCGCTGGCCAAGGGCCGAGGCCGCTATGTGTGTTTGCTGAAACTTGACCATCAGCTGTCTGACCGCGGTGCTGATCCGCTGATACCCCTCTATCCTGACGAGTTTCCGGGTGCAGAGGAGGAGGTGGCCGGACCGATGCTCGATGAGATGATTCAGGCCTTGGGTGACGGCAGCTGGGACGGGGATCTGGACGCCTGGCCCGAGCAGCTGTCAGTGAGCGTTCGCAGGCTAATCACCACGGACCAAAGCCAATGCACTGGCAGGCGCTGCCCCCATATTGCCCAGTGCAGTTTTTTTCGTGCACGCGAAGGATTGGAAGAGGCTGACGTCATCGTCACCAACCACGATCTGGTGCTGTCTGATTTGCGGCTGGGTGGCGGCGTCATCCTGCCCGCACCGGAGGATAGTCTCTACGTTTTTGATGAGGGCCATCAGCTTCCCGCGAAGTGCCTCAACCAGTTTGCTCTTCGGTTTCATGCGGGCGGGACCCTGCAGGGGCTTCGGGACAGCGAGCGATGGCTGGCAGCGAGCACGGAAGCCTGGGTGGCGCAGGGTTTGGACGAGCGCCTTATTCCCGGCATGACGTCGTTGCTGACCGACCTTATACAGCGTAGCGAAGACGCAGCAGAATTGCTCTGGCACTTACTGCCACCGGATGAGTTCGAGCGAGCAGAGCATCGGTTTCCCCATGGCCGCATTCCAGCGGATCTAGGGGAGCAGGCCGCAGGGCTTGTTGCACAGTGGGGCCAACTGAATCGCGAAGCGACCCGGCTGGAGGCGGCACTGGACAATAATCAGAGCTCGGGAGCCTCCTCTGCCGAGGGCGCCACGGGTAGCACGATGGACCCGGATCTGAATCTCGCCAATGCTCAGGGCTTGGTTGCCAGAGCAGAACAGCAACTTGCGGTCTGGCGCGCCTTTGCCGATGCGCCGGGGGAGGGGCAACCCGGAGACGGATGGGCGCGTTGGTGTCATCACCGTGGCACGCCGCAGACTATCGAGTGTCAGGCGAGCCCGATACTTCCCGGTGAGCTATTGCATGACGCACTTTGGCAGAGCGCCGCAGGCGCGGTGATTACCTCAGCTACCCTATCTGCACTCGGCACTTTTGAGCGATTTCGCGAGCGCTCAGGCGTCCCGGCCAGCGCGCGATGGAAGCAGGTGGCAAGTCCCTTTGATCCGGGCAGGGCGACATTCTGCGTGCCGGCGATGACCGCTGAACCCGGCAGTCAGGATGCGCATACCCTTGAGTTGATCGAGAAGCTCCCAGCCCTCATAGCAAATGATCAGGGCGTGTTAATACTGTTTACCTCCCGGCGTCAGATGGAGGCTGTACTTGAGCAAATAGAGCCGGTACTCCCTCATCATGTGTTGGTTCAGGACCGGATGAGTAAGAATCGCTTGCTCAACGAGCACAGGGCGCATATCGATAAGGGCGAGCCCTCCGCAATCTTTGGTTTGGCAAGCTTCTTTGAGGGTATCGATTTGCCGGGCGAGTATTGTCGGCACGTGGTCATCGCCAAGTTGCCTTTTGCGGTGCCGGATGATCCGATTGCGGCAGCACATGCCGAACTTTTGGAAGCGCAGGGACGGGACCCTTTTATGGAGATCAGCGTTCCTGATGCGGCACAGAAGTTGGTGCAGGCCAGTGGACGGCTGCTACGAACCGAGGAAGACGAAGGTCGAATCACCCTCATGGACACGCGATTAATCAGCCGACGCTACGGTCGCAGTATCCTCGACAGCTTGCCCGCCTATAAGAGGGAGCTTGGCTGACCGGGCGCCTGTACTTCAACGTGCGCCACGCGCTGATTTGAAGGTGCGGTCTTCACGGCGGTGTGGAGAACACGGCAGTCATCGATTCCGGTAGCCGGTCGGAGCGGTAAAAGTACGAGTAATATGAAAGTATTAGGTTGCTCAATACAGTGTGTAG
>Ga0255767_1003760_pt1 | contig 12672 bp, 13 predicted proteins | sample 071ome_24_FD_179967 | JGI IMG/M metagenome (GOLD analysis project Ga0255767, IMG submission 179967) | Coastal salt marsh microbial communities from the Groves Creek Marsh, Skidaway Island, Georgia - 071402CT metaG (version 2) | ecosystem: Environmental > Aquatic > Marine > Intertidal zone > Salt...
GGGAGATGAACCCAAGGAAAAGAACGACTCGGATAAGAGCGAATCGCGGGCAAAGACCGGTCAGGCTCGAAGCCGCGGGGGTCGTGGTCGAAACCGTCGTGATTCCAGCCGATCGGGAAACCGGGGGTCTCAGTCCGGTAACCGGACGCGTCAGGGGGAAAGCCGTGATGCGGCTAAGAGCAAAGACGGTAACACCTCGCCGAGTGACGCTGCGCCAAGAGGCAATCAACGACGATCTCGAGGGGGTCGGGGACGATCCAATAATCCGGGGAACCGCAACAACGCAGGCCGGGGTAATTCCGCCGCCTCAGCGGATCGCTCCGATCAGAACCAACGGGCGCCCTCAGAGGGGGCGGAGGGTAAGACCGGAACCGCCGGCTAACGCCCAGAAACAAGCGGCGATTTATGGAGCGGGCCTACCCTGAAGGCTCGCTCCGCTCGAACAATGCGAGCGTCTCCACGTGTACGGTATGAGGAAACATGTCGGCCATCGCAACTCGGGTGAGTCGATAGGATCCCTGGTTAATTAGGTACTCCGCATCTCTTGCGAGGGTCGCTGGGTTGCAGGATACGTAGGCAATCACCTCTGGCTGAATATTACCGGCAACCGCTTTTAGGCTTTCTATCGCGCCCGTGCGGGGCGGATCAACAATAACCTTTGAGAATAGGCCTGGCGCCCAACTTGCCGCACTCTCGTCAAATAAATCGCGGCATTCAAAACTCACGTTTTGGATTTGATTTGTCTCGGCGTTCTTCTGAGCCTGCGTGACAAGCGCTGCCTCCCCTTCAACACCCATAACGGTCCCTGCATGTCGGGCGGCGGCGAGGGAAAAGTTACCAAGCCCGCAGAAAAGATCAAGAACGCGATCGGTGGGTGTAAGTGTCAACCAGTCAATCGACTTTGATACCAATGCGGCATTGATGGCTGCGTTGACTTGAATGAAACTTGTTGCTGTAAAGCGCATTCGCAGATCAAAATCGGCTAGGCGATACTCCAGAGGTTGCGCGGTCTCAGGGCTTAGCGGCAGGATCGTGTCTGGGCCTTTGGCTTGGGTCAAAATTTGCACACCGTGTTGATCCGCAAACTGGTGTAGTTGCTCAAGGTCCGCCGTTGACAGCGGCTCGAGATGCCTGAAGACCAGGGCCGCAACCCCCTCCCCGACCGCGACCTCAATCTGCGGAAGGCGATCCCGGATGCTGAGACCCTCAATCAGTGGGGCCAGAAACGGAATAACGGAATCTACCTCTGGAGCAATGACAGGGCATTCCTGTAATGGGGTCACGTAGCTTTTGTTTCGCTCGCGAAAACCTACCAGCACGCCGCCTTTCTGCGGAACGAAGCGAACGCCCAGTCGAGCCCGTCGGCGGTAATGCCACGGCTCTGCACTGATGCGCTCTATGTTTGGCAGATCGGTCACCCGCGACTTGATAAACGCGTCCTTAACGACCTGCTCTTTGAATTCAAGCTGTGCGGGATACTCAAGATGCTGAAGCGCGCATCCCCCGCAGGTCCCAAAGACTTCACACCGAGGCGTGGTCCGACGCTCGGAGGCCTTATCTATGGACTCCAGCGCCGCAATCCCGTAATTCCGCCTTCCCTTCAGTCCCCTTGCGGTGACCCGTTCACCCGGTAGCGCGCCCTCGATGAACCAGACCTTCCCGTCAACACGGGCGATACCACGGCCATCGTGACTCAGCGCCTCAACGTCGGCCTCAAAGATGGGTCGTGGGTTACCGCTCACGGGCCGGGCGATTCCAATGCGCGAGGAAATCCTTCAAGTGCTGCGCGTCGCTCTCTTCTAGGGCAGCTGCCACTCTGTCTTCCTCCCGCTTCAGGAGCGAATCATCCAAAGCGCCGCGCAAATACTCATAACGTAAGTAGATCAGATAAGTATTGAGTACGTCGGTCTCACAATAATCGCGGACCGCAGAGATTTGCCCTGATCGAACGTAATCCCAGACCTGGCTCCCGCTGATTCCCATCTTGCCCGGAAGGCCCAGCATGACTGAGATCTCCTCGAGCGGCGCGAAGGCCCGGGCTTGGTAGCCGGAGAGCACATCCATCAGGTCGATGTGTCGAGCGTGGTAGCGGTTCAGATAATTATTGAACTTGAAATCGCGATCGGTTTCGCCTGTCTCCCAATAGCTTCTGCTGGCGACCTGATTTTTGAGGGCTCGGTAGTGGATCACCGGCAGATCGAAGCCGCTGCCGTTCCAGCTCACCAAGGTCGGCCGAAATTTTTCGATCCCGTCAAAAAAGCGCCGCAGCAGTTCCGCTTCCGACGCCTGTGCATCGCCAAGAGACCAGATACGCAGGGTCTCCGCCGTCCGCAATACCGCCGAGATGGCCACAATTTGGTGATGAGGATGACTGAGAAAGTCAGTCGTGCCGGTTTTTTGAACGCGTAGGGTTCGCATTGCCTTGACGACATCATCGTCATCAAGCTGATCCAGGCTGTTTAACCGTCGCCCCAGATCCACATCCGGTATCGTTTCAATGTCAAAGACGAGGACGCTTTGCGGGAGCATGAGGCTGCTTTCGGGCTAGGGGCGTGCCGGGCGTAGCCGTTAACTACCGAGAATCGCGTTTCGCACGGAGGCCACGCTGGGCTCCACCCGCAGGGGTGCCGGGCTTTGCGCGATAGCCGTGTCGGGGTCTTTAAGACCATGGCCGGTCAGCGTGCAGACGACCGTACTGCCCTCTTTAATCTGATCGCGCGCTAGCGCGGTCATTAACCCCGCCACGGAGACTGCCGATGCGGGCTCACAAAAAATACCTTCTCTTTGAGCGAGATACTTTTGCGCCGCCAGAATATCGCTGTCCTCGCGATCAATAAACCAGCCCCCGGAGTCTTTCGACGCGGTGTTGGCCAGATCCCAGGACTGGGGATTTCCAATTCGGATGGCTGTCGCTATGGTTTCTGGCCGCTCCACTGGAGCCCCTTTGAGAAAAGGAGCGGCTCCCGCTGCCTGACATCCGACCATGATCGGGCGAGTGGGACAAATGCCGTGTTCCTGATACTCGCAGTATCCCATCCAATAGGCGCTGATATTGCCGGCGTTACCTACGGGGAGGAAATGGTAGTCCGGGGCGGCGCCGAGGACATCTACAATCTCAAAAGCCGCTGTTTTCTGGCCGTGCAGTCGGAACGGGTTCACTGAATTAACAAGCGCGACAGGCGCCTCCTCCGGCATACGTTTCACAATATCCATGCCGTCGTCAAAGTCGCCGGCGATCTGAATGACCGTTGCACCATGCATCATCGCCTGCGCGAGTTTCCCCAGCGCGATTTTCCCATCCGGAATCACGACGAACGCGCGCATGCCGGCGCGAGCCGCATAGGCCGCTGCTGCGGCTGATGTATTTCCGGTCGATGCGCATATCACCGCTTCGCTGCCTTCGTGTCGGGCCATCGTAATGGCCACGGTCATGCCTCGGTCTTTGAAAGATCCCGTTGGGTTCTCGCCTTCCACCTTTGCGTAAACCTGGATACCCTTGTCCGGCTGACTGAGCGTGTCGAGCGGCACCAGCGAGGTACCCCCTTCTTTGAGTGAGACCGCTTTGGCGTCCGAAGGGATGGGCAAGTACGAGCGGTATCGCTCGATTAACCCCGTGGAATAAAGCGACATCGGTCTACTCTTCCCCTTCCAAACGAATCCGCACGACCGGAGCGGCGCTAACGGTAAGGCCCTCAATCGCTCGAATAGCCATCGCCACGTCCGCTTCTCGAGCTCGATGCGTCAGTATGACCACCGGTACGGGTTGGGACCCACTGCCTGAATCCTTCTGATGAATGGCGCGAATGCTTACCCCTCGATCCCCCAGAATCTTGGTCACCTCACCCAGTACGCCCGGTCGATCGGCCACGGTCAGCCTGAGGTAGTGTGCCCCCATAACCTCCGCACGAGACGCGGTGTTGGACTGGGCCAATTGCCCAGGCTGGAAGGCCAGATGCGGTACCCGATTGTTCGGATCCGCCGTCAAGGTGCGAACGACATCGACCAGATCCGCGACCACGGCCGATGCGGTGGGCCCGGCACCAGCGCCTGCCCCGTAATAGACCGTCTTGCCGACGGCATCTCCCTCAACCAGCACGGCGTTCATAACGCCCGACACACTCGCAAGCAGTTGATGCTCGGCCACCAGGCAAGGATGCACACGGAGGTCGAGTCCGTCTCCGTACCGTCGGGCCAGCCCGAGATGTTTTATTCGAAACCCCAACTCCTCCGCGTATCGGATATCGGACTGTGTAATGTGCTCAATCCCTTCAATTTGAACAGAGTTAAAGTCCAGATGAATGCCATAGGCGATGGATGCAAGAATGGTAAGTTTATGAGCCGCGTCAATTCCCGCCACATCAAAATGCGGATCGGCCTCAGCGTAACCCAGAGCCTGCGCATCTTTTAAGGCCTCCTCATAACTGACCTGCCGCTCGCGGATTTGAGTGAGTATGTAGTTACAGGTGCCGTTCAGAATCCCTTCAAGGTTAATGATTCGGTTACCCGCCAAGCCTTCACGCAACACTTTGATAATCGGTATGCCGCCTGCGACCGAGGCCTCGAACGCGACCACCAGCCCGTTTGCCGATGCGCGTTCGAATATCTCATTGCCACGGGTAGCAATCAGCGCCTTATTCGCCGTCACGACGTGTTTACCGCTCTCGAGCGATTTCATCACCAGCGCATAAGCGTCGTCGCACCCGCCCATTAACTCAATGATCACGTCCAGATCGGGGTCGTTTACCAGATCGAAGGGATCTTGAGTGAGGGCAATCCCGGTCAGGTCGCAAGACCGGTCACGCTTGATATCCCTCACGGCTGCGCGTGTGACCTGAATTTCACGGCCCGCCCGACGGGCAATCTCAGTCCCGTTTCGAATCAGCACGTCCACCGTGCCTGACCCGACGGTGCCGAGCCCAATGACCCCAACCTGTACCGGTTTCATAGCGTGTTTTGCCTGAAAATAAAGTGTCGGTCCGCGCCCGCGCGGCAAAGCGCCGATTCTATCGCAATCGCCGAATCTTCTCGTCCTTTTGCAAGCCGCCAGTTAGTGCGACACTTAAACCTTCCCGTTCGTTAACCATTAAGTCCATGGATCTAACAATCGAAACAAGTGAGACCCACACGCTGATCGAAGGCTTTCGATCTGGTGTCGTGACGATTCAGGGACAATCGGTAACCGAAAGTTTTCTTCTCTTGTCGGGTCGCCCCCCGGTTGTCTGGCCTGTCGGTGACCCTGTGGAACTCACCGGATCGGTCATTGAGGAGCTATTTAAGGAAGATTGGGACGTGTTGTTGCTCGGCACCGGGTCGGCGATGTTTCTACCGGATTCCGCGCTTTTGGAGACCATGGCACGTGACGGGAGGAGTATCGACTTTATGACGTCCCGCGCTGCATGTTCTACCTATAACGTGTTGGCGATGGATGATCGGGCCGTAGCGGCGGCCGTGATCCTACCCCTTTAGCTCGGTAACCCTAGTTCGGCGGCAGGTAAGACAAAGGATTGACCGGCTGTCCATCGCGTCGGATTTCAAAGTGCAGGCGTACGGAGTCGGTGCCGGTCTGCCCCATCTCCGCGATGATTTGGCCCTTATCGATCGTATCCCCCTCTTTGACGGTGACCACGCGATTGTGGGCATAGGCGCTGAGGTAGGTCTCGTCATGCTTAATAATGAGTAGTAGCCCGTAACCTCGAAGACCGGTCCCCGCGTACACGACCTTCCCTGCGGCAGCTGCCCGGACGGGATCGCCATCGATGCCGGCAATATCAATGCCATTGCTGTTACGTTCCTCGTCAAATCGGGCGATCAGTTCGCCCTCCGCCGGCCATATCCACCCATGCGCGGTTTGAACGCGCTTGGGCAGGCTCTGATCAGCGCTTGGGGCAACCGGGGTGGTCGCCGTCGGCGTTTGGGATACCACAACCTCCTCCGCTTGGACCATGGTCGCCTGGCTCGGTGCTGTCTGGGCCGGCTCTGGCGCCTGAGTCACGTTTTTTGATGCCCCGCCCAACGCGATACGCTGTCCGACCTTGAGCGCATAAGGTGGCTCAAGGTCGTTCCAACGAGCGACGTCCCGATAATCAAGACCGGCCTCCCAGGCGATCGTATACAAAGTATCACCCTCACGCACAACGCGCGCGGCATAGGGAGAACGGGTTGCGGTGAGATCGCTAACCGGTACCACCGGCGCGCCACTGCACCCGATGAGTACCAGCAGTGCGCCCAGCAAGATTCCCGATCTCATCAATATCGCCTCATTTGATCCCGTAATAAACACCTAGTCCAACCACGATCAGAGCAATCACCAACCAACCAATCAGATCCACATAACGCCTCAACCCGCTCTCGAAACGCTCGCCGCCAAAATAGATAAGCGCCGAGACAAGAAAAAACCGTGCCCCTCGCCCTATCAGGGAGGCCACAACGAAAGGGAGGAACGCCATGGATGCCAGACCCGCCGAGATCGTAAAAATCTTGTATGGGATCGGTGTGAAACCGGCAATAAACACTATCCATACCCCGTGGGCTTTGAACTTATCCTGAGCTGTTGCGAAGGCCTCTGATGCGTCATAAAACGAAATAAGCGGCTGCGCCAGCACGTCAAACAAGAACATGCCAATAAGGTAGCCCAAGGCCCCGCCCAAAACCGACCAGACGGTGGTGATAAACGCGAACCACCACGCTCGGTCGCGACGCCCAAGAGCCATGGGAGCAAGCATCACATCCGGCGGGATCGGGAAAAATGATGATTCTGCGAACGACAAAGCGGCCAGGTATCGACTGGCACGGGGATGTTTTGCCCAGCCCAATACCCAGTCATAAAGTCGAGAGAAGATTTTCAATGCTCTACTCCCGTCAACATCGGCACGAAGGTCACGTTCACTAGATCATTGCGCTGAAAGTGGCTGCCCTGTCGAGTCCACGTGGCGAGGGTCTGTTGGTGCTCATCGCCCTCAGGTGCCACCAGGACGCCGCCGTCTGCAAGCTGCGATAGAAGATCGGGCGGGATCGTGAGAGCGGCCGCCGTCATGATTATCCCGTCAAACGGCCGCTGCGTCTTCCAGCCCTGATAGCCGTCAGCGACCCGAAACCTGACGTTTGTAATGCCCATAGCGGACAAAAGATTCTGGGCGCGGCCGCTGAGCGCCGCAATCCGCTCAACGGTGAAGACCTTCGTGGTCAGGCAAGCCAGCACGGCAGTTTGGTAACCGGATCCGGTTCCGATCTCAAGCACTGATCCAAGGCTGCTTTTTTTAGCGATAAGCTGCTCTGTCATCAGGGCAACCAGGTACGGCTGAGAAATCGTCTGGCGAAATCCGATAGGCAAGGCGGTATCCTCATAGGCGCGACCTTTGAGGGCTTCCTCGACAAAATCGTGGCGGGGAACGGTACGAAGCGCGGCGAGCACAGCCTCGTTGACGATACCCCTCTCGCGCAATCTATCGATCATGCGCTCTCGAGGCCGTTGCGATACGAATCCGCCGAATTTGGATATTGAAGCAGGCACTAGCCGCTCGACTCAGGCAGCCACTCTCGCAGCAAATTGAGCTGTTCGTGGCGCGTCAAATCGACCTGCAACGGCGTAAGGGCGACATATCCCTCCGAGATGGCGTAGAAATCCGTACCCGGACCGCCATCCTCCTCCTCGCCCGCCGGCCCGACCCAGAAAATCTCTCGGCCGGAGGGGTCGCGGGAGCGAACGACCGGCTCCGACTTATGGCGGTTTCCGAGTCTTGCGATCCGGAACCCCTTTATCTCGGCCTGAGGCCGATCAGGAACGTTCACATTAAGGATCATGTCTCTCGGTAACGGGTTGGTGTTCAGTCGCTCAAGCAGCTCAAGCGCTACGCCCGCTGCGGTCTCGTAATGGGTCGGGTTTTGCCCTGCAAGTGAGATAGCCATAGCCGGAAGGCCAAGGTAGCGTCCCTCCATCGCTGCCGCAACGGTGCCGGAGTACAGCACGTCATCGCCAAGATTTGACCCATGGTTAATTCCCGCAATCACCATATCGGGCTCTGGATCCATCAACGCGGTGAGACCAATGTGAACACAATCGGTTGGCGTCCCATCGATAAACATGAAGCCGTTCGGAGCGCGAGATACCCGCAAGGGACGAGTCAGAGTCAGAGAGTTACTCGCTCCGCTTCGGTTCCGGTCAGGGGCAACGACAAGCGTGTCCGCGACCGTCGAAACACTGCGGTGCAAGGCCTCCAGGCCCGGGGCGAGATAGCCGTCGTCGTTGCTAAGCAGGATTCGCACAAGCGTTGGGTGTAGTGAATGGAATCAGAGGAAAGCCTGGACGCGATTATCCCAGAAAACACCCTGCATCAGTTGGGCGGTCTCACGCGAAAGCGTCCCGGTCGATGACCTTCAGTCGCTTTGCTAAAATTGAGAGCTCCCCGACCTCTCGAGGTATGCCATGGCGATGTCGCCCGACAGCCAGCCGCGTGCAGGCGCCTATCGCGATATCAGGCGAGTAACCGTCGTCGGCGCCGTGGTGGACCTCGGACTTGCACTGGCCAAGTTCATCGGCGGTGTTATCGTCCAGTCGCAGGCCCTTATCGCCGACGGGATTCATTCGCTAAGCGATCTCGTTACGGATGGCCTGGTGATTATTGCCGCCCGCCAGGCCAGTTTTGAGGCCGATCGTGAGCATCCTTATGGACATGGCCGGATTCAGACCATCGCCACGGCGATTCTTGCGATCAGTCTGGGTTTGATCGCTGCCGGTATCGCCTTTGATGCCATTCGCACCATTATCAGCAGCCGAATTGCCGCGTCGCCTGGTTGGCCAGCATTGGTCATTGCCGGTATCTCCGTTGTGTCGAAGGAGGCGATCTACCACTACACCATGAGCGCTGCCAGACGCCATCGTTCTGCCCTCCTGGAAGCGAACGCCTGGCACAGTCGATCTGATGCGCTCTCGTCTTTTTTGGTGATCGCAGGTGTCGGCGGCGTCATGCTGGGTTTCCCCTGGGCGGATGCAGCGGGCGCCGTTGGCGTCTCTCTGATTATCTTTTTTGCGGCCTACCAGATCGGCAGAGATTCATTTGAGGAGCTCATCGACACCGCTGTCGATCCCGATATCCAGGTCAAAATTCGTCAGGCGGCGAAGACTGTGCCAGGGGTGATTGATGTCCATGAGATGCGCACTCGGCGTATGGGTGCCGACATTTTTGCCGATATGCATGTTCGGGTCCGACCCAGAATCAGCGTGTCTGAGGGGCATCGGGTAGCCGATGAAGTTATGGATCGATTGAAGTCAGAATTTCCCACACTGACCGATGTCGTGGTGCACATTGATCCGGAAGATGATCACGAGGATTTGCCGCTGGTCCCGCTTCAGTCGAGGGAGGCGCTTGAATCAGCCGTGCGGGTGGTGCTCAAGCGTCAGAGGATTCCTGCGGGCGTAGACTGGGATGCTCGCGCATTTCGCCTTACCCTCCACTACCTGAATGGCCGTCTAATGGGCGAACTGGTATTGCCTCGTGTGGACGGACAGTCTGTCGACCCGCTTGCCTGTGCAACTCTGGCGGAGGATCTCGTCTCTTCGACTGCCCTTGATCAGGTCGATGTGCTCTGGATGGATAGCTGATCGTGCGAGTCAGGATGACGCCGAATCAGAACGGAGCTTATCTGCCGAGGATTAGCTCTTAACACCTTGAGGTGCAGTCCATCGAGCGTAAATTCCTCTCCATTTTGAGGAATTCGCTGCGTATGCTCGAGAATCCATTTGCTTACTGAATCCGTGGGTTTGTCCGACAGATCCATGTCGAAGAATTCTTCAAGAAGCCGAATTTCGGATGCGCCCTCGATGGTGACGCTGTCTGTACCGTTGGGCACAAGATCTTGCGGTGCGATATCGCTTTCGTCATAGATCTCGCCAACCAGCTCCTCCATCAGGTCTTCTAACGTGACAATCCCCTCCAACACGCCATGTTCGTCGACGACAACAGCCAGATGATGCCGTTCCCGCTGAAGGGCTGCGATTGTATCGGTGAGTGACTGGCTCTCCGGAACAAAATAAGGCGCTCGTGAAAGCTCGCTTATCGGGAGGCCGGTTTGACTGGAGGAAAGCGCTTTCAGCAGATCCCGTACATGAAATACCCCGGTGATCTCATCGGGATCGTCTCCGTGAAGCGGGATGCGGCTATACGGGATATCGTTAAGAGCCTTCAACGCCTCTTCCACAGTGAGGGTTTCAGGGAGAGTGAAGACCTTATGGCGAGGAGACATCACATCCGCCACTGAAAGATCGCCAAACACAAAGGCCCGCTCGATTAACTCCTTCTCGTTTTCATCGATGGTCCCCTCCTCTTCGCCGTAGCTGGCCATGTGGAGAAGTTCCGTCTCCGTTACCGTTGGATCATCGCTTCCGGTACCCGCTCGCGGGCTCGCGCCCAGACCGAAGGCCTCAAAGACGCGATTGACCGGGGCCGTGATGTAGGTCAGCAGCAGAATAGCCGGAGCGACAGCCAGTGAGATCCGCTCGGAATAGCGGGTCGCGAGACTTTTGGGAGTTATTTCACCGAAGATCAGGATCGCGATGGTCAGGATCCCCACGGCCACGCCAGGCCCTATGCTGCCGAGTTCCCGAGTGGCAATGACGGTTGCAAGGGCCGACGCGCTGATGTTCACCAAATTATTGCCGATCAGAATGGCCACCAGCATCTTCGAGGGCTCAGCCTTGAGCGACTGCAGAGCCCGAGCGCCCGAGCGTCCATCATCGACAAGCGCGTCTGCTCTTGCGCGTGATAACGACACGAGAGCCGTTTCGGCGCCAGAGAAGAAGGCCGACAAGCACAACAGCGCTAACAGGAGAGCAACTTCACCCATGATTCATTGGTGGGACGGTTTTGAAATCAGATTAATGATGGTTGAAACGCTGTCGGGCAAGCAAACACGACCCGAGCCTCGTCTAGTTCTTTTCGATCAGGCTTTCCGCGTAGGCCGCAATGGCCTCAATCTCGTCTATCGTGATCTCGAAGGGTGGGTAGTACGGATCGGACTCCGACCATAGGGGGTAACCCGGGACTCGTGCGAAAACAGGGTGAGGTCGACGCGTATAGAAGGTCGTAAAACGCTCACGCCAATCGTCGCTCTTCACCATCCAGTTGAAAGACGGCGTATTGCCGATACCACCCAGGCGATTGTATTCACCGATAACATGGCACCGCGAACAGTATTGGATCGACAAATCCAACCCCTCTTGCACGGGGTCTGCCCACGGTGGCGTGGTGCTGATGGTGCATCCGCAGAAGACCAACAGTAACTGTAGAGCGCGCCTCATTCCAATGATCTTAGTCGATATTCAGGATCCACTGATGGGGATCCGGTATCTCGCCATACTGAATACCGAGAATGGTGTCCAAAAGGCGTTGAGTCAACGATGCCCCAGCATCCGCAGAGACGTGAATCTCTTCACCCATATAGTTAATCGACTGAATGGGCGCGACGACCGCGGCGGTTCCCGCACCAAACATCTCCTTCAACTCACCTTCGCTTGCGGCCGCTTTTAGTTCCGTTACCGACACCTTGCGCTCGGAATGCTTCACTCCCCAATCCTTCAGCAGAGTTAGCACGCTGTCGCGCGTCACGCCCGGGAGAATGGTTCCGGACAGGTTTGGCGTGATGACCTCATCGCCAATGCGAAAAAATATATTCATTTGGCCTGCCTCCTCTGCGAATTCATGCTCATTCGCATCGAGCCAGAGAATCTGGTCAAAGCCCTCATCAGAAGCGGAAGCCATGGGTCGCAGAGTCGCCGCGTAGTTCCCTGCCGTCTTGGCAAAACCGGTACCACCGGGAACAGCTCGCGTATAGCGCGGCTCGGCCTTTAAGCGAAGCGCCTTCGCGCCGGAGGCAAAGTATGGGGCGACCGGTGCCGTCACGATCACAAACAGGTACTCCAATGCCGGACGCACGGCGATGTGTTGCTCGCTCGCAAAGATGATTGGTCGAATGTAGAGCGACTCGCCCCGAGCATGCGGGACCCAGGCGTGTTCGGTCCGGACCATCTCGCTGACACAAGCGATAAAGTCCTCGGTGGTAACTGGGGGTATCGCGAGGCGCTCGCAAGACTGCGCCAGTCGCCTCGCGTTGTCCGCTGGGCGGAATAGCCGCAATCGTCCATCTACCGAGCCTCGATACGCCTTCATCCCCTCAAACACCGTCTGCCCGTAATGAAGCGCAAGTGTTGTGGGGTCAATAGCCAGGGGCTCGCGAGGCCGGATTTCAGCGGGGCCCCAAGCGCCCTCGGCCCAACGGCGTATCAGCATGTGGTCCGAAAAGATATTTCCGAACGCGAGCGGTTCGCGATCGAGACGGTCAAGGGTGCTCGAATCGGTTGTTCTGACGTTAATGTCCATGAGCGTTAGGGTTCCCCGTTCGCTTAGCGCGCGATTTCAGCGTCGACCCGCTGCAGCAATTGGTCAACGTGTTCGTCCGATAGAGCGCCACCGTGCGAGAACAGCAGCTGTCCGTCCCGACCGAATGCAAGCACATGATAGGTATTGTCGGTAAGCCCCCACCGCTCAACGAAGACCTTTTGCTTGTCTCGTACATAAACCGTATTGGGAAATTTTTCCTGCTTTTTCTTCAACATCATATCGATGGCGAAACCGGGCTTCCAGGTGGCCGCCATATTGACCACGCCAACCGAGCCTACCG
>Ga0255767_1003767_pt1 | contig 12662 bp, 9 predicted proteins | sample 071ome_24_FD_179967 | JGI IMG/M metagenome (GOLD analysis project Ga0255767, IMG submission 179967) | Coastal salt marsh microbial communities from the Groves Creek Marsh, Skidaway Island, Georgia - 071402CT metaG (version 2) | ecosystem: Environmental > Aquatic > Marine > Intertidal zone > Salt...
CCGAAAGTCCCTGGACAGCGGGGCGCTCGGGTGGATCCACCTCATCGGTCACCAACGTCGATCCGGCGATCAGGGTGCACGACCACCCCAGGCCGAGAAGGAACAACCCGATGCCGAGGGTCACCACGTCGTCGGCAGGGGCAAGCCCGCTCACCACGCACGCCGTCAGCAAGATCACTACACCTGCGCCGATCACCGTCAGCCGACCGAACCGGTCAACGGCCATTCCGACCAGGGGTGAGAGGGCATACATACCCGCGACGTGCACGCTGATGACCAGGCCGATCAACTGCAGACTCACATCGACATGCGCCATGTGCACCGGCGTCATCACCATGACCATCACCATCACGACGTGCCCGATGGCCACGGCGCCGATACCCAAAACCGCTCTGGACCGGTTCTTCAGGTGCCCGATGCCGTCGCGGATCCGTGGGCGCGAAACACCGGGGTCGACGTCTCCCCTGAGCCGTAACGACTCCCGATAGGGATCGGGGCGCAAGAACACCAGCAGCAAGCCGACGGTGACCGCGCACACGACCGCGGCGACGAGGTACGGGCCCGCCAGCGGCGGCAGACCGAGGGATTGCGCCCACCGCCCGCTGACGTCGAGCAGATTGGGGCCGGCAACCGCTCCGATGGTGGCGCCCCACACGACGATGGACAAACTGCGCGCCCGACGGTTCGCCGATGCCAGGTCCGTCGCCGCGTACCGCGCTTGCAAACCAGCCGCCGAGGCGACCCCCACGAACAGGCATCCCGCGTACACGATCGCCAGCGAGCGATACACAGCTCCGGCGATGACGATGATCGAACCGAGGGAGCCGAGGAAGTACCCACCGGCGAGCGCAGCGCGGCGCCCGCGCGAGAGAGCCACGCGCGCCAGCGGGAGCGCCAGTAGCGCCGCACCCACGACTCCGAACGTTTGGGCGAGCCCGGCAGCAGCTTCGCTTCCGCTGATCGATTCGGCGATCAGGGCACCTGCCGGCAGCGAACCCGCGACGGCTACTCCCCCGAGAACCTGACTGCCGCCCAGCACTCCGACGCTCTTGCGCTGGAGGGTGCGAACATCGGCGGCGTCGAACGGATCGCCCGCTTCGAGCTGGTCGTCAGGCTCGGCGGCCGCTGTAACCGCGTCCGCGTCACCAGAACGGCTCACGAGTGCTCGCTGTTCTGGCCATGCTCCAGGTGCGTAGCCAGGGACTCGCGAATCAGAGCCTCCTGCACGGGGAATCCGATGCTCACAAGCGCCGACACGAGGACAGACGGATCGGCCGACCACTGCTCGTACTCGGTGAGGACAACCCGGCCCGAGCCGAGAACATCGGCGAGCGTGTCAGCCGCGGCGCCAAGATGCTCGACCGTGCGCTCCAATGCGCTCACCGCATCAGGGTGCTCGCGCCACCACCCGCTGCGGGCAGCCGTCTGTGGATCGCGAACATTGATCACGTACCGCACGCCGGGAAGCAGGGCGTTGAGGAACAGCAGGTAGTCGGTCAGGCCGTCGGCGTCGGCAAAGTGACCGACCTCGTATCGAACCTCTTTGAAACCTGACCAGCGCGTGTCGGCCTTCGGCCGCAGCAGGTGGGTGATGACGTGGCGTCGCTGATCGGCAAGCACGGCGGGAGCATCGAGTCGAGCGGTGCCGAACCAGGGATGGTGCGGTTTGCCGGAGTTGTGGCGGTCGGCAGCGGCCGCGACGGCATCGACATACGCGTGCAACCCACGCAACGCGTTGTAGTTCTCTCCTCGAATGATCGTGTGAGGGTGAGCGTTGAGCGCCGCCTGCAGTGCCGTTGATCCCGAGCGACCGAACGTCACGATCGTCAGGTAATCACGATCCGGTTCGCCATTCGACACACCCGAACTCTAGGGCTCCCGATCGGGCACGGACCCGACCTCTGGACACCCAGTGACGGACCGCTGGCGGAACCGCTAGCGCAGCATGGACGGGACGTCGACCACCTCGCACACAGCCCGCCACACAACGACGGTGTCTTCGCCTCTGTCGAAGCAACCTTCAACCGTGTCACCAAGGGAGGGAAGCACCACGTCGCGTGACCAACTTGCGGCGTACTCCGCACCCAGGACGGCGTTCAATCGCTCCCAGAAGTCACTTCGGCGCATGCGGGATATCCTCCGAGACGGCGGAGGAGTGCGCCGCACCGCCCCGCAGGAAGCAAGTCAGCCAAGGAGCGTGCGCCGTGCCACCAGCCCGAGAAACAGTGGGCGCATCGGCGGTGTCCACCCAATCGGGGAGCCACGTTGAGGCCACCGACTCCGGGCTCAGCGCCTGGGCCACGACCTGGGTTCAGCAGGCCCTCGGTGAACCCACCGCGATCCAGCGCGAGGCCTGGCCGGTCCTCGCCACCGGTCAAGACGCTGTCCTGATCGCCCCCACTGGCTCGGGTAAGACCCTTGCGGCATTCCTTGCCGCCTTGGACTCACTCGCACACACCCCACCGGCGGACCGCAAGCGAGTGCTGTACATCTCCCCACTGAAAGCCCTCGCCTCCGACATTGAGCGCAATCTGCGCAGCCCCTTGATCGGTCTCGAGCAGATCGCCGCTCGCTCGGGCGTGACGATTCCGCCTATTTCCGTTGGCATCAGAACCGGTGACACGCCCCAATCGGAACGAACCCGGCAGGCGAAAAATCCCCCCGACGTATGGATCACGACACCTGAGTCGTTGTTTCTGCTTCTGACATCGAGGGCTCGCAACGCACTGAGTGACATCGACACGGTGATCATCGACGAAGTGCACGCCCTGGCCGACAGCAAGCGCGGCGCCCATCTCGCCGTATCCCTCGAACGGCTCGATGCGCTTCTTCCCCAGCCCGCACAACGCATCGCCCTATCCGCCACCGTGACACCGATATCCGAGGTCGCCCGCTACGTGCGGGCCACCGACCCCGCGGGTGTTGCCGTTATTGCACCTGCGATCGACAAGCAGATCGAGCTCACCGTCGAATCTCCGGTACTCGATTTCCGCGACATCGGACATGCGCGAACCGATGATGCCGGCGTTGAGGTCGTCACCGGGAGTGCAGCCGGGGACGCGGATCGGTCATCGGTGTGGCCGGCGGTTGCCGACCGCGTCCTGGACATCATCACGGCGCATCGATCCACCATCGTGTTCGTCAATTCACGACGGCTCGCCGAACGTCTCACGGCGCGACTCAACGACGCTGCCGCGCAGCGCGCAGAGGAGTCTGACCAGTCCGCGGACGCGCGTGAGGAGACCGTGATTGCACGGGCTCACCACGGATCCGTCTCGAAGGATCTTCGTCGGTCCATCGAAGAAGACCTAAAAGCTGGTCGATTACCGGCCGTCGTTGCGACGAGTTCCATGGAACTCGGCATCGACATGGGCGCGGTCGATGTCGTGGTCCAGATTCAATCACCTACCTCTGTGGCGAGCGGACTGCAACGGGTGGGACGTGCGGGACACGGTGTCGGTGAAGTCAGCCGTGGACACGTGATCAGCACGCATGCGCACGACCTGTTGTTATCCATCAGCCTCGCCGATCGCATGTCCGAGCGCCTTCTCGAACCAATGCGGCTTCCCAGCCTGCCTTTGGATGTCTTGAGTCAGCAGATAGTTGCCATGTGCGCGATGGATGACTGGACGTTCGATGACCTCGCTCACCTCATCCGCAAAGCAGCGTCTTTCACACACCTCAGCGATGCCCTCCTCACCAGCGTGGTCAACATGCTCGCGGGAACGTACCCGTCAGAACGATTCGCCGAGTTACGCCCGCGCCTGGTGTGGGATCGCACCTCGCAGGTGCTGACCGGACGACCGGGAGCCGGCCGGCTCGCGGTCACAAACGCCGGAACGATTCCCGATCGAGGACTGTTCGGCGTTCACGTAGCAACCGAAGGATTCCCTCGCGTCGGGGAACTTGATGAAGAGATGGTCTACGAAACGCGCGTTGGCGAGGTCATCACCCTGGGCGCAAGCACCTGGCAGGTGCAAGAGATCACCCACGATCGCGTGTTGGTTACTCCCACCCCCGGCGCGATCGGGCGAATGCCCTTCTGGCACGGAGACTCCGCGGGTCGTCCCGCACCGTTAGCGGAAGCGATTGGGCACACGATTCGATCCCCTGAGCCCAAGACAGCGGCCCTTCAGGTCTACCTCGATGAACAACAGCAGGCCACCGGAGTTGTTCCCGACGACCGCAACCTGTTGATTGAGGCCTTCCGCGACGACATCGGTGACTGGCGTGTTGTCCTCCATAGCCCCTACGGAGCGAAAGTCCATTCACCTTTGGCCTTGGTGTTGGCCCGGAACTTGCGTGATCGATTGGGGATTGATCCCCAGGTCATGCACGCGGATGACGGGATCGTCATCCGCCTTCCCGACTACGTTCCCGCTCTCGACCCTGTTGTCGATGCAGCTGGCGATCCGGCTGGCGATCTCCGCTCGCCGGGCAGTGCATTCGGTGGCCCTCTCAGCGGTACCGCTGAGGGTGAGCATGTTCTTGCCCAGGTAGTCGAATCACTCGACATCGATACCGTCGGCCTTGAGCAGACGGTGCAGGACGAGGTGTCGGGGTCTGCTCTGTTTGCGGCACGTTTCCGCGAGTGTGCCGGACGGTCACTGCTGCTACCGCGCCGCCGCCCCGACCGGCGAAGCCCACTGTGGCAGCAACGCCAGCGAGCAAACGCGCTCTTGCAGGTAGCCGCTGACTATCCCGACTTCCCGATCGTGCTGGAGACCATGCGCGAGTGTCTCCACGACGTCTACGACCTCCCCGGATTGAGCTCGTTGCTGGAACGCATTCAATCCGGCGACGTCTTCGTGACCACCGTGACGACAGACCACCCCAGTCCGTTCGCGCGGTCCCTGCTGTTCGGCTACGTCGCCACCTTTATGTACGAAGGCGATGCCCCCCTGGCGGAGCGTCGCGCTCAAGCCCTCTCGATCGACACCGAGCTCCTCGCAGACCTGCTCGGCACCTCGGAACTTCGTAGCCTTCTCGACGCTGACGCCGTCGCCGAGGTCGAGGATGAGGTGTCCTTTCAGGCTCCCCACACCCGCGCCCGTTCTCTCGAGGACGCCGCTGATCTTCTGAGGCTCCTCGGCCCGCTCGACACCGATACCGCGCAGCGATGCGGTGTTGAATCTGTATGGCTCGACGAACTGGTTGCGGCTCGACGAGCGATCACGGTGACCGTCGGCGGTCGTCGGTGTTGGGCAGCTATCGAGGATGCCGGGCGTCTGCGCGATGCTCTCGGCGTTGTACTCCCACCGGGAATCCCCGACGCCCACCTCGTCGCTGGAGACGCACCACTCGTGGGAATGGTGCATCGTTTTGCTCGAACGCATGGACCCTTTCGCCTACCCGACGTCGTCGAGCATTTCGGCCTCCCCGTGGCAGTCGTGGAATCCGCTCTCAACGACCTGTTGGCGCAGCGCAGCCTTCTCGTCGGCGAGTTCCGGCCTGGGGGACATGGACGCGAGTTCTGCGATCCGGAGGTGCTGCGTCGAATCCGACGACGGTCGGTGGCTCGACTCCGTGAGGAGATCGAGCCCGTTGGTCTCGCGCAGTACGCCGCGTTCCTCCCCCGCTGGCACGGTGTACTCGAATCAGGGATCCACGAGTCGAACAAGCGCGAGCTACTTGCCCGCGACGAGACCGCGCCGCCAGAAGACACCGCTTCGCGTGGCGCACCCGAGGTGAGCATCGTCGACGCTGTCGATCGCCTCAGCGGACTCGTACTGCCTGCCTCGTCGACCCTGGGGATCATCCGCTCGCGTGTGCCGAAGGCGACACTGACCGATCTCGATGCGCTCTTGACCGCGGGAGACCTGACCGTCTGGTCGATGGGTGAAATGGGTAGCCGAGATGCTCGCATCGCGTGGGCGCCCACACCGATAGCCGCCGGTATTCGTTCAATGCTGCGCGGATCGCACCCCACCATCGACGGCGCCGGGGATCACGAACTCACCGACATCGATCGCTCGGTCCTCAACGTACTGGCAGGCGGGGGTGCCTTTCTTTGCGATTCAGTACACGCCTCGCTCGTCTCTGCGGGAACCGTCGTGTCGATGGACACCGTCGAGGCGACCCTGTGGCAACTGTTCCGAGCAGGATGGATCTCCTGCGATTCCTGGTCGTTTGTTCACGCACGGGTTCATGGCCGCAGGTCTGCGCGCGCGCGTCCACGCACCGCCAGGGGTGGGTCTACCCGGCGTCGGGCCGCACCTCTTCCGCGCCGCACCCGCCTGGCGAGCACCTCCGGCGCCACATCCGCCGACCCGCGCTGGTTCCTGGCGCCCGGCGTGTCCGCAACCGAGGTCACGGACACCGGTTCTCGTGAGCGAATCGCGGCCGAATACGCGGGTCTGCTCCTCGAACGATGGGCGGTGGTCACACGCCCAGCGGTCGCCAGTGAAGAGCCGGTGGGTGGATTCGCCGGTCAATACCCCGTCTTGTCGACGCTCGCGGATGCGGGGATCTGTCAGCGCATCTACGCGATCGAAGGTGCCGGCGGTGCACAATTTGCCCTTGCAGAAACTGTCGATGCCATTCGCGACGCTTCGTCCTCGTTGGCCGACACCTCACTGGTGACCATGCTCTCCGTTGACCCGGCGAACCCGTGTGGCTCGCTGGTGCCGTGGCCGGAGGAATCGCGTCGCGCCTCTCGACGGGCCGGGTCCATCGTCGCCCGCTGCGGCACCGAGACACGGGCATGGCTTGACCCCAACGGGTCTCATCTCGAGACGTGGGGGATCGACACGGTCGAACATGCCGCCGCCGTTCTGGCAGCGCTATCTCGGGCGCGTGCGGTGCTTACCGAGAAGCCCCGTGCCACCCTCACGACCGTCAACGCCCAGTCACTGATCGACGCTCCGACCCATGACATGTGGAATCAGGCCGCACGAACCGCCGGGCTCTCCCCCGTTCCGCGTGGCTGGCGCTGGGAGAGTCATGCCGGAAGGTGACACCGTCTACTTGGCTGCCAAGCGTCTCGACGCACTCCTGGCTGGCCGACGTATCGACCGCAGCGACGTCCGCCTGCCGTCGCTGGCAACCGTCGACTTCGCGGGTATCAACTGTCTCGGCGTACGCCCGGTAGGTAAGCATCTTCTGTTTCGCTTCTCCAACGAAACGTCGTTACATACGCACTTTCGAATGGATGGCTCGTGGCACATCTACCGCACCGGGCAGCGCTGGAAGGGCGGACCCATGCATGCGGTCCGCTTGGTCTTGTACTCCGGTGATGCCGTAGCCGTGGGGTATCGGTTGCACGATGTTCTCGTTCTGCCCACCACGCGAGAAGCAGACGTCATTGGGCACTTAGGTCCAGACATACTTGATGACTCGTGGGACGCCGGCCGTGCAGCAGACAATGTTCGTGCCTGCGCGGGACGATCGATTGGTGACGTGCTCGTGGACCAACGGGTGGTCGCCGGCATCGGAAACATCTACCGCTGCGAAACGCTGTTTCTCGCGAGCATCACCCCTTTCACCCCCGTGGAGGACCTATCCGACGACGAGGTGGCCTCCACCTTGGCGATTGCTCGCACCTTGATGATGCGCAACCGGGACCGATCGTCGCAAGCCACCACGGGTGACGAGCGGAATGCGCACTTCGTCTATGGAAAACGCAGGAGCACATGCCGGCGCTGCGGCACGCCCATTCGCTCTCAGCACGGTGTGGGACAGCAGCGCCCTAACGAGCAGCCGATCTTTTGGTGCCCTTGTTGTCAGGTGGGAACGCAGGCCTTATCGGGCCCGTGATCGACGAACGATGTTCGACGGATCTAGGACGGGCGCCGCTGCGCGACCGCACCGCCCGGCAGGACCATTTGCGGAAGCCGCGTGGTGGGGGCGGTGTGTTGCAGTTCGGCTTGCGCGACGTGCGTGCTGACCGACGCCAGCAAATCCGACAACGAAACCTCGAGCGCATCGCAGATGGCCGCGAGCAGTTCGGAGGAAGCTTCCTTATGGCCCCGTTCCACTTCGGAGAGGTAGCCCAGGGAAACGGCGGCGGCTCCGGACACCTCGCGCAGCGTGCGACCTTGATCTTGCCGGCGACGACGCAGTTCTTCGCCGATAACTTCGCGCATCACAATCACGGTGCCACCTCCTGCTCCTACTCCCCCACCATAACCGCACACTGCGGGTTCCCGCTCGCGCAGGCCTGCGTCACGGCGAACCTGCACCCGGCTGGGCAGGGGACTTCTCGGGTCTTCACACAGGAGAACGCCTGTCGGGGTTGATCTATTCCCCGGCTTCGAGAATTTCTAGTGCCGCCTCAATAGCGGCCTGGGTGACCGCGTGTCGAACCTGCGATCGAACCCCGGTGACGCGCAGTGTTCGCACCCGTTCCCCCGAGGGGGTGCTCACCGCGATGCAGGCGGTTCCTGCCGGCATCCCGTCGTGGCCATCTGGCCCGGCGGCCCCTGTCGTCCCGATCCCCACGGTGGCCCCCAATCGTGAGCGCGCTCCCTGGGCGAGGGCCAGCGCGACCTCCTCGGTCACGATTCCCTGCCGGAGCAGTTCCCCGGGCACATTCAGGACTTCGGTCTTGACCTCCGGTGCGTAGGCGACGACGGCTCCTCGGAAGACGGCCGAGCACCCCGGCACCGAAGCGATCGTCGAGGACACCAGGCCTGCCGTCAGCGACTCTCCGGTGGCAATCGACCAGGACCGTTCGCACAGACGCTGCACGAGGCGCTCTGCGAGCTCATCGAGCGACACTGGCTCCGACGATGCGGTGTCAGGACTCATGGGATGCCGATCGGGAGATGGCGTAGGCCCGTCGCAGGTAGTCGATTCCGGTGATAACCGTCATCACGACCGCAGCGATCATCACCGCAGCTGCGATGGCGGACCAGGCGTCCGCGACAACCTCCGGTGGAGTGGCCAGATACAGGAAGATCGCCACGATCTGCAGCACCGTTTTGACTTTGCCACCCCGGCTGGCCGGAATAACCCCGTGGCGCACAACGGCGAACCGCACGATCGTCACCCCGATCTCTCGACCCAGGATCACCACGGTTATCCACCAGGGCAGCTCTCCCACGATTGACAGCCCGAGCAGCGCGACTGCGATGAGGGCCTTGTCGGCTATCGGGTCGGCGAGTGCACCGAAACGTGAGGTGATGCCGCGGCGGCGAGCGATGGATCCGTCGAAGAAGTCTGTGACCGCTGCCGCAACGAAAACGATTGCGGCGGTATCCCGAGCCCAGGACTCATCGAGCGCCAGCAGCCAGGCAAGAATCGGTACACACACCAAGCGCGCCATCGTGAGCACATTGGGCAGGTTCCACGTCACGGTCGAACCCACAAGTCAACGCCCTCGTTTTCTACGACCTGACCGTCGACCCAATCGCCGACTTCGGCATCGCTATTGACAAGGAAGCACGCACCGTCGTCTGGCCCTTGATGGGCAGCCCGACCACAGGGCACTCCGTCGTCGATCGACTCCACGAGCACGCGCACCGATTCGCCGATGCGCTCGGCGGCCCTTTGCTCCATCAATTCGTCTACCAGGTCCACGAGTCGCGATCGACGAGCCTCGATGACGTCCTCGGGCACCTTGGCCTCCAGGCCCGCGGCTTCCGTTTCGTCTTCGTCGGAATAGGCGAACACACCGACTGCATCCAAGCGCGCGGCCTCTAGGAAAACCGCCAGCTCATCAACGTCCTCGTCGGTTTCACCCGGGAACCCGACGATCACGTTGCTGCGGATCCCCGCGGTGGGTGTGAGCGTCCGGATGGCCTCGATCAACTCGAGGAAATCCTTCGTGCCCCCGAAGCGGCGCATGGCCCGCAGGACGTGCGGGCTCGCGTGCTGGAAACTCAAATCGAAGTAGTCCGCCACCGCCGCACTGCCCGCGATGGCAGCAACCAGGCCCGGGCGCATTTCGGCCGGTTGCAGATAGGACAAGCGAATTCGATCAACACCGGTGCCGGCCGCCAAGTCCGGGAGGAACGACTCCAGCAGTCGCATATCCCCCAGGTCTTTTCCATACGACGTGGTGTTTTCGGAGACCAGAATCACTTCGCGCACTCCGGCGGCAACCATCTCTCCCATTTCGGAGACGATCTCCGACGGCGTGCGCGAGACGAAAGAGCCGCGAAAGCGCGGGATCGCACAAAAGGAACACCTTCGGTCGCAGCCACTTGCCAGTTTGACCGAGGCCACCGGTCCCGCGCCCAGACGAATGCGGGGTACCGGCGGTCGGTAGCCATGCGGCTCATCTGCTCTGGCTACCGGACTCAGCGGCAACAAGGTCCGGCGATCAGTCGAAACCGGCGCGGGAACATCCTCTCCTTGCATCACCGCATCGAGTCGCGCCGCGATCTCGGGATAGTCGTCGAAACCGAGAACCGCACGCGCCTCGGGCAGGCTGGCGGCGAGTTCGGTGCCGTACCGCTCGGCCAGGCAACCCGTCGCAATCACCGCAGGGGCATCATCACCGGCCAACGAGAGGACGGTGTCGATGGATTCCCGTTTCGCCGCTTCGATGAACCCACAGGTGTTGACCAGCACCGCGTCTGCCGATTCGGCATTCTCGACCAGATCCCAGCCACCGACCGACAGTCGCCCCGCCAACTCCTCAGAGTCGACTTCGTTTCGCGCGCAGCCCAGCGTGACGATCGCAACCTTCTTGGCGGGGGGCATCCCTACAGCCTACGGTCGGCCCGGGTGAGCCCCGTGACCGTCGGTCCTACGGGACGCTGGTACTCAATGACAACGTGACGCAATAACCAGCAACGAGGTCATCGGCCGCCGACAGCCTCCACTTACCGGCGACGGTATTCCGCAACGAGGTCATCGCCGTCGAGGCCAACCGCGTCAGCGATCATCCGGAGATGTCCGATGGCGTAGCTGTCTCCTCCACACAAGGAAAAATCGTCGTCCTCGATCGCTTCGATGGTCATAGGCCGCAGCCGCGTCGTGGCCGCCACGTCGTCGATGCTCAGCCCACGGAAACGCCGGGCATCGGTGATGCGCTCTCCCACCATGGGGCCTCCACCCGCTCGGCATTCGCTTGGGCATCGACGTGCGTATCGATGCAGGTACCGACGCCTGTGCACCAAGGGTGACAGCAGGAGCGACAACAGGCAAGAGGCTGAGCGAACTTAGATCGATCGAACTTCAGTTGGTCGAACCCCGGTTGCGCGTCGTCGCGGACTATCCGCGCAAAGAAGCAAGAACGGCGTCGAGATCCTCGGGCTTGACCAGAACTTCGCGCGCCTTGGATCCTTCGCTTGGTCCCACGACTCCTCGGGACTCCATCAGGTCCATCAGCCGTCCGGCCTTGGCGAATCCCACGCGCAGCTTGCGCTGCAACATGGATGTGGAGCCGAATTGGGTGCTCACCACCAGTTCGACGGCCTGCAGGAGGACATCGAGGTCGTCGCCGATGTCCTCGTCGATCTCCTTCTTCGCTGCAGCAGGAGACGTGACCTCGGACAAATAGTGGGCCTCGGTTTGATCCTTGCAGTGTTGAACGATGCCGCGAATCTCCTTCTCCGCGATGAACGCTCCTTGGATCCGCACCGGCTTGTTCGCTCCCATGGGCAGGAAGAGTCCGTCACCTTGACCCACCAGTTTCTCGGCGCCCGGCTGATCCAAGATGACCCGAGAGTCGGCGAGGCTGGAGGTGGCAAACGCGAGCCGCGACGGAACGTTGGCCTTGATGAGCCCGGTGACGACATCGACGCTGGGGCGCTGGGTGGCCAAGACGAGGTGAATACCAGCAGCCCGAGCAAGTTGCGTGATGCGAACGATGGCGTCTTCCACGTCGCGTGGGGCGATCATCATCAAGTCGGCCAACTCGTCCACGATCACGAGGAGGTAGGGGTAGGGCCGCAAGACACGTTGGCTTCCTGCCGGTGCTGTCACCTTCCCGGCTCGGACCGCGGCATTGAAATCATCCACGTGCCGGAATCCAAAGTGCGCAAGGTCGTCGTAACGCTTGTCCATCTCGGCGACGACCCACTGCAAGGCATCCGCGGCTTTCTTCGGGTGGGTGATGATCGGGGTGATCAAGTGCGGAACACCTTCGTAAACACTCAACTCCACTCGCTTGGGATCCACGAGGATCATCCGCACTTCGTCCGGGGTTGCTCGCATCAAAATCGATGTGATCAACGAATTGATGCAGCTCGACTTGCCCGCACCCGTGGCTCCGGCGACGAGGATGTGCGGCATCTTGGCGAGGTTCGCAATAACGAACTCCCCCTCGACGTCCTTGCCCAGCGCAACCACCATCGGGTGTTGATCGGCGGCCGCAGATGAACTGCGCAGCACATCTCCGACCGCCACGAGCTCACGGTCGGTGTTGGGGATTTCGATACCGATGGCCTTCTTCCCAGGAATCGGACTCAGAATCCGAACATCGGCGCTGGCCACCGCGTAGGCGATGTTCTTGCTCAGGGCGGTCACCCGCTCGACTTTCACGCTCGGTCCGAGCTCGATCTCGTAGCGCGTGACCGTGGGTCCCCGCAGAAAGCCGGAGACTTCCGCGTCGATCCCAAACTGATCGAGGACTTCACGCAGGGCTTTGACCACCTGGTCGTTCGCCGGCGTGGACTTCTTGTGCCCGGCACCGGTTTTGAGTAACTCCGCCTTGGGGAGTCGATACCGGCCCGAGGTCATCACCGGCACCTGCGTGGGCGAGCCTTCCGGGG
>Ga0255767_1003768_pt1 | contig 12662 bp, 10 predicted proteins | sample 071ome_24_FD_179967 | JGI IMG/M metagenome (GOLD analysis project Ga0255767, IMG submission 179967) | Coastal salt marsh microbial communities from the Groves Creek Marsh, Skidaway Island, Georgia - 071402CT metaG (version 2) | ecosystem: Environmental > Aquatic > Marine > Intertidal zone > Salt...
TGCGCGCTCGGAGCCTTTGAGAGCGTTTTACGCGCGTCTTTCTTTGAATAAACAACGTAAAAGAGAGAGAGAGAGAGAGATCTCATCTTTTGGATTTTGAAAGAGAGATCGCGACCTAACGACTCCCTTTTCGTCGACGTCTGTCGTTTAAAGATATCGAGTGAACGACGATATGGGAAACGGACAGTCGCTCCCGGGCGATGGCAACCAGCAAGGCAAGAAAGGCGATCAGTCGAAGAAGAAAAAGTGGGTCCCACCGACGCCTCCCGAGCGCGTGGGGAAGAAGAAGAAAAAAAGAGGAACGGTGTCGGGAGCTGGAGGGAAATTGCCCCCAATCGCGCCCGCGACGAAATGTAAACTCAGAGCGTTGAAGTTGGAAAGAGTGAAGGATTGGCTGTTGATGGAGGAGGAGTTTGTGGCGAGACAGGAGGCGGAAAAAGCGACGCCGAGAGACGAACGAGACGAGGAGGAGCGATCGAAATTGGACGATTTGAGAGGGATGCCGCTATCGGTCGGGACTTTGGAGGAGATCATAGACGATAATCACGGGATTGTGAGTTCGGCGATGGGTCCGGAATATTACGTGAACATACTCTCGTTCGTGGATAAAACGCAGTTAGAGCCTGGGTGTGCGGTATTGTTGCATCACAGACACTCTGCGGTAGTTGGCGTGTTGGCCGACGACGCCGATCCGATGGTTTCGGTCATGAAGGTGGATAAAGCGCCGCAAGAAAGTTACGCCGACGTCGGGGGGTTAGAAGATCAAATCATGGAGATTAAAGAGGCGGTAGAATTACCGTTGACGCATCCAGAGTTGTATGAGGATATTGGGATTAAACCGCCGAAAGGCGTCATATTATACGGTGAACCCGGGACGGGGAAGACGTTGTTGGCGAAAGCGGTGGCGAATTCGACGAGCGCGAGTTTCTTAAGAGTGGTTGGATCCGAGCTGATCCAAAAATATTTAGGCGACGGACCAAAATTAGTGAGAGAATTGTTTCGAGTGGCGGACGATATGTCTCCATCGATTGTATTTTTGGACGAAATTGATGCGGTCGGTACGAAGAGGTACGACTCGCAAAGCGGCGGCGAGAAGGAGATTCAAAGAACGATGTTGGAATTGTTGAATCAGTTGGACGGTTTTGACGACCGAGGAGATGTGAAAGTTATCATGGCAACGAATAGAATCGAAAGTTTAGATCCAGCGTTGTTGCGTCCGGGTAGAATCGATCGTAAAATCGAGTTTCCGCTACCGGATGCGAAAACGAAACGACACATCTTTGGCATTCACACGTCTCGCATGAACCTGAGCGAAGACGTGCAACTGGAAGAATTCGTCATGGCGAAAGACGATTTATCCGGCGCCGATATCAAAGCTTTATGCACCGAAGCCGGACTCTTAGCGTTGCGAGAGCGAAGAATGCAAATCACGCACCAAGATTTCAAGACTGCCAAAGATAAAGTGTTGTACAAGAAGAAAGAAAACGTGCCGGACGGGATGTTCTTGTAGACGCAGACGCGACAGAGAAAGAGAGAAGGAGAGAGAACGAACGCGCACACCATTAGACATACACTACTACTACTAGGCATACGAATTTGAAGTATAAACCGAATTCATAGCAAATTGATTACAACAATCGAAAGTCTCGTCGTGAAGCGCTCCCTAGAGTTTCACAGTTTCACTCTTTTACTTTTTCTCAACTGTTTCAGTCGTCGTCGTCGTCAAAACTTTGCATCGCGCACGAAATTCAGCGCACATAATGACGCAAACGCACCACCCGTTTCGCCACCAGTCGCACGCCAACGGCATCACCACTTCGCCGTCCGACTCGGATGCAACCATCGAGTTGAAAACGATCCTCCACGAACTGCGACAAAAGCGCGAAGAGATTTCGAACGAAATCAAATCTCTCGGACCGATTCCCCGACGCGCGAGCAAAAAGAAAGAAGACGACGACGAGATGGAAAAGAAAGAACCAACAGAAGAAGAAGACGCGGCGAAGACGCACGCGAAGAAACGAACGAGAGAAACGAGAGACGCTTCGACGAAAGAAGATGCGGACAGAAAACGATCGAAACGAATGTTTGGGAACTTAGTCTTGGGAACTTTGCAGAGATCGAAAACGGATTTGCTGAAGACCCGAGACCGCGAGACGCAGCGGAAAGATTTACTCCGGGAGGCGGAAACGAAAGCGGTGACGAGGAACGAAGAAATTTATAAGGAGTTTAAAGAGAAATACTGGGAAAAACGCGAGGCTTTGATCGAGAAGCAAATCGATTTAGAAGTGGACATGAAATATAAGCAGAAGGAGTTGTATCGCTCGATGGCGGCGGATTGCGAGCGGGAAATCGCGAACGGCAAGTTACGGACCGAAGCGTTGCCGAGGGTATTCTGGAAGCCAAAGAAAGAGACTATTCAGACGCAGTCGATGTTGGCGAGGCAACCCGCGAAAGTGGAGGAGTGGTTGAAAACGAAGATGACGGAGGTAGAGGATGGATTGGAGAGGATTGCGAAGCGGAAACAGTCCTTCGAAGAAGCGAAGGAAAGGAGGAGAAAAGGAGAAGATGAGTTAGACGACGAGGAAGAGGAAGAAGCCGAGGAGCTCAAAGATGCCAACGCGGACGATGTAGCTATGGAAGGGTAATCGTGTAGGATGTGCTAATAATTTTCAATCTAATCACTAGGAATGTAATAACTCTATTAAATCGCAATGAAACGCTTTCAAAGGTTTCGGTCGTTTCTTAAATCCGAGCGCAAACTCTCCGTGCGTGCCGTGGTCGTACACCGAAAGCTCGCTATCTACGCCGAGTTTAAGCAAAGTGTTGTGGAAATCTTCCGACTCGCGCTTCGGGACGACAATATCGGTATCCGACGTGAACAAATACGTCTTTGGAAAAGATTTGGCCACGCCGTTGATGTTGCCGTCTTCGCCGCTGCTACCCGTGCTACTGCTGCTGCTACTACTACTGCTAATTTTATCTTCTAGAATGTGATACGGCGACATTTCTTTGAATTTTTCCTTGCCACCCATTGCTCTACCCATCGTGCTCAACATCGCCACGCCACGTTTATCCTCGTACTCGTAATGCGTCTCGATGTTATACACGCCGCACATGCCGACGAACGATTTCAATTTCTCCGATTCTTCTTTTTCCTTCGTTTCTTCATCTAACAATAAAGCCATGGCACACAAATGACTCCCCGCTGAGTGTCCAACCAAATGCGTTCTGCTCGCATCCGCTCCGAACAACTTCGCGTTCACGATCGCGCACTTCACCGCTTTCAAAACTTCCTCCGCTTGCGCCTTGGCCGACTTCTCCGGGTATAACGAGTACGAAATAACCGCCGTGACTATGCCCTCTTCGGCTAATCTGTGCGCGAGCGGTGCAAACTGCCATCTTTCGCCGGACGCCCAAACGCCGCCGTGGACAAATACAGCCATCGGCACTCTCGCCGCGTTCACATTTTCAGCTTCCTCTTCCTCCTCGTATTCGTCGTCGTCGAAAACGTCTCTCTTTCCTCTTCCTCCTCGTATCGATCGCAAGGACGGTAAATACACGTCAAACTGTTGCCTCTCGCCTTCGCCGTACTTGAATCCTTTCCTTAAAGTCACTCTCGACTCCTCGAACGACGACTCGCCGACCGCCGTCGTCTCCGACGCTTTCGGCGTCATCGCGTGGATGAGTTTCGCCCGAACGCCGTAAGGAATCATCGAAAGAATACCTCTCGCTTCGTCGATGAAAAGCTTGGTGATTTGCGCGGACCTCTTGATTTTCGAGTTTTGGTGCAACGCTAAATCCGCCGGGATGGCTTTGATCGCCTCCGGAAACGACATGTCGCTTTTATTAGATTACTTCTTTACGCGCGCGCGAAAGTTTCTGTTTTGACGTTTTGGATAATATTGTTCTCTAAAGTTTTGGTATAAAAATCTAAAATATATACGCAGCGCGAATGTGATTGTAGTGTTTTCTCTCCGTCTCTCTAAGGCTCTCACTAAGGCCCTCTCATCCTCTCTCTCTAAGGCTCCCTCGTTTTCTCTGTCCGTTTGTTCTTTTATTCTTGTTATGTATTCTCTTTCTCGCGAGCGCGTTTCGGAAAATTGTTTATTCGCTCGCTTGCGCCTCCTCCTTCTGGGCCTCCTCGGCTTCCTTCGCCGCCTTCTTTTCCATGCGCTCAGCCGTTTTCCGTCGCTCTCTTTCCAAAACTTCCGCTTGCAACTCCTTCGCGGAGTTCATTCTCGACAAGACCGACTTGTACAATCCCAAATCGCCGTTGATTTTCGCCAAAGTCACCCCGCTCGCCTCAGAAATCATCTTCAAATTTTCCGGCGACGTTTGTTTGCTCGTCTCCAACGCTCGGAAAAACCCAATCGCGATGAACTTGTCGTACACTAAACTCTTCGATTCAACTTTAGACTTCATGCTGGCAAACATCGGGTTCGCGAGGATCCCATCCATGCTGGTTTGCTCCGCCGCAAACGCGGACAATCTCTCCGCGTCCGCTCGCCACTGCTTCGGGTCCTGCCCGAGCGCTTCCATAAACGTGTTGAAAATTTTCTCCTTCGCGTTCGGATCCTCCTGCGGGTACCCCTCGAACAGCTGGTCAAACACCGAAACGAATCCTAAGCTTCGCATCTCTTCGTGTTGGTATTTCGAGCTCGTCACGGTAAAGTGCAAGCCGACCAATAATTCTTGCAAAACCGTCGCCCAAATAGACGGGAGTGGGTACGGGTAGCCTTGGGCAAATTTCGCCTTGGTGTCTGCCACGGTCGTCGGGCCGGCTGCGTTCGCGTCGCGTCATCGAGGCACACACACACAGAGAGAGAGAAAACAAAAAAAGAAGCATCGGGTCAGCGTTCTTCAAAGAAAAGACTCTCTCTCGCGCGCGCGTTGTCGGAGAGAGAGAGAAAAGAAAAAGATCAAGAGACACGTAGGACGTCACGGATGGATCTCGCGTTCAGGATAACGCGCGATACGACAAAAGCGAAGAGAAAGAGAGTGCAAAATCTTATTTAAAAAAACGCACCAACGACGACGGCGACAGCGTTCGCTCTCTTCTTCAAAGAGGTGTTGTTGCGCGCGCGCGACGTGGACGCGATGAGCGCGGGAGAAGAAAAGCGCTGGTGGTGTTGGACGAGACTCTGCGATGATGCGAACATGATGATGATGTTTTTTTTATGGCGAAGGGGAGAGCTTTTTTTTTGCAATTTTTTTGTCTGTGTGGCCGAAAAGACAGAGAGAGAGAGAGAGAAAACGCAAAAAGGCACGAAAGAAGAGGAGAGAGAGAGATTGGAGAGATTGATTGAGGCACATTAACTCTGGAAGAAGGCAAAATTGAGGGAAATGATATACAAATGTCGTTGCAGAGTTTTTTGGAAAGCTTAAAGCTCTTCCTGTGGTGGTGTTGCTCTCGCGTTCTATCTCGCGCGCGCGCGCTTTGATGCGTGTGGTTTTGCGTCTGATAAAATTTTCATTCGTGGCTTTTACTACTCGCTCTCGCGCTCTTTCGCGTGCGTGCGCGTGCGTGTGGCTGTGGACAAACTTATCTGCTATCGTCTACCTACGCGCGCCGCGGGCTGCGCGCGTCTGCGTACGTTTTCTCTCTCTCTTTCTCTCTAGTAATAATACAAGCGCTTCGAGTACCTGTCCGCGTCGACTTCTCGTTTGCGCAAAACGCGAAGTTGCTCGAGGAGGAGTTGATTTTGCTTTTCGAGTTTCTCCGAGGAGGACGTCAACGTCGCGACGGCGGTTTCTGCGGTTTTGGCGCGAGCGAGAATCTTTCCTCGTTCGGATTCGAGAAGTTCTAATCGCTTATCGCGAGTCGTCGCGGCTTTTTCGCGAAGCGAGACGCGTTTTTCGCGCAACGTGAGGTCGTGGTGTTTCGCGGCGTCCTTCTCTCGCGCGATTTCGCTTTTCCTCAGCTCTCGTCGGAGGAATAAAATCTCTTCTTTCTCGTCGTTTCTGTTGGCGTTCAACTTGAGCGCGGACGAAGAGGAAGCGCCCGGCTTCCTCGCGCGACTGTCATCGGCGGCGTTTCTTCTCGTCTCGCGTAATTCCTCGCGTAAGTTTGCAATAATCGCTTCTCTTCTTTTTAACTCTTCGTCGTACTCGGTCAACACGTCGTCGATGCTTTCATCTTCTTTTCGCTTTTTGGACGACGACGTTCGCGCCTCGCAGAGCATCTTAACGGTTCGTTTAAGCCGTTCGATTTCAAAGTTTTTCATCTGCCGTTCTCGTATGCGCGCGATTTTCAAAGCCTCGTTTTCTTCCAAAGACGAAACGTCCATCACGTACGCCGTTTTCGCTCGCAGTTCTTCTTCGTCTTCTTCTTCGTTCATCGCGAAAATCTCCTCTGTTGTTTCTTCACTTTTCCTCGTTTTGAAATCCATCGAGTCAATGTTTTTCTTCGACGACGACGCCCCGGTTTCTTCTTCCGCGTCGTTTCGGGTTTGGTTCGATGCGTCGAGTATTTCCCGAAAAAGTCGTTTAAAATAGGAGTCTAATTCATCGTATTTTTTCGAGGACGAGGTCGCGGAAGAGGAAGGACCCGCCGCGGTGTTCGTTTGGTCCGCGAGGAAACGCGTCATGTGTTTTGAGGACTCTTTTGTCCCCTCGTGTCTGATGAGTGTTTTCCAAAGTGTGACTTTTCCGCGCGCGATGACGACGACGATTGCATTAAAGCAACGGGCTAATACATACTCTTATTATAACAATTCGTTTCTCCTCTCGCGTGTGCTTCTCTCTCGCGAAAGCGCGAAAACGCGCAAAGCTAAAAAAGGAGAACATTCTCTCTGTCTGTTTCTATTTCTTACTTCTCTTCTCGCGACGCGACATCCGCGGACCGACGCGTCGTTTTTATCGCGAGTCTCTTTCTTCTTTTCTTCTCTCCTCCATCTGTCACAAATCCACGCCCTGACTAATCAACCACATGTTAAAGTGCGCGTATCCTACCACCATTCCTAAAAGCGCCCCGACGGCGACTTGCACCGGCGTGTGCCCGAGCGAGTCTCGCAAAGGTCTGCTATCCGTCAGCGGGTGATCTCGAGGAAGCTCGACGATGAGCTGATTCAAAACCTCCGCCTGTCGACCGGCGTGGAGACGAACGCCGGTAGCATCGTACATCACCTGTCGTTTATTTTGATGCGACAAGGAGAGAGAGAGTTAGTCAGAGAGAGACGGAGAGGATGGTTTTAAAAACGCGCGCGCGAGAAGCCCTTCGCTCTGAACAATAATGGTCAAAACACGAGAGAGAAGAGAAGGAAAAAATTCGATCCAAAAGATCCCATCCGGACCGAAAAACAAAAACCAAACTTTGCGCGTACCACCAGCGAAAACACCAAGCACAGCGCGAATATGCTCGAATCTAACGCGTCTTTCAAGCCAATCGCGGTGGTCAGCCCGACCACCAGCGCCGTGTGCGACGAAGGCATCCCCCCGCTCCCGACTAATCTCCCCCAATCGACTTTCCCGGTCGTGTGGTAATGCGTGAACACTTTGCATATTTGCGCGATGGTGAAGGCGAGCATGGCGGCGACTAAGGCCGGAGAGCCGACTAAAGAGGAGGCGCCTTTCGCTAAGTTACCCATGCTGCGATTAATTCCTCTGTGTTTCTCTGTCTCTCTGTCTCTCTGTCTCTCTGTCTCTCTCTCTCTCTCTGCGCGCGCGTTGTGGAAAAGGAGGTTTGCAGCCTTCTCGGGAAAAAGTGACCCTTTCTGTTTAGGGTTTTCGTCCGGGAAAAAACGCTTGATTTTTCAAACGCGTTAAAAAGAAGAAAAGAAAGCACAACACAGGCGCGCACATCATCATCATCATCATCTCAAAGCGGCACTTGTTATATCGCATCTCAAAAAACAAAACATGGTTTCGAGGGAGAGCGAGGTCTCTTCTCCCTCTTCGTCGAACAACGCCGGAGAAGACGAAGATCTCGTCGAAAGTCGTTTCGATTTATCGTCGTACGATTCGTTCGACATCGAATCCATCGAAAAGACATTTGATCTCGATTTGAAAAAGTTGGATCCAAAGGCGATCGATTTGGCCGTCAAACGCGCGAAAGAACTCGCGAACGCGCATTTTAAGAACGGGGAGTACGAGAAGAGTTGCGAGCAGTACACGACTGCGATCGCTGGCGCGAGGAAAGATAAGACGTTATGGCGCAATAGAGCAGCGGCGCGGTTGCAACTCGGGGAGAGGTTGGAAGCGATACACGATTCGGTGAAAGCGGTCGAGTTGGACGAGAAGGACGCGAAGTCGTGGTATCGTTTGGGAACGAGTCTGTTGGCGAATCACGAGTATTTGAAAGCCGCGCAATCGTTGAATACGGCTGCGAAATTGATGCCCGAGAGTAAAGATATCGAAGAGCGATTAGCCGCGGCGAAGTCGATGTACGAGGAGGAGAGGAAGAAGAAAGAGAAAGAGGTGAAGTCGGCGAGAAGAGATTTAGCGTTGAGATTAAGAAAGGCGAGACGGGAGGATAGGAATCAGGAGACCATCAACCAGTGGAAGCAGACGCTTGGTGGACCAGATTGGGACGTGGAGGATTACGCGTGGAGGCCGACGTTTTTACCAATCGCGCGATCGAAGAAAATCGACTACGAGAGGTTCATGGAAGACCCGCGCAAACGAGGCGTGGTAAATTACGCCATCGGTTTAGCCGAGTTGAGTTCGCCGAAAACGGAAATTTGTAAAGGGTTGGTGGATTTCGAGAGGTTTCGCGCGTACGAAAAAGCGATTGGTGGGTGGACCGAATCCGCCGGCGAAAAGGAAACGGCGAAGAACAAAACAATCGCGCTCGTGTTGAGTTCAGGGTGCGGTATTTTACCCGCGCTCGTCGCGAATAGCGATGCGGTTGAACGCGTTATTGCCATCGAACGTAACCAATTTTTGTACAGAAATTTAAAACAAATAGGAAAGGCGAATAAAAAGCTGTTCGAGAAGGTTACGCTTGTGGATCAAAAGCTCGAAAGTTGCGAGAAAGTTAAAGGCGATGCCGATGAGAGAGAAGGTGACGATGATGCGGAAGTGAGAAAAGAGAACAAAGTTGAAACAGATGTCGAAAAGAGTAACACCGCTGCTACGGATAGAAATAGTCCAGTCGAGCTGCCGTGTCGCGCGAATAAAATCGTGACGGATTTATTCGATTTCACCGCGCTTGGATTGGGCGCGTTATCGGCAATCGATATTTGCGGCCATCGAAAGCTTGTGACGTCCGACGCGACTGTAACGCCGACAAAAATTACGATTAAAGCGAGATTGATCGAATTACGATTATCGACGGTTTCAGGCTTCGATTTATCGGCGATGAACAACTATCGATGGAGTCCGCAGTGTGCGAAAGTAAACTTATTCGAGGAGCCGCACGAAGTGTTGTCGAAACCGTTCGAGTGTTGCACCGTGGATTTGAACGAGCGATTACGAAAGGCTCTGCAAGAAGGTCCGAAAAAAGTACAAGACGGTGTCATCGATTACGACGACGTGTGGGAGTATGAAACTCTCGAAAACGTTGAAATTATCAAAGACGGCACGTGGAACGCCGTGGCGTTTTGGTTCGAAGGCCAACTCGACGAGGAGACGGTATTTTCCTCTCTGCCACCAAAAATCGCCTCGACGTTCGACGGTAACGATAAGGACGACATCAACACCGCAATTACCAACAGCAACGACAACAACAACACGGAAGTCGCACTCGACGGTGAAAAAGAAGGAGTAAAACATAGGAAATCCTATTGCGAGTCCTTCAACGTCGGCGTCCAGTACCTCGACGACGTCCCGGTGACCAAAGGCGCTATCACGCAAGTCACCATCAAACGCGACGCGGCGCAAATCTACTTCGAATCCACGCCGCCACAAATGCGCGCACGTCACGCGCACGTTCCATCTTGGCATTTCGACATGCTCAACGACTCCGGTAGAAACGGTGCGTACGAAAAAGCGATCAAACGCGCCGTCGAGCGCAAGAAGCGCGAGAAAGGTTCTTGCGAGGTGCTCGATGCCGGAGCGGGTAGTGGAATATTATCCATGTTTGCCGCACGTGCCGGCGCGGACTACGTGCACGCGTGCGAACAAAACAATCACATGTGTGACGTCGGGGAAGAAACCGTGTGCATGAACGGTTACGGATTGAAAATTATGTTTCACAACAAAGACGTCCGACGTTTATTTACGAAAGAATCCGAAGGTTTAATCAAGCACGGTTTAAAACCAGACGGGAACTATCCCGAGATGGATAAGAAATCTGACGTTCTCGCGTTTGAAGTATTTGATTCTGGCTTAATCGGTGAAGGCGCCTTTCACATCGTCGGCATGGCGAGGCACCGATTGTTGAAACCAGACGCCACGCTAGTCCCTCGCGCGGCGAAAATGTTCGCGGCGCCAATCGAGTACAGATTTCAAAACTATCAAACGCTCGACGGAAAACACACCATCGACTTGACCAACGCGAACAGGTGGAGATATCGAGACGATTACGAAGGCGTCAATTTAGAAAAGCTTCCGAAAAATTCGTGGAGAGCGCTCGCGAGACCGAAACCGTTTTTCAACTTTGACTTTTACGCGTGGGAAGAAAATATGCGCCCGAAAGAGGAGGCGATGTCGTTTGAGATTACCGAAGAAGGGACGTTCAACGCCATCGCGTTTTGGTTCGACTTAGAGCTCGACGAAGAAATTACACTCACGACAAACCCGTTCGCCGAACACGGCGAGAAAGGCGCGACGTGGCAACAAGCGGTGCAATACGTCGAGGAGTTGACGTTGAAAGCTGGAGACTCGTTGAAAGTCATCGCCGCTCACGATACGTACGGCATTAGCTTTCGAGTGGACGACTCAAAGTTGGAGTTTGACAGAGGTCAACGTCGCACGAAATGTCCGCTGTACGACGGCACTTGGCGAGCGCATCACGTCGAGTTCAAACGCGTCACGGACTCTTTAGCGCAAACCATCACTCAGTCGCCCGTCGCCTTCAGAGAGACGTGCGAAACAGCCGTCGCCGTCGGATGCCGCCCGGGCGATTTGAAGTTTGAAGGGTGGGCAGGCGCTGAATTCTGCACCAAGTTTATGAGTTAGCGTTTCGTTTCGTTTCGTGTGAATTATAGAAGGCTAATTACAATGTATGTTATATATAATATAATATTTGCTAATGAATTTCCTCTCTTGTTTTACGTCAAGGTCCCCGGAGCAGAGGTTTTACGCCAAGGTCATGTTGTACTTCTCCGCAAACCTCTTCGTCTCCGCCTCTTTCGCTTCCGGGCTCAATTTACTCATTCTGGCCTCTTTCCACTTCGGGATGTACAACTTCTTCGGTCCAGTCGGTGCTCTCTTATCCTTTCTCGTCGGTTCTTGACCGCCGTTCGCCGCTAACCACTCGGCTCTCGCCTCGTCCGCTTGTTGGTACGCCAAAGACATCAAGTCTAACCCGGCATCTTTCGCCATCTTTTCGAGACCTACTTTGTTTAAAGTTTTAATAGCTTTGGTGGAAATGCGCAAGCGAATGTATCGCTTTTGTTCCGGCCAGTAAACGCGTTTGTACTGTTGTTTTTGTAACGAAGAGGAGGAAGAGAGGAAGAGATTTCAAAAAAGGTTTAGTCATAGCAAAAGAGGTCTACACACCCGATTTTCCGAGTCTACTAGAGATGGATAAAAAATGTAAGGGAAAATTCGCGGCATCTCCCCTCCGCGAAAACCAACCGATGACGCACAAACGCGACTAAAAACAAACGCCAAAACTCACCTGTAAATTCGCGTGCTGCAATTTCTTGTTGCGAATGTGCGAAAACGACACCGTGTACCCGTTATTCGCTCTCTTCCCAGTGAGCATACATTTTCTCCCCGATTTCCCGTGCAACGCAGTCGTCGTGGCGTCGATTTTCGTCGTCGACGCTTTGACCGAGCACGACTTTCTAAACTGATTGGACAACGACTTCGTTTGGGAGGCGAGGGAAGTTGTCGCGCGTAAGGACGATTGGACGGACATTTTCTTGTTCGCGTGCGTGTAGTCTCGTATCGGCGATAAGACTTTCTGAGTGACGCTAATGTGTTTTACACCCCCACGTTAAAAAGTTAACTCTTTCGCCCTTACTAAAAAACAAAAAAAAGCAGCCAAACTGCCCTTTATTTTTCCCTTTCTGTCTCTCTATGCTCTCGAAAACCTGAACAAACTCGCTTCGAAAAAACCTCAACCTCGTCGCTCAAAATAATTTGGACGTTTTGCGTCTCTTTGGACTGTTTGGAAGGGAGGAAAAAGACAAGAAAACTCTTCTTCTTCTTCTTCTTCTTCTTCTTCTCGACGTCTCTCTTCAGACATCATTTTTTTCGTTTTCGCGGACCCAGAGCTACTAGCTCTCGTCAGAAGACAGAGAGCGTTTGGTAGCGGTAAAATAAGAGAGAGCGGCAACTACAAACGGCGCGCGCATTAGATACACGACACGCGCGCGCAGAGATAAAAAACTCGCTCGCGTCGTTTCGGAGAGTGGTAGTTTTGAATAGAGAGAGAGAGAGAAATAAAGAGGAAAGAGAGCCGGAGTAAAAAAAAAGAAGAGAGAAGAAAAAAAAACAAATGGATTCGCAAAAACAAGACGGCATTCAGAAGCTTTTGCTGGCGGAGCAAGAGGCGAACGCGATCGTGACCGCGGCGAGGCAAGGTTGGTGTTGGTTTGTTTTTTTTCTCGTTC
>Ga0255767_1003771_pt1 | contig 12660 bp, 10 predicted proteins | sample 071ome_24_FD_179967 | JGI IMG/M metagenome (GOLD analysis project Ga0255767, IMG submission 179967) | Coastal salt marsh microbial communities from the Groves Creek Marsh, Skidaway Island, Georgia - 071402CT metaG (version 2) | ecosystem: Environmental > Aquatic > Marine > Intertidal zone > Salt...
TATTGAAACTGCTAATGTTCTTGCATATCAATATGACATTACAAACGTTTCTTCAACTACTTCAAAATATATATCAAAAACGGTTGAGTTGGTTGAAAACTTAGATGCAGAAGATCTTCAAGTATACGTTACGGCCTATAGACCTGTTGGTACGGACGTTAAAGTATTCATTAAACCACAAGCAGCAGACGATCCTGCAACATTTGAAACAAATAGCTGGATTGAATTAGAAATTACACAAGGTGTGAATCAATACTCTTCAGTAAGTAATCTAAATGATTTTAGAGAATTTGTTTATGCTGTACCAAGTTCTGCAAAAACAAATGGTGTAATTACATATACAAACGATATTGGAACGTTTGATGCTTATAGAAGATTTGCAATTAAAATAGAATTACATTCTGAAAATATTTATAAAGCACCAAGATTATTGGATTATAGAGGGATAGCATTAACATGATACGTCAAAAAGAATCTAAAGCTCTAGTAAATGATAATATTGCGGCGCTCAATAAATATAAAATAGAAAGAGATAGAATACGAAAGATAGACGATCTTTCAAAAGAAGTACGTGAAATAAAAGTTGTACTTGCGTCTGTTTGTAAAAAATTAGAAAGTATAGAAAGCATATAAGATATGGCAAAAACTGGCATAAATCAGGTTACGACCGCACAAACATTTCAAACTTGGTTAGATCGAACTAATGAAATAGTAAATATCATTGGAACGGATGCCATGACTGCATCTTCACTTGGAGATACTACAACAGGAAATGCTACATTAGTCGGTGATTTTACTGCAAACACGGTAATAGCTGAAGATTTATTTAGAGCGGATAATATATCACCAAGAAGCGGTTCAACATCTATTGCTGTATCTGCACCTGTTAATATTACAACTGCTTTACAAAACGTGCATACACATACAAGTACAGCAGGACCAAGAATGCTTCTTTCGTCAGGCTCAGTAATATGGACAACCGGATTTAATAATACAACTGATAATAATTATATTTTAAACACAGGATCTGGCACAACTAAATTTTCGCTTACTCCTGCAGGTAATTTAACTACTGCTGGTAGCATCACTGCAGGAACTGGAGGTTTTATTGGAAACGTTACCGGTGACGTAAGTGGACAAGCAGGTACTGTTGCTGCATTCACAGGTAGGGATACAGATGATTTATCAGAAGGTTCAACAAATCTTTATTTTACAAATGCGCGTGCTAGAGGAGCAATATCAGCTGGCACTGGAATAACGATTACAAACGGAGAAATCTCGATTGGCCAAGAGGTTGCGTCTTCAAGCATTGTTAATTTTCTTCAATTAAATGCAATTCGTCAAACCAATATTAATCTTCCAAGTACAAATACTCCTTGGTTTAGTCAAATGAATATGATTTCTACGTCCGGTACTTCAGGGTCTGATGCTATAAACGCCGGAATTATTAGTGTAGATGGTGAAGATTTTGTTAAGCTTGTTCTTTCTTATGATCCAAATACGACAGATCCAGATGCGCCATATAATTCAGCACCTAAAGGAATGACAACAGTGTTCTATGGTGACATGCAAATAAGTGATGCGTCCGCAGGCGCTGGTAATCTCGCCACAACAAAAGCAAAATTTATTGTTAATTCTTCAGACGCCGCCGAAGGTAATATTTTTGCATCAGGTAATATTACAGCTTTTGCTACAATATCAGATATGCGTCGCAAGGAAAATGTTGAACGTATTACAGGCGCAATCGAAAAAGTATCACAGATAGGCGGATATACATTTAACTTTATTAACGATGATAGAAGAATGACGGGTGTAATCGCACAAGAATTAGAAAAAGTATTACCTGAAGCGGTATATGAAACACAGGATCCAAACACGAAAGAGGATATAAAAGCAGTTCATTATGGAAACGTAGTTGGTTTATTGATAGAAGCAATTAAAGATCTAAAAATGGAATTGGACGATTTAAAGAATGCCAATTAGTACAACATCAATAAGTTTAGAAGGTATAGCAACGGAATTTGGTGGAGCTATACCGCACGGCCTTAATGAATATTATCGTGGCGGTGGTATAGTTGCTCCAACAGTTACAGAAGTTCCCGCATCAGGAGCTATTGATATAGGTTCTTTTGCAGGACTTACATCCGAAATTATTGTTACGTTTACTTTAACTGGTGGCGGTGGTTGTGGAGGAAGTGGATATGATAATGGTAATGGGGGTGGAAACACGCGCCAACGTCCGGGCCTTTCAACTGGAATAATGTTAAAAAGTACATATGATACTTGGAGGCAGACTACAAGCGGGCAAAATATATTGTCTGGTGCAACAAATGATAATATTCCTGCAAGTAATTTTATTACAGCTACCACATCTAGTATTGGCAGTGCATATGCTGTTGCGACAGGTGGTTTAGGCGGTATAAACGGAGGTGGTGGAAGTCAAACTACTGGTACTGCAGGTGAAAGTACTGAATTTGGTGCAGGTGGTGCAGGTGGTGCCAAAAATAGTGCCGGAGGGCCACCAAATTGGGGTCATTGGGGCGCGGGCGGTGGATCAGGCGGTGGTGATAACAGGGACTATTTTTTAGGTTATGTAACCGATGGTCCAGGATCTTCTGGAACTCGAGGCGAAAGAGGTTTAACCGCGACAGGAACTGCTACATTAACACCAGGATGGTATGCATTAGTAGTTGGTAGAGGTGGTACTAGGTATGCCGCAGGAAATTATAATGGTGGTATTGGGAGTGTAGGAGTAGCATCTTCACTTATTTTTTCAAATAACACTAATAAAAAAGTTTCATTTATTCCGGCGGTAGGTGCAATGAGTTATGATCAAGCAAGACTAACTACTTATGTAGGTTATATGGAAGTACTTGCGGGAGGAACAATTAATTTTCAATCACCTGCAGGACAGGCGTGGACAATTGTAGATGTCTAATATAAATTTTAATATATTTGAAGGATATTATTCTTCTTTAGATAAAGCTCTAGGGCAAATTCCTCACAGTAAAATTCGCTCTATAATATTTACTCGAAGAAAAGATATTCATTCTGTTTGCCTTGTGCTTACTCGCCACTCTGAAGAAGATGAAAAAATATTTGAAAAATTAATAGGTGTAGAACTTGACGAAGAATTTTATGAAACTCCTCATGGTTTTGTAGGATCTCTTTTTGTTGATTTGGAAAGTATAGGAACATCACAATTAAGAATATATAAAGATCAAAGATTTGATAAAAGTAAATTTATGTTAAAAGGATATTATTTGAATAAGAATAAAAAAATAATATGCAAAAAAACATATGCTCCAAATCCTGCAAACGATGAAAATAGTTTGATAATAAAATATTATGATGAAAATGGTAATTTAATAGATACACAAACAGAATCTAATGGAAATTTTGAAGATTGGAATGGATCACGAGAGTTATTTGAAGCAGTAGAAAATAATAATTTAGAATATTCATTTATGAAAAAAGATACAAAAGATCAAGGCTATTTCATTGTTAGAACGAAGCCGAGCAATTAAGAAGCTTTTATAAATATAAGAAAAAGGGATTATGACCTTATGTCAAAGATTTCAGAACTCGGTAAAATCACCGGCGGCAATACAAAATCAAGAGACTTATTTGTTACTGTTAACCTAGATCAAGGTGAAGACGGTACAAAAAATATTACGCGGTCGGAACTCGTTAATGCTATAGAACTTGAAACTTTTGACCATATTAAAATAGACGGTGGGGACTATATTAAAAATGTTCCCGTAGATAATGCCTCTATTACAAATTCAACATATTCAGCAGGAACAATTACTAATTCTACAATTACCGATCCAAATATTAATCTTACAACTGCGTTTGAAACGACCGGTGGTTTACAAAAAATAGCGGACAACGATTATTTTTATTTAAAAGATGTATCTGCGGATAAAACCATTTCTATGACTTATTCGCAACTCTATAATGAGATTGCGGCAACATCTAAAAAAGCTAAGAAAATATATGTAAGTATAGATGGAGATGACGAAGATCCTGGGAGCTATATGAAGCCTGTAGCTACTCTTGAAAAAGCTGTTGAAATGGCAAAAGCCGCGGCGAAAACTATTGCACCAGGAGTTTTAAATCGTCAAATAGTTCATATATCAGTTATGCCAGGAACATATTATACAAATGGTAATCTTGCTTTGCCAGATTTTTGCTCAATGGTATCCATATCAGGACAATACACAACAACAATTGTTATGAATACAGGTTATGAAAACGAAAACTGTATTCTCCTTGGATCAGGTTGTTATGTGCAAGGGTTTTCATTTTTTAATAACGTAGTAGATAACTTTGATTATCCGACTAAAGGATTTGCATATTCATTTAGGCCAGGCGCAAGAATTACAAGATCCCCATACGTAAGAGACTCAAGCCAAATTTCAAACTACCGCGAAAAAGAAATTCCACCATTACTTAATCCGTTAAACAGCCGCGGAACAATTGAAGACCTTGGGTTTGAAGTTACTGTTTCTGGTGTTTCAGGAACGTTTGAAGTTGGTGATTATGTTGAAGCAAATAACGGCGTAACTGGTTATATATCAAGAGTTACAGAAATTGGTTCAGGTACAGTATATATTCGTAATAATGTTGGAGATCTTGAAGCAAACTCTCTTATCACGTCAGCATCAGGTGGTACTGCAACAATCACAGCAGTTGGTGAAGAAGATTTCCCAAATAAAGAAGTTGGTCGAGGCGGCGGAATGATACTTGCAGACCGTGCTCTTGTAGATCAAGACTCTATTTTTCCTTACATACTTTGTTTTGGCGCAACGCCTCGTACACAAAATGGTATTGGATATGTTGCGAAAAACGGTGCAGGTATTAATGGTATTTCATCTTTGTCTATTTTCTCAAGATGCGCATTTTATGCATTAGACGGCGGACAAATTACTCTCAATAACTCAGGTACGCAATTTGGTGATATCTCAATGCGTGCTAAAGGATCTACTCCAGTATTTAATCCAAGAGAAACAACCGCAACACTTGTTAAAAACGCAACTCTTGCTGATACAATAGTCGCAGGCGCAAACACAGTAATAGATGACTTATGGGATTACTTATCAGTTTCTCAAAGTTTTGAAACATATAATTCTGAAAAATGTCGCAGAGATACAGGTTATATACTTGACGGTGTCGGATATGATCTTGTTCTTGGAACAAATTATTGGGCAGTATACAACGGTATTGCATATAGACGAGGAACATCAAGCGTTGTAATTAGCGATCAGCTTACAGAAACTTCAGGTGCAATAACATATCTTAAGTCTCTCGTAGCAGATCTTGTTCCTAATCCTGAAAGTGTTGTTCGAACAAATGCATCTTTTGATGAAATTATAGATATATTGAATAACGGAACAACATCGGTGGTTGCACCAGGAGATGGCGTCGCAGACACATTAACGTTCTCAAGCACTGGAAATACAAATTATGATAAAGCAAGGACTCTTTTACTTGCTAATAAAACTCTAATTCAAGACGGTGTAATATCTTATATAACTACAAATTATCCATCTTTAACATATAATCAAACAAAATGCAGAAGAGATGTTGGATATATTGTTGATGGTTTGGCACACGATCTAAACTACAATACAAATATAGCATCTATACTAAATGCTGAAGCATATTTTGAAGGAACCGCAAGTACAATACCTGCAGATCAACGTGCACCGACTGCGGCTGCATACGATTACCTTGGAACAATATGTTCATCTATAGTTCAAGGTACCTACACAGGACAATCCACAACAGGCGGTGCTGCAACTGCAACTGAAGGTGCAAGATGTGTAGCACTTACAAACTTCATAGCTGATACTATTCGTGAAAATTCATTACAAGAACTTCCTGGTAGAGAAGAACCGGATCTTTCTTGGGTATCGCAAAGATTTGTAAACAGTCGTGAAGTAATTGACGAAAATACACCTTCTTTACAAAATGACGTAATTGCTTATGTAAATAGTCAATACGATTTCATAGATGAAGCTCTAACAAGAAGAGATGCCGCAAATCTTATTACATCAATTACAAATGATTTCCGCGAAGGTGTTCAGCAAGGTACTCGTATTTTTGCGGCAGGATTGTTTAATTACGAAGGTAAACACGTATTCTCAGTATTTAATCCAGCAACAGTTGGTTTGAAATATATTGGAAGTGTGGCAGGTCCTGGAACTTCAAATCTACCTTCAGGATCTACGGTTAACGTGAATGATGCATATATTGTATATACAAGTTCAACTAACTTATATGACGGAACAATATATTATTGGAATGGAAGTGCATGGACATCCGATGGTGCAAACGACGTATCATTACTCAATGCATTTACAAATTCGTGGGATCGTATGAGAGATAAAATTAAAACAGAATTTACTCTTACGGCCGGCGAACAGACAATGCTTGATGGCTTAATAGACGACGTTCTTATCGGTAGTATTAGAAACCCAAGAATTCTAAACTTTGGTAGCCTCGTTGAAAGCCTTTCACATCAATTTAACCTTGCGTCCGCCGGTGTTAACGTTAACGCATTGCCTCTAAACTTTAGAAGACTGGGTGCTGCGGTTTCAGCAGCCACTTCCGTACTTCAAGAAGACGGCGGCAGGGTTCGTTGGTCAGGCGCCGACGAATTGAATAATCAGTACTTCGCAAGAGGTCTTAGAATTAATGGTAGAACGGGGAGAATTGAAGGAAGACCGTTTACATCATCAGTTAGAAAATTAGCAAGAAGAGCATCTAATAGTAGGGCACAGATATGACAACAACAATAACAACAAGTCAGGCACCTGACGCAAAACCTATAGGTCTTAGTACTGCACTTTATACAAGTTGGGCTACGATAATAGAAGTACCTAATTATTCTATACCTGAACTTGTTTTTGGTGGAAGTAGAACTACCGTACCAGGAGTTGGTGAAATTATTAGTCCTCTATTAATTTCAAATAGAGACACTGGTACCGTAAACGTAAGTGTTAGGCTTTATAGAGCAGAATCAAATACTTATTTTTACGTAGCAAACGAATTACCTGTACCGGCATATGATATTTTACCGCTTCCTTTAAATGGTCAGTTTATTGCCCCTGGTGATACACTTGACGTAAAAGCATCTACTGATAATACGTGTGACGTAACTATATCATATACAGTCGGTCAAGCGGAGCAGGATGATGTCGCTTAAATCAGCTCGCGGAAGATCTGCGATAATCGGACAAGGTTTTACTCAAACAACCCCAATTGCATTGGATCCAGTACCGTATGAAGGTGCTGTTGTATATTCTGATGATGCTTTACTTAGATATTCCGATGGTGTACAATGGATTCAAATTAGCCCAGGTCCTCAAGGTGTTCAAGGTATACAAGGTTCTTTTGGTCAGCAAGGTATTCAAGGTATTCAAGGTATTCAAGGTATCACTGGGCAACAGGGTGTTCAGGGCATTACAGGCGAACAAGGTATCCAAGGTAATTTTGGTCCTGCCATACGCATTATTGGTGAGGTTGAAGATGCAAGTGCAAATACAGACCCAGGTGACTTAGATGATTATCTAAGTTCATTATTTCCATCTGCTAGTGTTGGTGATACAATCGTTGACCAAAATCTTGATGAGCTTTGGGCATACATTGGCAGCGGTGATTGGATTAACTTAGGTCCTTTTCGTGGAACACAAGGCGTCCAAGGTATTCAGGGTACTCAAGGTACTTCAATTCAAGGGGCGGATGGTACTTCAGTACAAGGTACAACTGGTGCACAAGGTGTTCAGGGTACTACAGGTGAACAAGGTACACAAGGTACTCAAGGACGACAAGGTATTCAAGGTATTACTGGTGCCGGATTTCAAGGTATTCAAGGTACCACAGGAGCTCAAGGTATTACTGGTGCTCAAGGTACATTTGGTGAACAAGGTATTCAAGGTACTACAGGTGCTCAAGGTATTCAGGGTATTACTGGGCAACAGGGTATTCAGGGTACAGACGGATTTGTAGGCGGTCAAGGTATTCAGGGTATTACCGGCGAACAAGGTACTCAAGGTACTCAAGGTGCAGCTGGCGAACAAGGTATTCAAGGTACAACCGGTGCAGGTACTCAAGGTGCAGCTGGCGAACAAGGTATTCAAGGTACAGATGGATTTGTAGGCGGTCAAGGTATTCAAGGTACGATAGGTTCACAAGGTATTCAAGGTATTACAGGTGAACAAGGTATTCAAGGTGGGCCTGGTGCAGGATTTCAAGGTATTCAGGGTATTACTGGTGAACAAGGTATTCAAGGTGGTCCTGGTGTTGGTTCACAAGGTACTACAGGTTCTCAAGGGACTACTGGTGAACAGGGTATTCAAGGTGGTGCCGGAATTGGTTCACAAGGTATTCAAGGTACTCAAGGTGATATTGGTGCTCAAGGTATTCAAGGTGGTGCCGGAATTGGTTCACAAGGTACAACCGGTGCACAAGGTATTCAAGGTGGAGACGGCGGTGGTAGCGGTACTGCATATGAGCTTCAAGCAACTAATGATGTAATTACAAACTCTAACTTCTATCCAGTATTTGTAGGTGATACAGGTTCGCTTCAAACGATTAAAGCGTCTGAGTCAAAACTTTACTTTAATCCAAATACAGGAAGATTATCTGCAACAGAGTTTGGTTCTCTTTCTGACATTACAGTTAAAGATAATATTAATCCTATTAAAGATTCTATGAATATACTTAAATCTATTGATACCGCAGAATTTACATGGAAACACACAGGCATTAAGAGTTATGGGGTTATTGCTCAGCAATTAGAATCTGTTCTTCCAGAATTAATAAGCAATGAAAAGAACAAATATGTAAATTATATTCCTCTAATCGCAATACTTATTGATGGGTATAAAAAATTAAGCGAAAAGATAGAGAAGTTAGAAGATGGTAGACAGTAATTACTATGCAGGTGACACGGAAACCGGCGAATCAAAACCATTTAACAAAAGATATGTCAAGTATTCTGAAATAGGATTAAGTACTGATTCCACATGTAATACTCTATGGAGTTGGGGTTGGAATTGTGAAGGCGAACTTATGCTTAATAATGGTGGGACAATGTGCCAAATTTATTGTCCCACACAAGAAATTACATCAAGCTTAACTTGGTGTCATACATCAATGCATCGTTGCCATAATACAGCAATTAAAAATGATGGTACATTGTGGGCCAGTGGTATAGGTTTTAATGGCATCCTTGGAGATGGAACTACTGTTTGTAGATCTTCTCCAGTACAAGAATTTTGTTCTGATACCACATGGTGTACAACATCTCAAAATGGATGGTTCACAACACATGCAATAAAAACAGACGGCACTCTATGGTCTTGGGGATCAGGAACAACTGGAGAGCTTGCTATGGGTACTTTAGGAGCCCCAATAGGAACTCTAAGTTGCTCACCAATTCAAGAAATTTCATCTTCAACAAACTGGTGTTATGCACTTAGAACGGATTATTCTTCACATGCAATAAAGTCGGATAATACTCTTTGGGGATGGGGTTGTAATGACGACGGAAACTTAGCTATCGGAACGAGCGGAACCAATAATTGCTACTCTTCACCAATTCAAGAATATACTTCTTCATCTTGGTCTGGTGTAAATGGATGGGGTAAAGTAATTAATGCTCTTAAAACTAACGGCAGTATATGGTCATGGGGTACGGGGTGTGGTTTATATTTTGGTATAGGGGAATGTGTAATTGTTTCTTTTTCGAGTCCTGTCCGTGAAATGTGTTCCGCAACAAACTGGTGTTGTGTGTCATCTACTTTATACGGCGCGTATGCACTTAAAACAGACGGAACACTTTGGGGATGGGGAAGATATACTCCAAGTGGAATAGATTCCTGTTCTCCTGTTCAAGAAGTAAATTCTCATACTAATTGGTGTTTAGTTGATGGTGGTATTGTTCACGGGGGCGGAATTAAAACAGACGGCACTCTATGGTCATGGGGATCAATAGCAGGTACTGCAGCGCTTGGAGACGGAACAAATAATTCATGTAGCATTCCAACTCAAGAATATTATTCTGCCACGAATTGGTATAAATATTCCGGAGGAACATATACCGGAACTGGCTTAAGAATAGTCTAACAAAGGAAAAATAAAAATGTTTGGTTTAATACATAACGATAAAATTGTAGTTGGTCCAAGAAGTTGGAATAGAAATTTCTTTTTAGACTATTTAAACAGAAATAGTTTAGATGCATCTTCTTTACCGAACTCTGCACCATCAGCTGCAATTACAACAGAAAATTGGAAATTGCTTCCTGTCACAAGTACTTTGACTCCTGTAATTAAATCATCTTTTGAGCAATTAATAGGACCTACTTGGACAATTAATGCGGATAATATAACTGGTGAATATACAAAAAAGACTCGTAATATATCTGATATAAAAGAAAGCCTAAAACAAACAATTGCGAAAAATCGTTATGAAGCAGAAGTAAGTGGAATTATTCATACTTTTAGTGATTTAGAACAAGTTAAAGTTTCTACAGGTAGAGAAGACCGTGATGTGTTTTCATCTTATTATGTTTCAATGGCAGATGACGAAACAATATCTTTTAAATTTAAAGAAGGTGTATTTAGAGATTCTATTACAAAGACAGAAGTTAAATCCATTGCTGATAGTATAAAAGATCATATAAAAGCCGTTTTTGTATGGGAGAGCAATAAGTTTTCAGAAATTAATGCTTGTGCAAATACGGCGGCATTAGAAGATGTTGAATTAAGACACGATTATCAAATTAATAACGTAAATGATCCTAACGTTATAATAACAGGAATATCGTAACCATGGTTACTCTTACTTGTTTTTTTGAACAAGGTCAAGATCTAGGTCAAATTTATGTAGATCAAGATGATGTGGAGGCGCGTGTTCTTGATGGTACAATAGATCCTGCTTGGTTAAGTGAAGAAGGACATAATGCTTTAACAAGAAATACTATGTGGGTATTTGGTACTGATGTAGGAGCGATGCGTGGCGATAGTTGTAATTTTGCAAGTGGCACGTGTACACCAAGAATAGGTCCTGAATTAAACAATACATGGTCACGTGTTGAAACTGGTACTAATACTGTTCAAGCAATTAAGAAGGACGGTACACTTTGGGCATGGGGTTGTAATGTATATGGTCAGGTCGGTGATAAAACAATAATAGATAGATCTTCACCGGTGCAAGAAGCTTCGTCTACTACAACTTGGGATTTGATGGTATACGGAACAGGAGGAGACCATGTTCTCGCCACAAAAACTAACGGTACCCTTTGGTCTTGGGGAAATAACGGTGCCTTTAAGTTAGGAAACGGCGACGCAACCGGCGCAAATCAGAGTTCTCCGGTACAAGAAATAACATCTTCAACGTGGATTTCAATTGGTATGAATGGTAGTGGATCTTTTGGAGTTAAATCTAATGGTACACTTTGGGCTTGGGGCTGTAATGGAAATCCTACTACAGGTTCACAAAATCTTGGTGTTAATTGTTCGGACGGTGTATGTCTTTTATGTCCTGTTCAAGAAGCTTCATCCGCAACAAATTGGTGTTTTGTTGGTTTAACTAAGACTGGAGCACAATCTGCAATTAAAACAGATGGAACATTATGGGCTTGGGGTGGAAATTGTGCAGGCGAAGTTGGCGATAATACGAGTGTAAATAGATCTAGCCCAACTCAAGAAACAACATCATCTACAGATTGGTGTTTTTCCCACCATGCAAATGGAACTGCAATTGCTATAAAAAATGAAGGAACTCTTTGGGGATGGGGATTAAACGGCACACGCTTTGTTGTTGGGCCCGGCGCACAAACAACTAGTTTTTCATCTCCAGTGCAAGAGTTTTCACAATCATATGGGTGGTGTAAAGCTTCAGGATGTTTTCATATGATGGGATTAAAAATAGATGGAACTCTTTGGGGATGGACAAACTTTTCTTTTAGTGGCGAGACAGGTACTAATGGTGTATTTTCATGTTCTCCTGTTCAAGAATTTCATAGTTTAACAACTTGGTGTGATGTTGCGGCAAGAAGCTTTGCGACATTTGCTATCAAAGGATAAATTAAGATGGTAGAAAATACATGTGTAGGTTCTTCAGGTTTTATAAAAGGTTCTAATGTAGATTCTCCTGACTTAGATACAATTATGGCACCGCGGACTTGGTTTAAAAGCGGCGGAAACGTAATATGTACAATTGGATGCCAAGCATATGGTGAATTAGGTATTGGTGTATCAAACTATCTTAGTCCTTCGTGTTCTCTTACACAAGAGGCTTCTTTATCAACTAATTGGGAAAAAGTTTGTCAAGGTGCATATTGGGGTGCTGGATTAAAATCAGATAATAGCATATGGACATGGGGACTTAATTGTTTTTTGACATTAGGTGTTAATGCATCTTGTGAAAGCGGTATAAATTATTCTCCAGTACAAGAGGCTTGGGGTAATACATGTTCAGATTATGCAAACTGGGTTGATGTATTTGTAGGAGCATTTCACGGTGGTGGAATTAAAAATAATGGAACACTATGGACGTGGGGTAGTAATAGGTTTGGCGAATTAAGCATAGGTTGTGCAGAAACAGTATCACCGTGTGCGTGTGCTTTTGGCGTACAAGAGTGTACA
>Ga0255767_1003776_pt1 | contig 12653 bp, 10 predicted proteins | sample 071ome_24_FD_179967 | JGI IMG/M metagenome (GOLD analysis project Ga0255767, IMG submission 179967) | Coastal salt marsh microbial communities from the Groves Creek Marsh, Skidaway Island, Georgia - 071402CT metaG (version 2) | ecosystem: Environmental > Aquatic > Marine > Intertidal zone > Salt...
AGTGACGGTCAATGCTGATGAGAACGGTCCAAAGATTATGGACATCGGAGGCAACACAGTTCGAAAACAAACGTTTTCTACCACGATTGGTTGCAGCAACACGGGTTATCGCGAAGTCATGAAGAGCAACAGTGCCAGGTCGGACATGGGCAAGGCATCGGCTGGAACAGAAAAGAAGCACAAGTTGGCTGCTTCGACTCTCAAGGAACACAAGAAAACGCTCGCACCCGGTCTTGGCGAAGCGGAGATGAAGGTTCCTGCGCATTCTCCGCGGTTGGTTTCAACGCCGACGATATTACTCGTCGCAGTTATCATCGCTACGCTTTCTTCTATGTACACAGTCAAGTTGACGCGCAAACTCCGCGAAGTCGAAGCCAAGCTTGTTAGGGACGAAGGCGACAGCATGTTACGCGGCGTCGATTGCGAGTCGGAAAAAATCCATCCGCGTTCGTATGGCGCCATTTTATGATAGTATCTGGTACACGTACTACTGCTCATTGGTACACCACGGTACGCTCGTACTGTGTATGTACATCACGTTGTTGTATAAAGAAAGAAGAGTTTTTTTTGTGTGTAATTTCATTTTTATATATATATCGCAAAACACGTCGTGAGATGATTTTGAGCGCTTTTTTTTCGTTTTCGTTCTCTCTTTTTTGGGGCAAAATTGTACGTAATTAAGTTCCCATAAACTATTCAACCAACCGCGGCACAAATTTCTGTGCTTTTGCGCGGCTACGCGTGCACACTTACACACACACACAGACGCAACAACGCGCACACGCATGAATAAAAAAAGCGCTAAGACTCACGCGATGATGCGCGCGCGCAAAAGATAATATATATATAGAGAGAGGCAGCGACGAGAGGCTTTCTTTTTCCCCGCGTCTGTTTTATTTTTGAGCTCATCTCTGCATTTCCCCCCCAAAGACGACGCCGCGCGCGTAAAGTGGGGTGCGTGTCTTTTGAGAGAGAGAGAGAGGGAAAAGTAAGACGCCAGGGAAGCGAACCTCGAAGAAAAACGATATAATCATCATGGGCGCGTCGATGTCGAAACGCGGGCGCGTGCCTCGATGGAACACGATGCACGAACGCGGAGGGAAAGGAGGAGGAGGAGAAAAAGTTGAAATATACGGAGGCCCGCCGGACGACGACGACGACGTCGAGAAAGGCTGTTGCAAAAAGAAGAAGAAAAATACGAGTTACGGAAGCAACACGAACACGGACAAGAAAAAGAATAAGAACAAGAAGAATAAAAGTTACGCCAACGAGGACGACGGGGAAGATAATTACGTCATAGACGCTCTTCTGGACGATGGCATGGACGAAGACCGACGCCGGCGGTCGCGGTACGACGGACAGAGTTCGGCGTCGGTTTCGAGCGAAGACGAGGACGAAGTCGCGAAACGATTGCAGTACGAAAGCGCGAAGCCGTCGAAGAAGAGCGGCGGAAGTAAAGCGAGTTCGTTGAAAAGCAGTGAGACCAAGAGCAGCAAAAAACAACTCAGGAAGGAAAAAGAGCAGTTGGCGATGAACGCAAAGTTGTACGATCTCGAGAAGCAAGAAATTCTCACGAGGAAAAAATTAGCCGACGAAGAGGAGTTGGAAAAAGGCAAGAGAATGTTCTTGTGTTCTGGAAGCCCGTGGGTAGCTAGAGTGGCGATTTGCTTTTTATTAGTATTAGTGGTGCTTTTAGCGACTGTTTTAGGCACCGAGTTGCATTATTACGAGAGAGGCTTGGCGTATTTCAGAGGCGAGGAGTACGTGCCTCCGATGCCATACGACGACGGCGGGAGGAAGAGAGTGATCGTCCACGCTGACGAAGACGACGACGAAGGAGAGTTGGGAGAGGACGAAGACGTGGAAGATGACTCGGAATTTGATGACAATTTTGATGCAGACGGCGGCGCTGGAGCGGCGCTTTCGGTAAACGAGCGCGAGATCAACATGGCAAAGAAGTTGATGCAAAAAGTGAAAAACTCCAAGACGCTTCCTCAAAACCGCAAACAAGTCGAATTAAGAGGATTGAACGAAACGCTGACAAATTTACAAATTGAAAGAGTCGAACTTTTGAACGAATTCGATGGAAGCAAGTCCCCGGCCGCCAAGGTTGGTTTGAGCAGCGAAATGTCAAAGAAGATTGCCAATGAGAACAAAATTCTGGAAGATAACGATCGAGACAGAACGGGCGCGTATTACAACGCAAACACGCCGTTTAGGTACCCGTGGGGAGGCACTTCTCCTGGCACGAGTCATTCAGACGCATCGTCGTCCAAGCACGGAGGGCTCACCGAAGACGTTTCAGAACAGGACATTCTTCGCGGACAACGCTTCGACGCGGATTTGCGTGGTAACACGATGTCGCCCGAAGAAGTCAAATTGTCCGTCTCAGATTTCATCACGCGCTTAAAGGAGAAAGAAGGCGTGAAAGGATGGTCGAGAAATGTCCGAGATACTGTCGCTTCGGACGATTTCGCGCACAGAATCGCGAGATCGATGGTCAATGATGTCCGAGGCGTTTCGGACGACGAAGACATTTTGTGGTCGCACGCCGACGACGTGGCGTTGCCGGAAGATTCGGAAATCACCGAGGACGACGTCTTATCTCGTTTAGAGTTGGAAAAGAAGCTCAACGCGGTGGAACAAAGTCTCGCAGAGGAAAAAGGTAAAGACGAATGGCTCGCGAGAACTGCGGCGAAGAATTCCGTCGATAAGTTCCTCAACGAAGCCGATTTGAGAGGACGCATCGAGAGCGGCGAGGTCGATCCGGAAGTTTTGGAGAACTTGATTGAGGCCGTGCAGCAAAGCGAGAAGTCAAACATCGATACCGTGAATACTGTCGAGAACGACGTCATGAAAAAGCTTCATCCGGCGAAGAAGTCAAAGAAGAAATCAGCCGCGAAGAAGGAAAAGAGTGGCGTCCAAGAAGAAGAAGAGAAGCGAAAGGAAGACTCGCATCCGATGTCTCTCGATGATTTGTTCGATATTCCCACGGATGGGTTGGACACCGGCGACGTTGACGACGGCGGCGACAAAACGACGAAGAAAAGCAAGAAGAAAAATGGTAATAATAGTAGCGCTAAATCTAGCAGCAATGATAGCAGTAGTCTTAGCAGTAGCAAAAAGAACGCGAAGAAGAAAGGAAAAGAGGAAGAAAAAGCAGACGCTTCTTCTCCGCCCGAGGAGGAGAAGAAAGGTTTATTGGACGAAATCTAAGAAAAAGAATTGTGATATTATACCGTGGCGTCGCGTATACGATTCGTCGTGTTTATTTTTCTATATGTGTGCGGTCTCTACAATAACAACAACATACTCTAAAGGACTTTTTTTTTCATTCATTTCATTTTCTCTCGCCTTATTACATCTCGCGAGAAGAAAACTTTTCGTATTATTAGTATCGTCTTCTGTTTATTTTTTTTTCTTCACTCGTGCGTCGTCATCATCCCTGCTCCCTCCTCTCAACTCCCCCGAAAATTCAATTCTTCTGACTTCGTAGTTTACATGACAACGCACCCTTTCTTTCCTTCCTTAACCCCGTCCAACCTCTTCGAGGATCCTCCTTTACCAAACAACTTCTTAATTCCTGCCTTTGATCCTTGCGCTAACATCTCGGCGGTATCGCCGTCCGAGTTCTTAATATCCGTCTTCGCCCCGGCCGCTAACAACGCCTTCACCGAACTCGCCGCGTTCGCCATCACCGCAAAGTGCAACGCCGTCCAGCCGTCCTCATCTTGCGCGTTCAAATCGACTTTCTTGGAAATTAAGTAATCCAAAACTTCCTTGTATCCGTGCACGGCGGCGGACATCGCCGGGGTGCCTCCGTCCGCGGCTTTCAAGTCGAGCATGGACGGACCGCGTTGCATGGCTTTGAGCACGTCCACGTGGCCGGCGCCGGCGGCAATCATCGCGGCTGTTTTACCCGCGTTTTCTGTTGTTGTTTTTTTTAAATTAAAGAGAAAGAGGAGGAGGAGGCGAGAGAGACGGACGGTTAGTCTTTGTTTTCAAATCGAGAGTTTTGGCCTCTTTTTCGAGCACTTATTTCTTTCCTCCTCTTTATCGCGATACCACCAAAAACACACGGAGAGAAAAAGAAGAAAAAATGAACACAAAACACGCGTAATCGGCGCGCCGAAATACCCATCTCCTCGAACGCCGTTCTATAAAAAGAGCGAAAATCTTTACCCCTCGTCGTTCGATCGACGCGAAAACCAACGCTCCTCACGCGTTTCTCCTTCGCGAAGGATCAAACGGGGCGCGTAAATGCGAGGAAGAGGAGATCACATTTTTCTCTCTCTCATCGAAGAAATTCGGTTATAAAAAAAAAGCAATCGCGATGTAAATCGCGCACCTCCGAGCGCGGGAACGTCCAACTCGGCGCCGTCGTCCATCAACTCGACGAGCTTCTTCACGTTCCCTTCCGATGCGGCGACGTGCACCGCGTTCAAACCCGTGAATTGATCGTGATCGTTGATCGTCATCTTTGAAAAATAATATGTGCGTGTGTTAAGTTGTGTTTTTCTCTGGGGCACAAAAGAGAAAAAAACTGACTCAGCACTCGCTGGTGAGCTTTTTTTTACATATTAGGGTTGGAAACCCTAAATAAATGGCTCGCAAAAAGTTCTCTTCGCGATTCCTTCTCACCGTCACACCGAAAAGAAAAAAAGAATGCTCTCGACGACGATACCGACGACGTCTTCTTCTCTCCTCTTCGCGAAGACTTTGAGACGACCTACGACGAGAAATTACAAAGTCACTCGCAATCACGATGCGGTGGTGGTGAAAGTGATGGCTTCTAGCGCTGGGGACGGTGGACCGAACGAGGTATTTTCATCAGCATCGCTCTTCTCTCCGATTTCTTTTTTGCTTACGTGTTTGTTGTTTTGAATCGAGACTCGCGCGGAGCGTTTCGTCGTCGTCGTCGTCGTCGTAATCGCTTCGAGCGTCTTTTGGCGAAAGCGCGGGGACCCCGGGGCGCTCGGTAGTTTTCTTTTTCATCTCGTTTCTCTTGCATTCCGTCGCCCGCGCGCGCGCTGACAAACGACGTGCCTCTCCGTTAAAAATTATCGATTGATGCGCAAAAGTCCATGGACGACACGATGAAGTCTCTGGACGATTTGCTCCCACCGCCGCCGAAACCGAAGCGAGAGTTCCCGGATTCCTTCTACGACGACGATCCTTCCTCCTCGAAACCACCGCCAGCGAAAACTTCCGGAGGCGTTTCCAAAGAAATGCGCGCGAAATTGCTCAACGAATCGGTCGGTTTAGGCGGCGTGCCAGGGAAGGCGATGCCGTCGAACTTGTTCGCGAACATCATCTTGTTCGTCTTGGCGCTCGTCGTCGTCGCGTACGTCGGCGGGATCAGGCCGTGAGAAAAAGAAGAAGAAAAGAAAAGTACACAAACAAAAAGTATTATCGCTCATAATAACACGCGCGTTGTAACAATCAGTCGGCTATTTTTAAACATGCTACCCGCACGAACGTTCGTCGCCGTCTCGTATCATCCGCGCGAGACGGAGAGAGAGGCAACGCATTTCACATTCTCTCCTCACTTTTCTCACGCATCGTGGTGATAAAATAAACAGAACGAAAGCGACTCAAGCACACCATGACGCTGAACGAGAGCAACGGCGCCAACAACGAACAACAAAACCCAAACCCTCCACCTCCTCGCGCGTCGAAACGAGCTCGACGCGCGCCGAAAGCGGTCTACGATAACGACTTTGAAGCGCACGAGATTCAAAATGTACGAGAGACTTTTTCGCCGCTTTGAACGTCTCTTTTCTCTCTCTCTCTCCCCGATATGAGGACGACGAACTCGATGATTAAAAGCGCGCTCGTTCATTTTATATCGTCGAAAAGAACTCACCTCTCTCTCTCTCTCTCTCTCTCTCTTTCTTCCTGTCTTTGTGTGATACAAAATACAAACAGGCAATCAAAGCGTCTAAAGTCATCACGCACTCGCGAACGGACGGGACGAAAATCCCATTCGCTCCGATTTTTTACCCGACCGAGGAGGAGTTCGAGGACCCGATCGCGTACATATGCTCGATACAATCGAAAGCGGAAGAGTTTGGAATTTGTAAAATCGTTCCTCCGGAAGGGTACAGACCGAATTTTAACGGCAAATGCTGCTTTGGAGAGGATAGTATGGTGGAAACGAAACATCAAAACGTGAACAGGTTGCAACAAGGCGAGAGTTTCCCGCCGGGGAAGACGTACGCCGGGTTGGAGAAGTATAAAGAAATGGCGGATACGTTCGAGGAGAACTATAAAGCGGCGCACCCAGAGAAGTTTAAAGATATCAAAGACGAGGACGATTTACTCAAAAGAATGGAAGACGAGTACTGGAGGATTGTGGAGACGAATCCAAACGAGGCGAAGGCGGAGTGCGGGAGTTTGATTCAGACGAAAAACGTGAATAAAAAAGGAGAGGTTTTAGTAGAGTATGGAAGCGACGTGGACGCGAGACGATATCAGAGCGGATTTGCGGCTGGCATTAGCGGTGATCCAGAGGATACGGAAAAACATCCGTGGGATATGTTTGAGTTATCGAAGCATCCGGATAATTTGTTACGGTTCGTGGATGACGATATTCCGGGTTTGACCACGCCGTGGGTGTATTGCGGAATGCTGTTCGCGACGTTTTGTTGGCACGTTGAAGATCACTATCTAGCTAGCGTGAATTACGCCCACAAAGGGTCTGCAAAAACATGGTACGGAATTCCCGGAACCGACGCGGAAAAGTTTGAAGCCATCGCAAAAACAGCCGTCCCTTCGTTGTTCAAAGAAAATCCAGACAAGTTACATCACATCACGATGTTAGTCCCTCCCGGGCAGCTGATTGAGAATGACGTTAAGATTGTCAAACTAGTTCAAAAACCCGGAGATTTCGTGGTTACGTTTCCGAGGGCCTATCACAGTGGTTTTTCGCACGGCTTTAACGTCGGCGAAGCGGTGAACTTTGCTCCGGTGGATTGGATCGAGATGGGTCGAGTCGCGTGCAGGAACTACGTCAAGGGTAACGGGAAACGAAACGCAGTTTTCGCGCACGATCGCGTCATCGTCACCGCGGCTAAAAGTTTGAAGAAAATATTTGAAACGACAAAATCGAGAGGCAAATGGATGGCACACATGTCCAGAGTTTTACGAACGGATTTGGAAACGTTGGCGGACGAGTTGGAGAATTGGGAATCGATTTTGAATGGGAAACAAAGAGGCGATGGGTTTATTAAAGGCGATCCGTTGCGCTTTTACAAGTGTCAAAACATCCCTGAAGTCGATGGGCCGGAAGATTGTTGCGTGGTGTGCAAAGCCATGCCTTTTGCGGCGGTCGTGAGGTGCGAGTGCGAGTTTGGGAGATCGTTCGCGCGATGTTTGCAACACTGGAATCGCGGGTGCGATTGTAAACAGAGACACCGGAAAGTGGAAATGCGCATGGAAGTGGATGAACTGAGAGCACTCGCGAAGAGCTTGGAACTTTAACTAAGTCTTTTTCGTAAGCTTTCTTGATGTATAGTTATATATATATAGAATTACAAATGATGATAAATTGCTTTATTTGGATGTTTTAGAAGAAAAGATTATCATCGTCGCCGGCCGCGTCGTCATATTTTTGCGAATGGTTTTTGATTGAGAGACACAAAACACATTTACACAAAACTAAAACAAACACGCGCAACATTTTTCCAACAAAACTTTTCTTTGTGCGGCTAATGAATGACCTGTTGTTTTCTAGCATCTTTTCTTATTATCTATAACTTCAAATTTTCTGGGTTTGGTAACATGTACTCCGTCCCTGGGTTTCCATCGTTATCGGAACCAACGTCAAACTCCCAGTCGTTTCTTTTCCCATTGATGTCTTCGGTATACACGGCGTCGTTGAAAGTGTCCGCAATCTTTTGCACTTTTCCGACCGTTTTCGCCTCGTCAGAATTCTCCTTGATCCAATCTACCATAAACGCGGAATATTTGATCGTTTCGCGTCTAAACGTGTACGCGACGTGAATAAGTCCGTCGTGAATGGCGTCTTCTTGAATGGAGGGATAGGAATACTCGCCGTCGCCGTCGTTGGTATGTTTGTCTCTGTTCGGTTGCTCGTGGTCGAAATCGACGTCGGGTTCCAAATCACGAATGTGGTTCCACGATGTGCCACCGTTTTCGGACAACGCGATCGATAACGGAAACCTGCCTTCGTTGCAGTTATTAAACACGAGTACTAACATGTCTTTGCTGGAGTTTCTCAGCTTGATCATTTGTATCCCAGCGTTGTTGTTCGGAAACTTGGTCGCTTTCGCTGTACTCCACGTCTTACCATCGTCTGTCGATTTCGACGCGTAAATGAAATCAGCCTTGCGAGATCGAAAAAAGCTCAACAAGTCGTTGTTATTCAATCTCACGATGGTTGGTTGCACCAAATTCCCTCTCGTCCCGGGCATCTCCACCAACGGATGCCAAGACGCCCCGCCGTCTTTAGAGGTTTGTATCTCGGAATACTGCGTAGACGCGTCAAAAAATCCACTCGGAGTGTAATACATTGGCAACATCAGTTCCCCGTTCAACGCTCGAATCGCGCTGTTCTTCGGGAAAGCTCCGTTCTTGTGGTCGACAACCACCGGATGCGACCACGTCTCTCCCCCGTCGGTGGAAAACAACGACCTCATGTCCGACGTCCCTTGCCCTTCGTACGCGGCTTGACTCGAGTGCACAATTCTCACGTGATTCGAATCGTTTTCGTCGTTCGGATCATTATTCCTCATCAACACGGGGTTCTGTGCCGACCTGCCTTTTGCCCTGCTGACAAACTTCGCCTCGCTCCACTTCGTCTCGCCCTTCTTCAGTTTACTCAAGACGATGCCGACGTCGTCACCGCCTTCGCCTTGCCCGCTAAACCACGCCAACAAAATGTCCCCATTCGGCAGCGCCAGTAAACTCGACGCGTGCGAGGTCTCCGCCGGAGGGTCCATGATCGCCGACACTCTCTTCGACCCCTCCCGGTTTTTCCGAATCTCGTTGTCCATCGGCACTTGCTTGTCCCAATACCTCCCAAACGCGGAGATGGTTTTCGACTTTTGACCACCGCCGAGACTACCGCCGGCTCTCCGACCGCCAAACTCCGCGGAGGGTTCTTCTCTCTTCACCGCGAATTTCCCGAAATACTCGCTGATGCGTTCGTATTCTGATTGTTGTTGTTGTTGTTGTTCCTGTTGCTGTGTCGTCGTTCCCAACCGCGGAAACGAGATCGACGATCTCTTCATCGCTCGCAAAGGCCCGTCCGGTCCTAACACCGCCACGGAAAGAAATAAAGTCACGGATAAGACGAGAAAGAATACGGTCGGGGATTTCCTGTCCTCTCTCGCCAAGCGCGGGTTCATTATAATCGCTCTCTCTCTCTCTGAGAAGAAGAAGAAGAAGAAGAAAGACCGGGTCCAATTTGGGGGAGAAGAGCCGCGTACGTATTAGTGTTGGGGAAGTGAAAATTTAGAGAAACTTCCTCTCTTTCTCTCTCTCTCTCTCTCTCTCTCTTTTGGAACGAGGACGACCGCTCTCTGTTGCTTTCGTTGCGTTTGTTGTTGTTCTCTTCCTCCCGCGCGCGAGCGTGTTGTTCCTTTTTAGATAAAGAAAAAGCGCGCGCGTGGGAAGGAAGGTTGTGAAACTGACGAACTTTTTTTTGACTTTTGTGCGCGTGTGAGCTTTATCTGATATCTCACATATACATGCTCCAACACACGGTTTCGCTACGAAACGCCGCGCTACTCTACTTCATATTTACATTTCGCTACTCACTATAACTAATTACTCTCTTTTTTCTACACGCACGCACGCTCTAACACAACACGGCGTTCATGGTATCCTCGTCGACGGTGTCGTCGTCGTTGATTCCGGCGGTGGTGGCGCACCTGTTAACAAACGCGACCAACGCGGCGGCCATTTTTTCTTTGTGGTCGTCGTGGACGAGAAGCGCGTGACAGCCGCTCTCGATTTTGAGTATTTCACACTCTGGAGCGATGTTGCGGATGGTTTGTACTGTTTTTTCTGTCCTGACGAGCGTGTCTTTCATGCCGACGACGCACAAGAGGAGCGGCCGGTTCGAGACGGACGAGTCTCCGAAATATTCTAGAATATCCAAACCGTCTCTGGTGTGCGCGTCCACGAGAAACGAGAGGTACGATCTCGCCTGAACGCGTCTGGCGTGCGCCCAAAAAGGTTTAAAATTCTTTGCACTCGCTCTGACGAAATACGACGCCAACAGAGACGAGACGAAACCGTTCAGAGAGAGTAAAAGCATGCCTATCCGGATGCAAAACGCGACGAACCGTTGGAACGAAGCGCTCCGTCTCAATAAATACACTATACCATCGCTCACTGTTTCAGACCTAAACAATCCGTAGAAAGCAGGTTCTAAGGTGCCATTTATTATTCCAATACCGTTGACTCTGTTTTCCTCGCTCGCCGCGAACCGCAGCGCCACTTGCGCGCCTAAGCTGTAACTAATCAGAGTCACTCTGTCGTGTCTCGCTTTCTTCCTCAACGTCGGGTGCGTCCGGTAAAAATGCGCCAAAACTCTTTTCATGTCCGATACGCAAATATCCACCGTCAACAATTTATCCTTCGGCGCGTCGCTCGAACGGCCGTGGCCTCGATAATCGAAACGAATCACGGCGTGAGAGCGGGTTACTTTGTTTATGAAAGTTGCGAATTGGAAGCCGTCGTTGCAAACGCCATCGACGAGAAAGACGATGCCATTCTGCGTTTTGGTCTTGGTGTCGTAAAAGTATTCGCAGTAGATTTGACCTCGGTCGCCGTTATCTAAAGAGTGTCTCTCTGTCACGTACGATGGAGACATTTTCGCGCGGCTTTTGTCTTGTTTGAGATATGACGAATTTGACAGTTACGACGTTGCGTTAAGATATTTCGCGAGAAAGCCACGCAAGAGCGAGAATGTATCGAAACTTAAATAATCACGAAAACGACGATGATGACGAAGATGATGACGCGTCAAAAGTACAAAAGAACTTGGCGCTAGCTCGAAGTGTGTGTTAAATAGTATTATTATTAATGTTATAATGCACAAAAGTAAAGTCGCAGCAAAAATCAAACGTTTAAAAACGTTTTCTCTCTTTCTCTACTTTTTATCTAGCCGCGCCAGCCGCAGCCTTCGCCTTGGAGGCAAAGATCGCCTCTAACACGTCCTCGACAACTTTATCCGGCGTACTCGCGCCACTGGTGATGCCGACGGTCAACTTACCTTCCGGCAACCAGTTTTCAGTCTCACGCATTTCACCATGCGAGGTTCTCCAGGAGATTTTGTTGTTTTCGGTATCGATTCTATCCGCGGTGTCCACCCAGAAGGAGGTGATGTTGGCGTCTTCGGAGATTTCTTGCAAGTGCGAGGTGTTGGAACTGTTGAAGCCACCGACAATCATCATGATGTCTGGCTTTTCGTCCACCAACTTGTAAATCGCATCTTGTCTTTCTTGCGTCGCGTCGCAAATGGTATCCGTAACCAAATAGTGCTCGCCCAAATTTTGTACCCCGTGCTTCTCCATCATCGTTCTTTCGAATAACTTCCCGATCGCTTCCGTTTCTCCTTTCAACATGGTCGTTTGATTCGCAATCCCAACCGCGTCCAAATCTTTCTCCGGATCGAACCCTTCGGAGTGCGCGTTTTTGAACTTCTCCATAAACTCCTCCTTGGTCGCCGTGCCGTTCAAAATGTAATCGCACACCCAACTCGCTTCTTTCATATCTTTCACTACCAAATACGTCTTGGCAAAACTCGCGGTCGCGACAGTTTCTTCGTGCGCGTATTTACCGTGAATGATGCTCGTAAACTCCTTCCTCGCGTGCGTATCCACCGCGTTCCAAACTTTGGACACCCACGGACACGTCGTATCCACGATCGACACACCTTTCTCCGCCAACAACTTCATCTCGTGAATAGACGCACCAAACGCCGGCAACACGACGACTTCCCCGGATTGCACCGGCTCAAAATTCTTCACGCCGTCCTTCTCCTCGATGAAGTTCACGCCCATCTCGCTCAATCGCATGTTCACCGTCGGGTTGTGAATAATCTCGTTCGTAATCCACATCTTCTCCGTCGGGTACTGCTTCCTCGCCTCGTAGCACATTTGCACGGCGCGTTCAACGCCCCAGCAAAAACCGTAGCTGTCCGCGAGTTTCACCGTCACGTCTCCTTCCACGTGCACAAAGTTTTTCTCCTTCATTTGCGCCACTAAACCCGTCATCGAGTACCCGATGCCTTCCTCTTCCATGGTTTGCTTCGCCTCCGGATCGTTCAGAAACTTACGCGTGTACTTGTCCGATTTCCCGAGCTGACGACGGTACTCGCGCGGATCGAAGGATTTGTCCGTCGTCGACGCCGAAGAAGAAGACGCGCGAACTAGTTTCGAGATCTTCCTCCCCGATTTAATGTTCTTCTTCCCGTGAATCGTCAAACAACGCTTGGAAGCAGCAGCAGAACAAGAAGCTGTCGTCGTGAACATCGCAACGCCGCTCATTTTCTCTTATAATAAAAAGAAGAGACTTTGTGAAAAACGAAGTGCGCGTGAGAGTGTGAGTGTGTGTGTGTTCGTATTTCTGTGCGAGTGAGCGCGCGTAAATAGCGAACAGATGCGACGGAGAGATTAGTG
>Ga0255767_1003779_pt1 | contig 12649 bp, 6 predicted proteins | sample 071ome_24_FD_179967 | JGI IMG/M metagenome (GOLD analysis project Ga0255767, IMG submission 179967) | Coastal salt marsh microbial communities from the Groves Creek Marsh, Skidaway Island, Georgia - 071402CT metaG (version 2) | ecosystem: Environmental > Aquatic > Marine > Intertidal zone > Salt...
ACGGCAGGTCACTGCTGACCGTGTTGTTGTTCAGGTTCAGAGCGCTGGGCGAATAGGAAAGGGTTGGGACCGGTTCTGGGTCGATGGTGATGTTGATGCTTCCTGTTGAGGAGCCCCCTGAGTTGTTCGCCCAAACGGTGTAGGTCGTGGATGCTTGCTCAACGGTTGGTGTGCCCCAAATGCTACCGTTGGTGGAGCCGAAGGAAAGCCCGTTTGGCAAGGCTGGACTGATGGCCCACGAGGTGACTGGGCCTCCGCTTGCCGTAGGTGTGTTGGTGCTGATGGCTGAGTTGTTGGTGAACGACATGTTTTCGGGCGAATAGACGACCGAATTCGGAGCGACATCGTTGATGGTGATGTTGAGCGAAGTGTTGACCGAACCCGCAGTGTTGTTGGCCCAAACGGTGTAGGTGATCGCTGTGGTCTGCAGAACCGTTGGTGTACCTGAGATCTCACCGGTCGTCAAGGAGAAGGAAAGACCGCTTGGAAGACTTGGGCTGATTTCCCAAGAGGTGGGTGACCCTCCCCCAACGGTCGCCGTGTTGGCGGTCATGGCGAGGCCCTTGGTGAGGGTCATGTTTTCCGTATCGTAGGCGAGTGATGTTGGTGAGGTTTCGACCTTGATCGAAATGGTCGTGGATGACGAACCTGCACTGTTGTTGCCCCAGATGGTGTAGGAGGTCAACGAGGAGGCAGCGGTCGGTGTACCCCAAATCGTTCCGTTGGCCGAACCGATGGCGAGGCCTGTGGGCAAGGCTGGACTGATCTCAAACCCGCTGATTTCTCCACCCGTATTTGTGGGCGTCACCTCCGTGATGGTCACGCCATCAACAAAGATATACGACGTTGGCGAAAAGGAAAGAATCGGGGCATTGAGGCCAACCTCAAGCCATACTTGGCCGCTAAAGGACTGCCCAGAGATGTTGGCCCAAACGGTGTAGGTGGCGTTGATGGCCGTGACCGTTGGCGTTCCCGTGATGGCACAGGTTTCGGATGTTAGGCTCAATCCGGTAGGGAGGGCTGGTGAAACAGCACAGGTGGCTCCAGAAACAGCTGCTGAAGGCATTTGTCCCGTGTTCTGGTAGGTGTTTCCGCCGTGGTTGTTGTTGGAGACCGTTGACGGAGAGGTTCGGTCGGACGGGCTGTTGAAACCGCCGTTATCGCCGACTTGTCCGTCGGCACGGTTCCCCCAACACTTCAATTGACCGTTATCGAGTTGAGCACAGGTGTGTTCTCCACCTGCAGAGAGCGAAATGGCCGTTCGTCCCGTACCCAAACTCACGACCGAAGTCTGCAGCGATGATTTCGTGCCGGTTGTGGCTCCATTCCCCAATTGCCCATTGGCGTCATCGCCCCAACAGGTCAGGGCACCGTTGTCAAGGATCGCACATGTGTGGTCGTAACCAGCATCGATCAGCACGGCGTACCGTCCCGAAGCAAACGAACCACTTGTGGAGGTTGGTGTCGTACGGTCCCCCGTCGAGCCTGTTCCCAACTTGCCGTTCGACCCATCGCCCCAACACTTGATGGAGTCGTCATCGAGGATAGCGCAGAAGTGGAACTCGCCACCTGTGATGGCCTTCGCCGTTCGCCCCGAACCCAGATTGATGGCAGATGAGGGTGGGCTGGAGAGGTCTACATTCGAGCCCCCGTTGCCCAGTTGTCCTTGCGAGTCGTCACCCCAACACTTGACTGAACCGTCGTCAAGCAGGGCACAAACAGCATTGAAGGCCGTGGCGAGCGAAACGGCCGTGCGCCCTGAACCAAGGGTGTTGATGGTGGCCGGGGTGTTGGTGTTTGAGGTTGAGCCGATGCCGAGTTGGCCATCCGTATTCTGTCCCCAACACTTGACGGATTCATCGTCAAGGATGGCGCAGGTGTAATGTCCGCCGGCATGGATGCTCGTGGCCGTCCGTCCTGAACCCAGGTTAATGGATTGAGGCGTATCCTTGTCTCCACCACCGGTTCCAAGTTGTCCAGCGTTGTTTCGACCCCAACACTTCACGGCACCTGTGTCAAGCAAACCACAGCCATGCTGGTGACCAAAGGCAAGGGAGATCACGTCCGAGCCCAAATCGTTGGTGGCCGTCGGGATGTCTTTGCACTTATGCCCTGATGTACCGCAAGGAGCCGTTGAAGTTTGTCCGTTACCAATTTGACCGTTCCCGTTTCGCCCCCAACAAAACACGTTTTGGTTGCTATCGAGAGCACAGGTGTTCCATTTTCCAGTCACCAGCGAGAGGTTCTGAGCTCCAAGCGGTTCGTAATCCCACTCCCAGGTAATGTCGGTGCCAATCGAGGAATTGCGAGTGATGTAGGCACCATCGACGCTTGGCGTCAAGGTCCAATTGATGCTGAGCGTGAGCGTTGTTGAAGCAGAGCCGCCGGAGTTGTTGGCGTAAATGGTGTAGGTCGCGTTGCTCGTCACGTTCTCAGGCGTACCCCAGATGCTGCCGTTGGTTGTCCCAAAGGTGAGCCCGGTGGGCAGCGACGGCGTGATTTCCCACGAGGTGACAGCACCGCCGCTGACGCTTGGCGTGATGGTGGAAGAGAGGGCTCGGTTGTTGAAGATCTCAACCGGTGAGGAATAGGAAATCGAAGCAACTTGGTCGTTGATGGTGATGTTGATGTTGGCCGAGGCTGAACCGCCTGAGTTGTTCGCCCAAATCGTGTACGTGGTTGCTGTGGTTTGCAGCACGGATGGTGTTCCACTGATGGCGCCCGTCGAGGTGCTGAAGGAAAGACCGGTTGGCAGTGCAGGGCTGATCTCCCAACTGGTGACAGCTCCACCACTCACGCTTGGCGTGTTGGTCGTCATTGCGGTGCCCTTCTCGAGAGTCATGTTTTCGGGTGCGTAGCCCAATGCATTGGGAACAACGTCGTTGATGGTGATGTTCAACACGGCCGTCGCTGAGAAATCAACCCCGTCAACGGTCGAATTGGCGTACACCGTGTAGTTTGCCCCGCTGGTGATTTGGGTTGGTGTCCCTGAGATCACACCGGTTGAATTGACGCTCAATCCGGTGGGCAGCGATGGATGAACGGCATAGGTTGCTCCATCGGGTGAAGTCGTTGGCGTGAAGGTCGTCATAGCGACGTTGACCGTTTCGTTGAGGAAATAGACGACTCCCGCATCCGTTGCCGTTCCGTTCGCATACGTGAATCGGAGCGCAGCATCAAGAGGTACGGGGTCGCTGGCCGTGGTCGAGAGTTGGGGAGAACCGTCGTTCACTCCATCGTGACAGACGAAATCACCGTTCAAGTTCTGATTGCTGGTCGATGTTCCGAACCAGTTGAACGACGGTGTGCCGTTTCGGTACACGCTGTGGTTTTCGAGAGCCACCCACGGAAGAATCATGGTGAGAAGGTAATCGTCATCATCGCCAAACGAAGAGGAGGCGAGTGTGGAATTCCAGTAATCGGATGCTGGCGTCAACTCTTCGGACACCGATTCAGCAGAATCTGTCGGGTCATCGTACGAGCTTGTGACGGTGTTGTTGTAAATCTTGAGGGAATCCGACCCGGACCCGTAATAGGAAACGAGATGTTCGTAGTCCGACTTGTTTCCGTTTGTATCCAATTGCATTCCCCACATGAACGACTGGAGACTGGTGCCTTGGGAATTCGTTGGCGTACCGTCAAGTCTCATCTGGACAAAGAGGTGGGTTGCGTTGGAGGCTGTTTGGACGGCTGGATAGGTCGAGTTACCAACAATATCGAGAGCAGCGTTGTTCCCGTTATCGCCTTGGACATCGTACATCGTGGTGTAGTTGCACGTCATCGGCGAGAAGGTCAAACTGTCGAGGACGCTTAGAACGCTGAGGTTCAACGTCACGGTGGAGGAATCCGCCGAGTTGTTACCGTACACAATGTAGTCTGCAGCGGACGAAAGGGCCGTTGGCGTTCCCCAAACGGTGCCGTTGCTGGTTCCGAAATTCAGACCTGAAGGTAGGCTGGGTGAAATCGCGTAGGAAACCACGCTACCGTTCGCCACGCTTGGCGTGAAACTGGTGATGCTCTTGCCGATGGTGAACTCGTGCGCTGTGGTGGAATAACTGATCTCCGTGGTGTTGTCGTACACCCCTTTGGTTGCGTTGTAATTGGTGGAGACTTCGGTACCGTTGAGGGCTCCGCCGTAGATTCGTGTCAGCCCGATTTGCCCGTCAAACCCTTGGCTGTATTGCCCACCTGCTGCGTTGCTGTACGACCCGATGAACAGGTCGTTGGGCGAGACCAAAAGCGAGCCGCTCACACTGGTATCGCCGACGAACTGCCCGTCGAGGTAGAGCGACAGGTTGGTGTCGTCTCGGAACACCGCCACGAGATGGTACCAGCGGTCATCGTTCAAAGGCTGGGTGGTGATGTCGTAGGCCGACGATGAACCGTCCGTTCGGTAGTTAAGCGACACGCTGTTGTTGGTTTTCAAGCGGGCTGAATACCGATTGTCTGCTGCGAGACCACCGGTAGCGAATGTTCCAAAGATGGTTTGGGTGTTCGACGTGTGCTGGGAAGATGCGTTGAACCAAACTTCGACGGTCCAGTCGTGTTCCCGAACGGACTCGTAACGCACAATAACCGCACCGAATCCTCCGTCGCCTCCCTTCGAAGCGATGCTGGCGGAGGTGCCTCCGCTTCCACCCCCACCACCGCCAAGGCCGTGGGTACCGCTGCTCGCTTGCGTGGCTGTAGCGACAGCCCCGTTGCCACCGCCACCTGAACCACCTGAACCAGCGGTTCCGCCCGAATCGTGAACGCCACCGCCTCCACCGCCACCGTAGGTCACTGAGGTGCCTGTGATGCTGGAGGTTCGACCTGGCCCACCGTCGCCGGAGGTGCTACCGGCCGAGTAATTCTCGCCCCATTGACCTGCGCCACCGCCACCTCCAGTGAGGTACCCGTTCGTGGAAATACCATCGCCCTTGCCACCGTCATAGCCCTGTCGCGAAGCACCGGTTCCTGTTCCGGACCCGTATGTGGTGGAACCACCACCGCCACCTGATCCACCTGAACTTGGCGAAAAATAACTCCAATGCCCACCTGAACCACCGCCGGTTGTTTCAACGTCAGCGAAGACGGAATTTCCACCGACTGCCGCTTGACGGCTATTGCTCGCACATGAGCCACCGCAGGAGCCACCACCAGCATAAGCGGAAGGAAGCAAGGCACCGCCTCGCCCTCCATGGCCGACTTGAACCGGAACAACCGTACCGGATACGCTGGAATTGGTACCGGTGAGCATTCCGCCACCACCGCCACCACCGCCGACATGGGCTCCACCGCCACCGCCGCCTGCCAACACAAGGTAGTCCACTTCGGTCACGCCGCTGGGTACCTTCCAACCGCCCGATGCGGTCAGGACGGTGCGCTCAAACGTGAGAACGGTATCGCTTCCAACGGTGGAAACCTCCCACACGCGATTGACGGTGGGCGAACCGGTCACGCTTGAAAGGTCAGCGCTGCTGGCCCCCGTTCCAGCGGCAAGGTTGACGGCGCCTACACCGTTGGCCAAGGTATCGCCGTGACGGCCTTGATTGAAATCAAAGAAGGCGTTGAGGTTGGCATCGTTGACGTCGGGGTATTCGTTCATGTCGTCGGCGACGGTGGAAGAACGGTCGGAGGTGTAGATTCGGAGGTCGTCGATTTCGCCTCTCCAAGTGTAGGTATCCCCCTCATCAGATTTTGTCCCAAGTTGCAGAATTTGATCGGTGGTCCCGAGGTTGCCTTCATACGACGATACGCTGTACTGCTCGACACCGTTGAGGAAAAATTTCACGCCGCTTCCACTGCTTGCACGTGTCAGGGCGATGTGTTGCCAAACATCGTTTTCCGCTGGAACGCCCGTGTCATACCAAATGCTACCGTACCATCCAGTACCACTTCCCAACGCCACGGTCCACTGGTCCGACTTGCATCCAATCGCATAGGAGTTCTCCCTTCGAATCACGTGACGCCAATTGGTGGTCTCATCGCAATCGGTCGGCTTCACCCATGCGGAAATGGTGAACGAGGTGGAGACCTTGCCCAAGTCATACCCCGCTGAAGTGGATGGACCGAGGAGATAGGTCGTTGTGGAGGAGCCCGTCGTCATCAGCGTGACGGCCAAATCTTCATCGGTGGGACCAGGGCGAAGGCTCTGTGAATTTGGAATCTTGATATCGTCGCACGTGAAGGGAGCTGAAGAGCCCGTACACCCGTCCATTTCGAACCTGTATCGTGACCCGTCCCAGGTCGCTCCAGAGATGGTTCCGTTGTTGTTGTAGCCGGACAGGTCAGCGAAGTTCGTTCCGCTACCTCCGTAGGAGGTGGTATTGGTAGGGTCGAGAAGCAAACGAACATCACCACCCGAGCTGACTTCACTCACGCCTCCGGCGGGGCGCACATCGCTTTTGGTGTCTTCAAGCACCGGATAGGTCCAGCCTTGCAGTGCCCCGATGTAGGCGGTTTGAGCCAGCGAGACCATCAACAGCGACAACAACACCGAACGAACCGTGTTTGGGTGTCGCTCAACGTGCATGGCTTCGCCCATTTCCACGCACGGTTTGCATTATCTTATACTCTCTCCTATCATCATCGGTTTTCAGCCACGCTTGCGACTCAGTCCCCCGAATTGTTGGGTCGTTGCGCCGAGGTGATTGCCGACGAGAAAGCAAGGGCAAGGCTGAGGACGCTCGGCCAGGGTTTGGAATCAACAGCAGGCACTCATTCTTCCTCGTCCTTGGAGGCCAAATCATCCCTTTTTGGTGCGGACGACCCTCCGTTTTGAGGAGGCCAAACGGTGGTGCTCTCGTGCGGCCAAGCGCTCTTTTTGGTGCTAAAACCAAGGTCGGCGAAACGACGGCGTGATTGGCGCCAAACGGGCAACAGGTAGCCGACTTTCGAGCGTTCACCGAAGGTCCAGCGCCAGGGGCAGCGATCCATCCGAGCGACCCAATGTTCGAGCAGCGCCTTGGCGACGGGCTGATCGGGGCCGCCTGGAATGAGCCATGAAGCGATGTTGAGCCCGCCCGCTGAGCCTCGCGTTTCGGACCAGCACGTCAACTCCGTCCCCCGCATCGGCCCGTCGAGCACCCTCAAGCCGAGGGTGCGAGCCGACTGGGCCATGGGCATGATGATGGCGAATCGGTCGACGAGACGTGAGCCTTCGTGACGTTCGAGCGACCAGCCGGCCTCTTCGGCCAGTTCGCGAAACAACCGAATGCATTGGATGGACGAGACGCTGACCTCGAGGTCAAGCGTGGCGCGTTTCACCATGAACGAGGCAGGCGGGGGCGAGGGATGAACCCTTTCGTCGCCTGGCTTTCGCTCAACGGTTTGCGCGAAGATGGCGTGCGTGCGATGGCGGCGCTTTCACGGTCGTCGCCCCAGAGGGCGAGGTGTTCCCGTGGACAAGGACCGATGGACAGGCCGCGCTCACACGAAGACCGGCATCAACCGGTGTGCGAATCGGCAGCGATCGGACCTTGCTCAACCAAAGAGCGAGCCGAGACCGTCGAAGCCTGCTTCCTCTTCTTCTTCCTCTTCTGCTTCTTCAGCAGCAGGGGCGTCAGCACCGCCAGCAGCGGCGGCAGGGGCAGCAGCTGCAGCGGGTGCAGCAACGGCTTGGGTCATGGCTTCAGCGATGTCGACGCCGGCGAGGGAGGCCACGAGAGCCTTCACTCGAGCGTCGTCAGCGTCGACGCCGGCGCCCTTCAGGACAGCCTTCACCGACTTCTCATCGATCTCTTTTTCAGCAGCGTGCAACAGCATAGCAGCGTATACGTATTCCATGTTTTTTCACCTCAGTGTTTTTGTTTTGTTCAGCCGAACAGGCTCCCAAGACCGTCAAAGCCGGCCTCTTCTTCCTCGTCTTCCTCTTCTTCTGCCTCGGCTGGGGCATCGGAAGCGCTCGTGTCAACGGCGGCTGCGGCGGAAGCGGCTGCGCTAGCAGCAGCCCCCATCATGGCAGCCAGTTCGTCGTCGAGTGCGTCGGGGCTCAGGGTGCCGGCAACGCCAAGGGCGCTGGCGTGGGCACGAGCCACCAGGTGGGGCAGCGTTTCTGCGGTTGCAATCGCTGCCTCCAAAGCAACAGCCAGCGCTTCTCCGCTGGCTTTGGACAGGAGCGTGGGCATGGTGGTTGGCGTGAACCACGTGATGTTGCAGGCGAGGTTGAAGGCCCCTGCTGCCATGCCGATCAAATCCTGTTCGAATTGTTCGTAATCGATGTCGAGCGTGGACGGTTCAAACAACGTGCCGCCCTCGAGGGTGCCGCACAATCGCAGACCGGTGACCATGGGGTTGATGCCGATCTTGGAGAGCATCATGCCGAGGTCGCCTTCGAACACTTCGCCTTCTTCGAGCACGACGGTCCGCTTCTGAATCTGGACGCTGCCGCCCATGATCTTGGCGGGAATACCGACGGAGTTCAGCTCACCGACAATCGGGCCGGGGGGCATGCCGGTGTCTTGCTTCTCCACCACGATTTGGTAGGGTGCAACATCGCCGGGCTTGGCGGCTCGACCGGCCTCGGTCTTCTTGAGTTCCGTAAACATCTCAAACGAGTTGAGGGCGGAGGACGAAACCAAGGCAGGTTGGACGGCGGATTCGTAGAGGGTTTCCAAATCCTCGGCGTTGAACCCGGCGCGCTCCCAAGCGAGTTTCATCAATCGCTTCTTGGCGACTTGAATCTTCATGTTGCTTCGCAGGGTGGCTCGCATGCCGAACATGGCCGATGCAGGGACACCGTGAATGTCGATGACCGCAATGGTCTCGCCGCTGGTCAACAGGGCGTGAAGGTCGCTGACGGTGTCCTTCTTCCAGGACATGACCTTTGGAATCAATTGATCACCTCAATGCGTTGTGCAGGACCCATCGTGGTCTTGACGTAAAGCGAACGGATGTTGCCGACGCCACGCTCCAACTTGGTCGTGACACGGTTGAACACTTCCATGGCGTTAGCGAGCAGTTCGTCGTGGGATTGCTTGACGGTTCCAAACGATGCGTGGAAGGTCATCTTGTCACCCGACTTGACGACCACGGTGCTGGCCAAACCGCCGGCGATGATGGAGGGGTCAAGGGTGGGGGGGACGGGACGAGGCATCTTGCCGCGGGGACCGAGCACGGTACCGAGATGGCGACCGATGAGTCCCATGTGAGGTACTTCGGAGAGGAAGAAGTCAAACTCGTTGGCGACTTTCTTGGCTCGGCCTTTCTTGCCACCGAAGTCCTCGATGTCCTGAGGGGTGAAGACGGCAAGACCGGCGGCCTTGGCTTTCGTAGCCGCCTCACCGGCAGCGAACATGGCGACCTTGAGTTCACGACCCCGGCCGGAGGGAAGACGGATTTCTTCCTTGATACGGTTGGTTGGGTTCTTCAAGTCAACGTCCTTGATGGTGAACGAAATGTCCACGGATTCGACAAACTTTCGCTCAGGAGCCGCTTCCAAAGCGGCTTTGATGGCTTCACTGATTTTTTCTTCCATTTCATATCACCTCGGCGGTCAGCGAAGTGCGCAAGGCACCTCTCCCGCAGTTCGTGAGTGTTCAATTAAAGCGCTCGTCCCATTCTCCTTTTGCAATGATCTCGAGGGCTTCAACGGCCCAGTGACCGTCGACCTTCACGCGCATCGACACGCAGGTTCCGATAACCTCGCGGGTTTGCGCCTTCAAGTCGGCTCCGGTCAAGTGTCCAAGACCTGCTTTTTCGCGGGCCACTTCCATGGCCTTCTCGAGAGGCAGGTCCTCGACTGCGGAGTCCATCCCGCCGTTGCACTTTTGCACGCCCAAGGCTTTGATGATGAGCTTGGAAGTCCATGGCTTTGGCATTGATGTCAACTCCTTCCTTACGAACGTAGGCAGGCCTCCGACCAAACACCCCTATTTAATCGCGCCGCGGTGGGCAAAGGCGCACTCATGGCGCCCTTCAAAGGACGCTCAAAGCCGATGGGTTCCTCGCATCTCGCCCCCTGCGAGGATGACCACCCCGATGAGCATTCTGTAACCTTTAAACCAATTTTCTTATAGCCGCTTGGCCAAACCACCCAACATGAACACCGCTGCACGTCGTATCGCTCTCCTCCTGGTGGCCCTGCTTATTGTGGCCGTACCGCCCATCGAAGGGTCGTCGTCAGGCAAGCACAGCCAAGCCGCTTCCGGCTGCACCTGCCACACCAACAACAACAACGGCATGAGCGCCACGCACAACTTCACGACGACGTACATGCCGGGCATCATCTACTCCATCGGCATCAACCTCAACGGGGGTTCGCAATCCTTCAACGGCGGTTTCAACGTCGTCGTCGACAAAGGCACCCTGATGAATCCGGGACCGGGCGTTCAAATCAACACCCCGACCTCCGACAGCGCCACGCACACCAGCCGAGGACAATTGGGCTGGGACTTTGAATGGATGGCGCCCAACACCGGCAGCGGCACCGTCACCGTGGAAATCGCCGTCCTGCAAGCCGACGCAAACTCACAAAACACCGGAGATTCCTGGGACCGCCTCACGGTGACCATCCCCGAATTCACACCACCACCTCCCCCCAACGACCCGCCTGAAGCCTCCAACGTGGCGGTGACCCCCTCGCCCGAAGCGCGCACCGACGCTGACCTCTCCGTGGCGTACGACTACGCCGACAACGACAGCGACCCTGAATCGGGCACCACCATCAAGTGGTACGTCGACGGCACGGTCAACACCGCTCACAGCGGCAAGTCCACCATCGACGCCTCCTCGACCCAACCCGGTCAGAAGTGGAAGGCTGAGGTGACGCCCAGCGACGGCACCGACGCCGGGGCTCCCGTGATGAGCAACGAGATCACCATCATCGACATCGACTCGGACAACGACGGCGTCTTGGACGGCCAGGACCAATTCCCCAACGACCCGAACGAATGGGACGACACCGACGGTGACGGCGTGGGCGACAACGGCGACCTCTTCCCCAACGACGGCTCGGAGAGCGCCGACACGGACAACGACGGCGTGGGCGACAACGCCGATGCCTTCGACAACGACCCCACGCAAACCACCGATAGCGACGGTGACGGTTACGGCGACAACGCCTCGGGCAACAACCCCGACGCTTTCCCCAACGACGCCGGCGAATGGGTGGACTCGGACAACGACGGTGTGGGCGACAACGCCGACCGGTTTGACGACGACCCCACCGAAACAACCGATACCGATAACGACGGCGTGGGCGACAACGCCGATGCCTTCCCAAACAACCCCGCCGAGACGGCTGACGCCGACATGGACGGCGTGGGCGACAACGGCGATGCCTTCCCCAACGATGCCAGCGAGACGGTCGACAGCGATGAAGACGGTGTGGGCGACAACGGCGATGCGTTCCCAAGCGACCCCTTCGAATCCGCCGACACCGATAACGACGGCGTGGGCGACAACGCCGATGACTTCCCCGAGGACGCTACCCAAACCACCGACCGCGACATGGACGGCTACGGCGACAACCCTGAGGGCAACAACCCCGACGCCTTCCCGCAAGACGCCACCGAATGGGTGGACAGCGACGGCGACGGCGTGGGTGACAACGGCGATGCCTTCCCCAACGATGCTTCTCAATCGGCAGACCAGGACGGGGACGGCTACGGCGACAACCCGCAAGGCACCAACCCTGACATGTTCAAAACCGACGCCACCCAATGGGCCGATGCTGACAACGACGGCTACGGCGACAACCCCGACGGCACCAACGCCGACCTGTTCCCCGCTGACGCAACCGAATGGTTTGACAGCGACTTGGACGGCGTGGGCGACAACGCCGATGCCTTCCCCAACGACCCTGACGAAACGATGGACAGCGACGGCGACGGCATGGGCGACAACGAACAAGCCGTGCTGGAAGCCAAACTCGCTGCTGAGCAGGAGGAGGCTGATGCGAGCGCTCGGATGCGCATGATCATCGGTGCGGTGCTCGTGCTTCTCGTCGGCGCCGGCGCTGGCGTGTTCTACTTGCGCAGCCGGTCGGGAGCCGATGGCGGCGAAGAGGTGGTCAAGGACTTCGGCATGCCCGACATGAACGCTCAACCCGCAACGGCCATGCCCGACATGTACGCTCAGCCCGCACAAAGCTACGGCGAGGTGGCCGGCTACGCTGCTCAACCCGCCGCCGCTGCCTACGACCCCATGGCGACTCAACCCGCGGCGAGCCAACCGATTGACGACAGCGCCCTCAGCACCCTCATCGAACCCGAGCCGGTGGCTGCGGCTGCTGTTGCCATGCCCGAGGCCGTGGTGGCTCCCGTGGCTGCTGAACCCGCCGTCGTTGCTCCCGTTGAGCCCTCCGTGGTGAACCAGTGGACCGACGAGAACGGCCACACCTGGCGCGTGATGAGCGACGGCACCAACCGCTGGTGGAACGGCACGGACTGGCAAAAGGTCTGAGCCGACGTCTGGCAACGAAAGCCATCGGTTCCTCTTGGAACATCAGGGCCAAAGGGCGGCCGTGAACCTACGGGCCTTGATGTGCGGTATCATCCGTTGGGGTTGAACAGGCCTATATGAGCAAAAACAACCTCAAGGCACCATGGACCTTCCAGACCATCTCAGCGAACGCTGCAGGTGGCTCACGGCTCACCGAACGCCCCTTGGCGAAGGACCGGTGGTGGTGTGGCTCAAATCCCTGTTCAGGGTCCACGAAAACCCCGTG
>Ga0255767_1003781_pt1 | contig 12645 bp, 8 predicted proteins | sample 071ome_24_FD_179967 | JGI IMG/M metagenome (GOLD analysis project Ga0255767, IMG submission 179967) | Coastal salt marsh microbial communities from the Groves Creek Marsh, Skidaway Island, Georgia - 071402CT metaG (version 2) | ecosystem: Environmental > Aquatic > Marine > Intertidal zone > Salt...
TATTCTTCGTTGAAAATTCCCAACAAAACACATTTCCCCAGTTTATTTAAAGTGCTTACCAAAAGCGTCGCTTCGGAAAATCTTTTCGATCGTCCGAAAAATCTGGCCACTTTTGCAGGGGAAAAGTTTCTTCAGAAAAGAAGACGCCAGAAAAAAAATCAGCCTCTCTTCTTCCGCACGAAGAGAAGAAGGAGACAGAGAAAAAAAAACGTGATCGGACGCCGGAAACGTTGAGAAGAACACGCGCGCTCTCGAGTAGGATCGATCGCATCAAGTATTCGCGTCGTTTACTCGGAGATTTTTTCTTTCGTAAAATTTAACTTTTCAGGCAGAGATTTTTCGTCTCCGTTTCCCCAAGAAAAAGGCTGACTCAAGATACAAAGAAAAAAAAAGCGCGCAGATTAGATAGTAATAATGGGAGCGGGTGGGCAGTTAACGACCGCCTTCTCTCCTCTTCAGAAAGGCGCGCGGAACAATTCTTTCGAGATGATAAACGCCGAGCACGCGGACGATACGGTGTTCATCGTCGGTGGGTACACGAGGTGCGAATTGTTGGCGCACACGCCCAAGGACGAGAGCGTTCAAAAGAATACGAATAGTGTTCAAAAAAACACACAAATCGAGGATTCTGAAAAAAAAGAAGGAGAAACGGCAGTAGTAACGACTCTGGTTCCCGACGACTTTGGTGAGACGATTCCAAAGGCTGGCGTGCACGTGTTATCGTTGGATGGCGCGACCGGGCAGTTGGAAATGGTGAGCACGAATGACATCGGTCCGAACGTCGCGTTTGTCACGAGACACCCGACGAAACCGGACGTGATTTACGCGAGCACGGAACGCATCGACGTGGAGGGCGAAGTCGTGACGATGCGCTTGACGAGAGATTTGAGGCTGAAAGAAATCGCGAGGTGCTCGGCCGGAGGGAAGTCTACTTGTTATTTGAACTTTAACAAGAGCAATAAGTACATGATGTCGGTGAATTATTGGGACGCTAAGTTGGCGTTGATTCATTTGGACGATTTAGGGAGACCGGAGTCGCCGAATACGGTGTTTATGCAACCGGGCGCGAAATACGTGGACGATACGAAACCGACGAGAGAGGAACACTGGGAGTTTAGGCAGAGATGGCCGCATTCGCACTGCATTGTGACTGAGCCGTACCATAAGATGTTGCATTTTGTCGTTGATTTAGGTTTGGACAGGATTTTTGCGTACAGAGTCGGGGAGCCGAGCACGTTGGTCACGGCGCCAGAGTTCGTGTGCAAAGCGAGCGTGAAATTGCAACCGGGGAAAGGACCGAGACACTTGGTGTTTCATCAAACTTTGAAGACGGCGTACTTAGTGAACGAGTTGGACTCGACTGTTTCTGTATTTAACGTAAATATTAACGACGAGTGGGTAGAACAACCGCCGTTGGCGAATGAACAACCGAAGAAGACATTATTTGACGAGGAGAAAGATACGAAAGAAGAAATCGACGAATCGGCGGCGTTGCACGTCTTTCAGTGCATTTCGACGTTACCTGAAGGCTCGAGAGAACAAAAAGTATTCACGGACAGAGGCGTGTGGAAGGCGGCGAGTCATGCGAGTGAGATCAGAGTGCACCCGTCCGGAAAGTTTTTGTACGTCGGCAATCGTGGTCACGATTCCATCGCATGCTTTAAAATCAACCCCGAGGACGGGTCGTTGGAGTTTATGGACGCGGTCCCGTCTGGCGGGAAATGTCCGAGAAACTTCCACTTTAGTGCGAACGGAGGCTTTGTTTGCGTCGGAAATCAAAATTCAAGTAACGTGGCATCCTTTGCCGTATGTCCAGAGAGTGGCATGTTGAACTTGGTACACGTGAGACATTCGGTATGTTTGCCAAACTACGTGTACCCGATTCCAAAAGCGAACTTAGATGTCGTGACGAGCTCGGACGAAGAAGAAGAAGTCGTGCTTTAAATGAAATAGTAAAATTATTATTATACCGGTTATATGTACAAAGAGAGAGGGAGGGAGAGAGAGGGAGGGAGAGAGAAAGAAAGAGAGATGTGTGAGTAATTGAGTGAGTGAGCGAAGCGAAGCGAAAGCACGCGCGAAGGCGAGAAATCCAAAACTTAACAATAAGCTTTGTGGTCTGTACAAGTGTAAATATTTTTAATACCACAAAGTATAACGTCTACTATACCTACTATTGGTACCTAAACTGCATATAAATGGATGATAATGATCACTTCGTTACTTATTTCCTCGCCCTCCTTTCTTTCCGCTATTGTTAAATTTGTTACCTCTCCCTCCACCCCGGCCTTGTCCTCCACCGCGGCCGCCTTTCTTTTGCGAACCCGGAGTGCGCTGCTGTTGTTGCTGCTGCTGATGCTGTTTCTTCTTCATCTCCGAGGCTGGCGCCGGTGGTTCGAGCTCGCCTTCTTCTGCTTCGCCCTCCTCTTTCTCTCCCGTATTCTTCCCTGGTGGAACGTCAACCAAGAAAGACGCCGCGACTTCGTCCGATCCTTTCTTCTCCAACTTAGCCTCGCCAGTTTTTTGCTCGGTTGCTTTAGGCACAGTAGACGTGGGAGTAAACGGAGGTGCGTCTGGTTTCAACTTCTTTGTCGCCGTTTCGGGAGTGGCGACAGCAGCAGCGGCAGAAGGCGTAGATGCTGCGGATGGTTCTTCCATCGTCTTGCGTTTCGCCATCGCCATGCGTTGCTTGGTCTCCATGGCCGCTTTCTGCTTTTCGAGTAACTCTGCTTTCGTCTTCGCCATGATTTCTTCCAATTCTTTCTTACGTTTTTGCGCATCCACTGCGTTTCGCGGTGTGGCAGTATTTGCGGCTGCGGTAGTAGCAGTGCCAGCAGTGGTAGTCGTGGTTGCTGCTGGAGTCGATGTGAGTGGAGTTTTCGCAGTTGACGCTGTGCCGGTCGGAGCAGCAGCGGCAGGAGCGGCTGCGGCAGAGCCAAAGGGCGTCGATGGCGTGCCAAATGGTGCGGATGGTTTTCCAAACGGTGCCGTGGTGGACTTACTACCACTTCCAAACGCGGGCGTCGAAGTCGCCGCGGCACCGAATCCAGCGGATGGTTTCGAACCGAATATACCGCCCGTGGTTGGTGTTGAAGCCGCAGTTGGTGATGCTCCCGACGATTTCGTCGCAAATGAACTCAAGACAGAACCAAAAGCTGGTTTTGCCGAGAACGGCGCGACAGAAGAACCGAATGGTGACAACTTTGCAGCCGACGCCGCGCTACCAAACGGAGACGCCGTCGTTGTGGTGGTTTTGTCAGGCGCAGAAGCGGCCGCATCAGCAGAGGCAGCAGGTTTCTTCTCCTCTTGCTTTTCCTCTTGCTTTTCCTCTTTCTTCTCCGCCGGTTGCTCTTTGACAGAGGAAGGCGCGATGGTCACCGCCTTTGGCTTTCCTGTAGCCTCCTTCGGTTTTTCCGTGGTCGTTTGCGACGTTGGAGCACTTATCGTCGGTTGCTTTAACGCAGATTTAATGGGTTGAGCAGGAGCTACCGTTGTCTTTACTGCAGGAGCGCTCGCGGCAGCAGCCTTGGCAGCAGTTTCCACCGGAGCCGCCGGTTTTTTCTCTTCCACAGCAGGATTTTTCTCTTCAACGACAGGCTTCTTCTCTTCAACAGCCGGTTTAGCAATGTCAGCGGTAGCTTTAGTCGGGCTCTTTTTCTCAACAACTGCGGGCGTCACAGCTGCAGGCTTGGACGGTGTTGGTGTCGTTGTTGTCGTCGTCGTTGTCGTTGCAATGTCAGAAACTTTGCGCTTCTTGGATTGATCCGCTGCTTCTTTCTTGTCTTCGTCCATTGCCGTAGGGGCAGTGGAAGTGCCTGCGAGAGCGGTGACTCGAGAAAGAGTAGCTTTGGGGGATGGAGCTGCCGCAGTTCCAACGGCTGGTTTCTTCGCCAATGCTTCTTCCAACGCTTTCACTTTTGCCGCCAACTCTTCCTTCGACTTTTCCAAGACCTCCTTAGCAGACTCAAGCTCGACCAATTTGTCCTCAGCCTCTTCCGCCGACTGTTCAGCTTCAACCTTTTCTTTTTCCAACTTTTTCACGCGATCCAATTCTTCACCGCGTTTTTTCTTCCACTCTTCTAACTGTAATTTGTCCGGGTTCATAGCTTTCAGATTTTTCAGAGCCAAATCGAGTTGTTTCTTCACTTTGATCAAGCGCTCGCCTTGTTCGTCACTTTCCTTCTTGAGCTTCTCAAACTCGCTCTTCTCAATGAGATTCGAAGAATCCACCAATTTTGTCGCGCGCTCTTCCCATCGTTTTGCGTCTGCTTTGGCAGCAGTCAGCTCGGCCATTTTCGATTGCTGAGAAGCAGAGGATGAGTCTGCTCTCTCTTTCGCTTCTTTCAATTCTTTTGTCAACTTTTCCACCTTTGCATCTGCCTCCTTCTTCACTTGCTCCAGGGAAACTTTGAGACTGGCGTTTTCAGCATCAACTTGACTCATCTTTTCGAGCTTCGTGAGTAATGCTTTGTGTTCGGCTTCGGAAGTTGCGTTTGATTTCACTTTCGAAAGCGCATCGTTTGCTTCTTTGAGATCTTTCCAAGCCTTCTCGCACTCGCGCGTCCATTTGTCCTTTTCCGCCGCGAGCGTCTCGCATTTGGCCTCAGCGGATTCTTTTTCGCGACGCAAATAAGCCATGGCGTCGTTCCCATCGACGTCCATGTTATCACCCGAGGCTTTGTTCAACTGGTCCAACAAATTGGCGTTTTGCTTCTCAAGCTCCGCCGCTTTCGCTTCCGCTGAACGCTTTGCAACTTCGAGCGCACCTTTTTCGCTTTCGATGGCGTTCTTTATCGCCTCGAACTCTTCAGTTTTCTTCTTTAGTTCAGCCTTGACGGATTCAAGTTGTGCCGGTGATGTAGCGGGAGCCGTCGAAGCCGAAGTTGTAAGTTGTTTCTTCAACTTGTCGCATTCGACTTGTGCCTCTGAAAATTTTTTCTGGGCCTCTTTCAATTCCCCTAAAATTTTAGTCTTTTCTGCGGTTGCCTTGGTACTGTCTTCACTGAGTTTCGATACACTTTGTTTTGCTTGCTTCAACTCGTTTTCTTTCATCGCAGCGACACTGTTCATGGTATCGATTTGTTTTTGCAGCTCCGCGACGGCGGATTTGGACGCATCGTCTGTCGTAGCCTCTTGCTTTTGCGTCTCCGATACCTTCTTCGTCATCTCAGCCAACGCTTTGGAGACTTCGTTGTGAGTCGCCTCTAACGCCTCGTACATTTGTTTGAACTCGTTCATTCTTGCTTCGGCTTTATCGAACATTTGCTTGTGACTGACAGCTTCTCGCACGGCTTCAATCTTCTCTCGCTTCGCTCTTTCCGCGAGCTCTGTGGCTTTTTCGGCGGCATCCTTTAGAAGTTTTTCGCGTTTCTTCACCGCTTCGTCGTCCGTCGGTGTCGTCGCATCCATGGATTGAGATAACATTTTCTGCGTCGTCGTGAGGTTGGCGCTGCCAGTTGCTACTGCTGCTCCTACTCCACCACGATTGATTGCTTGCGCATTGAGCAAGCGCAACCTGTCCTCCGTTTTCTTCAGAGATTTCTCGAGCATCTCTGCCTTGGATTCCGCAACCTTCGCTCTAGTTTCTGCTTCGGATACTTTCGCGACTGCTTCGCTGCGCTTTTTCGCATCTTCCGCCGCTTCTCGAGCTGCATCGGCTGCTTTCTTCAAGTGAACGTTCAATTGTTCTCGGCAACGCTCTCGCTCCTCGTGCAATTCTACTTCCATTCGCGAGTGCGCCTCGCGGATACGTTTCGTGTCTTCTGCTAAACGATCGCGCTCACGTTCTAAAGCAGACAATTTTGCCGAGGAAACAGATACTGACGCGTCCATGGACGCTTCTATTCTCGCCGCACGCGACTCGACAATTGCGAGTTGCTCAGAAAGTCTCGCTTCACTGGTCTCGATGGATACCTTTTCGGCTTCGAGCTTCGCCACGCGCATGTCGCCAATTGCTTTCGCAGATTCTGCCGCTTCAAGCGCGATTTGTGCATTCTTCAACGCTTGCTCTTTGTCGATGATTGTCTTCTCCACCGCTTGTTTTTCGCGCGAAATATCGTCCAAAGCTTTTCGGGATTCTTCGCATTCTCGCATCCAACGATCGGCGTTGTGCTTTTCCCGTTCCACAGTCTCCTTGGCTTCGATTGCCGTCGCTCGATCGTTGGCAGCGCGCTCGCGGAACTCTTCGAGTTTCGCAACCATGGATTCGATCTCTTTTCTCGCATTGCGCTTGATGCTTTCAACTTCATCGGCGACAACATCCAATTGATTTTGTAGATTTTGGTTTTCGTTCGAGAGCGCAACAATTTGCATGTTATTCTCTTCTTGATCACTACCGCCGTGAAGGACGAGCGCCCCACTCTTTGCATTTGGCGAAGCACCCGCCGCCGCCGCTAGGACCATTTGGCCTTTTCCTAACGGACTTGTTCCAATATCCATGGCGTCGTCGACGTTCTCACCAGTCGCTCTTGCGTATAAACTCTTGTACAAATCTCTTTGCCTGGCGATGGATTTCACAACGTTCTCTTGTTCGTCCCGTCTGGTCTTTAATTCGAGCAATTGCTTTTCCGTCTCTTCGCGCAATTGTGCTAACTTTACCTCGTACTCTCTTTTAGCGTCGACTTGTTCGTGCTCGTTCTTTTCACTCAACTCGCGAATGACAAATAACATCTCTTGATTTTTCTGTTGTAACTCGGCGATGTCTCGGAAATCGACCAGTCTCGAGGTGATTATTTCCGAAACTGATTGTTGAGAATTCGCTGGACTTGGTTCTGGCACAGCAATAGCCGGCGAACCTTTCAATTCGTGCACTTCGTTGAGTGTCAACGCGAGTTGGCGAGATAAATCTGCCGCTTGCGAACGCAACGCGTGACTCTCGCGTTCTCTCGAGCGGTGTTCTTCTCGCATCTCGTTCACCTCTCGACGTAAACTGTCTGTCTCCGTCAAAGCATCAGCCAGTTTAATCTCCAGTCGTTCGTTTTCTTCCAACGCTAAATCGTGCATGTTCTCCATCTCTCTCAATTCGGGCGCTTTGGCAGTTAATTCGGCGACAATATCGTTCAATTTCGCCTCTGCGTCGACGCGCTTCGCGCGTTCCATCTGCGCGGCGTTTTCTTGTTCGCGATACAACTCGTACGCTTTGACGAGCGTCAACCCATCTTTGGTCAACTTTTGCTCGATCGCCGTTTTGGACAATCCGCTCAACATCTCGTCGTCAGTCAATTTCCACTCATTCGTCTTCCTGTACTCCGCGACTTCCTTCTTCAATTGTTTTTCTCTCTCCAAACACTCGTCCAAATCCATCTCCAATTGCTCAATCTTTTTTTGCGACACCGCTTTCTCACTCATCCTCGCTCTCGATGCCTCCTCTCCGGCCTCGGTCGTTTCCTTTAAGATTTTCTCAAGTTTCTCAATCTTCTCCAACCTTTCTGATTCTTTCGATTCCAACAATTCCGCCACCCTTTTCGCCGCTCTCAACTCGGCTTCGTACGAATCTCTCTCCCTCGCCGCCGCCGTCTTCAAGCTCACCACGTCGTTCGACATCTTGTCAAACTTTGCCGATACAGTTTCCAACGCCTCGGATTTAGTCGCCAGCGTCTTTACTAGTCTCACTTTTTCAGAAACCAAATCTTCAATCTTCTTTCTCGACCCGGCGACGTTTTCTGCGTCTTCTCTTCGCGCCCGAAACAACTCCTCGCTCTTCTTCTCCAGCTCCGATTGTAACCAACTGTTGTGCTCGTCGGTCAAACTCTTCTCTTTCTCTGCTCTCTGTTTCGCGATTTCCAACGCTTTCGCTTTTTGCTCCAGATCTCTGCCCGTTTGTTCCGTCTCTGATTTCTCTTTCGCGTACGACTCGATCTTCCGCAAGTACGACTGCACGAGTTCATTCTTTTCTCGAATCTCCGAGTTTTTCTGCTCGAGACGGTCGAGAAGTTCGCGCTGAGAGGCGTGCGTTTGCGCTAATTCCGTCTGTCGTTTGTCGAGTGATTATCATTTTCGAGCGGGTCGTCAGTGAATCGAAGACATCTGAGAACAGAGAGAGAGAGAAAGAGAGAAACGAAGGGAAGGAAGAACAAACAAAAACGAATCGATTTTTCCCCCACCAACAAAAACGACCCCGGAAAAAAAACAAGAAGCGCGGCTCATACCTTCATCTTCCCTTCCTCTCTCTTCCACCCGTCTCTCTCCTCTTCCTCTCTCTTCCGTTCCACCTTAACCCGTTTCAACTCCCTCTCCAACGCCTCGCCGTTTCGCATCGAAACGGAAAGCTCCTCGTTTTTCTCGGACAAAAGCTTCGATTGGGACTCCCAATCTCTTTTTATTTTCACCAGCTCTTCGCGAACTTTTTTCAGCTCTTCCGCGGCGGCAGAAGACGCGGAAGACAAAGGCATCGTGGCGTTGTGTGTGTGTGTATATATATATATCTTCTGAGATCTCTCTTTCTCTCTCTATTCTATTCTCCGTTTTGTGCTGTAAAATGGCGAAAACTTTTTTTCTTTTTCGAAATTTTTTCTTTCTTCGCATCAAAAGTTTGCCTTTTTTCTCCCTCCTTTTCCCCAAAGAGAGAGAGAGAGAGAGGTCTCGTAATAAGAAGAAGAAGAAGAAGAAGAAGAAGAAGAAGAAGAAGAGCGCATCACCGCAACGGGCCACCATAATAAAAAACGATTTAGAGAGAAAAGGATTTTTCTTAGCGCGCGTAGATAGACACGAGAGAAGATAAAATGGTCCTTCTCGACAACGACCAATTCCTGACGGAGATGACGAAAATGTACCAGCGCAACCGCGAGAAAGGCTCGGTGTGGACGACGATGAAATCGTCTCTGTGCTTGAACCGACCGAAGAGAAACGCGCCGAAATTAACGAAAGAGGAAGAGAAGGCGCGGCGGTGCTGTTTGGTGCGCTGCACGGACGGGAAGAAGAAAATTAGCACGCGAGTGTACTCGGCGAAGGCGGAGAAGTTTGCCGCAGAGTTTACGCTCGTGCAAAAAGCGAGCATGGACGGTTTGAAAGGGAAGGAGAAAAAGAAAAAAGGAGAGAAGAAAACGACGCAGAAACCTTCCGCAAACGCCGCGAACGCCGCCGCCGCCGCGGGTGGTGGTGGTGGTGGTGGTGGTGGTAACAAAAAGAAAGGGAAGAAGAAGTAACGCCACCCGCTCGCGGCGTACTCTCGCGACCCCGACAACGACTCGCGCGGCGCGGACGACGAAGAAGAGGTCAAAACGCTTCCGCAGAATATAAATAACGCGACGAGTTTAAGAGAGAGAGAGAGAGAAAAAAAGATTTTGACACAGATAAACGCTTTGTTGTTGTTATCGCAGAGAATAAATATTCTTCTGCGCTGCTTGTAAACTGCGCGTAGTACTACGCGACGGACGCTCGCGCTCTGTATTTGAGATATTCATCACGCAGTATAGGAAGAAAGGAGAAGAGGTCTCTTTTCGCCTAACATACCGACGTATGGTACTCTGTCTGCCGTGTGAGAAAAAAAACGCACGAAAAGAGAGCCGCCCTAAAATACGACGCATGCTCTGTCTGCTGTGTGAGAAAAAAAACGCACGAAAAGCCTCCCTCGTTCGCACTTTTAATTGCCATTATTATTATTGAAAAAACCACACACGCCACGCGCATCAATTTCCCAAGAAAAAACACACACACTTAATAATGGGCAAATCTACTCTCCTCGCGACTACTCTCGGCTTATTGGCCATCGGCGCGAACGCCGGCGCGGTCGATCTCACCGAGAGCGACTTCGACGCGCAAGTTTTTGAAAGCGGCAAGGTACGCTTGGGATATATTTTTGAGCGCCGCGGCGCGCGTTGAAAAGAATGGATTTTGTTTTTTATTCCCATCCGATCGAGATTTTTTTGTGGGCGCGGCGCGCCTGAGCGTGTGCCTTTTATCCCCGAACGCGCGAGCGAACCAAGCGTGCGACTGACCCTTTTCTCTCTCTCTCTTTCTGTGTGCGTGTTTGTGAACTTTACAGGGCGCGTTCGTGAAATTCTACGCCCCGTGGTACGTGGGATGAGATCGAGATCCTTCTTTTTCTCTTTTTTTGCGCGCGAGCCGGCGGCACCTTTTCTTTCTGCAAAAGTCACTTCAAGGCGCGCGCGGATGTCTCGTTCTTCTTCTTCGCGAACGACGGATGAGAAGATATGATATGGGCTTTTTCGATCGATGATTGCACTCGCAATTTTCGCTGACGTTTGTTATTTATATCGTTCTTTTCTCGAATATACGTAAAGGTGCGGCCACTGCAAGGCTTTGAAGCCGGCTTGGGATAAACTCGGCGACGAATACGACGGTTCGTCCACGGTGTTGATCGGCGACGTCGACTGCACGGTGCACCAAAACTTGTGCCAAAAGTACGGCGTGCAAGGTTACCCGACGTTGAAGTATTTCACGGCGAACCCGATGGGAGACTCGTACAACGGCGGCAGAGATTACGAAGAGTTGTCTAAGTTCGCGAAGGAGTCTTTGGGTCCGTCCTGCGGGGTGGAGCACATGGACTTGTGCGATGCTGAACAAAAGAAGTCTTTGGAAGCGAAGATGGCGTTGTCGGACGCGGAGTTGGAAAAGTTGATCGAAGAATCTGACGCGAAGTTGAAGCAAGCCGACGAGGATTTGGAGGCTTTGTTGAAAGGGTTGCAACAGCAATACGAAGACGGGAAGAAGGCTAAGGAGGACGCCCAAGCGGCGATTTCCCCGGAGTTGGCGCAATTGAGATCGGTGAAGAGATCGAGAGAAAAAGGGGCCAAGCAAGAGTTGTAAATTTGAGATATAATACGACGACGAATATGTCGATGACGATTCTCTCGCGATGGACGACACCTTCGTGTTGTTGCCCTCAAAGTGAGTGAAGTGAGATAGAAAGAAGGCTACGACCAAGAAAGACCACATTAGAATATCAAAAACGTTTTACCAATTTACACATCTAAAGAGGCTACAGCTATATAAAGCTCATATTTTTACACACCTACTACTACTGATCTATGAAATACATCGCTACTATTGTTGTTTCTACGCCTTGACTTTAATCTACTTCACATTTTTACTCCTCGCTTCCATCGTCTTCCCGGACCGGCTTCAAGAAATGTTCCCACGACACCCACTCTTCGCGTTGGCGATAAAAACGCATCGGGTCTCTTGGCATGTTCCAAGGCATGAGTTTTCCCGTCTCTTCCTTCACAAAGTGTACAAATTCGACGCGTTTCCCGTCGCGAAAATACTTAGCTTGTAAACTTTCTTCGTGTAAAAACGCTCTCGCTTCGTCGAAAGACATTTTATCCGTTCGATTCTGTAACTTCGCATACTTCGCCACTGTGGCGCTTCCGATTTCTTTCACGCGGTACCGCAGATCGTGGCGCCCGGCGTTGATGAACTCCTCGTCCGTTGGCATGTACAAAATATCTTTTTGCTTTTTTCTTTGCTCCTTGGCAAACGTTCGAACGTCTTCTGCTAGCGTTTTTAAGTACGTTTTGAACGAGTCGACATCATTTTCGCGTCGAGCGCGAATCCAAGCGCCTTTGCCTGGCTTCATGCGCATACGTTTGGCCACTGTCACTGGGCCGCCGTGTTCAACCATGTGCCTGGCGAGATCGTCCCGTCCAACGTTGCGTAACTCCAGAGCGCTGGGAAGACGAGTGTTCGCGCCAATTTTTTTCTTTTTCGTTCTCTTTCTCGCGACAGTTTCGTCTTCGTCCTCGTCCTCGTCCTCTTCGACTAATTCGTTTTCCATGCAATCCAACAACTCTTTGGAAAAGATGTCGAAGTTCAACAAGTGACGATCTTCCGCCCATCTTGCTCTTGGCCATTTCAATGTCTTCGCCACCGCGCCATATCCGCCGTGTAATACCACCGCGTGATGCAAATCCCACCTTCTCGCGTCGATCAAATCTCTTCTCGTTGGCATGACCATGTGTCGCTCGTGGTCGTCTTCGTTTGGTTTCTCGAACAGAATTGCGCCGGAGATGTCGTTGTACCAAAACGTGCGTTGATCGTCGTTATCTTCGCCGCTACCAGACACCGACACGTCGTCTTGCTCGAACCATAGCGCGTAAACCAACGCCCTCAACTCGTCCGCTAAATTTTCAATGTTATCCCAATAATAAAACGGTTTCCGAAACGGCTCGAAATCTAGTAAAACAGCCATAGTCATCCAATCGTACCCGAACAACTTTTCCACTCTTTTGATTAAATCTTTTCTATTTTCTTTCTCCAGCGCTCTTTTCGAGGGCATGCCGTAGTGGTTGTCCCCTAAAGTTCTCGCGTACGGCATCAAATCAAATTTCAACTGATCCAAAGCCTCTTTCAACTCGGAGTCATCTAAGCTATCCCCCTCGGCATCAAACGTGTCTCTCATTCCTCGTCCTTTCAACAATCCAACCGGAGGGTCGATGAACAAAATTTTCTTCTCTGGAATCATTTTCGGGAATAACGAAGGCGCGAATGGAATGTATTGCCAGTTGTTATCGTCGTCATCTTCGTCGTCGTCGTCGTCATCGTCGTTGTAATCTTCATCGCCATCATCGTCGTCGTCATTCTCGTCGACATCGCTTTCTTTATGCACGAGCAATGTATACGCCGCGATATCGTCAACGTCTGCTGCGTCCGTATCATCATCGTCATCATCATCACCATCCGTCTGCG